>Ga0335081_10002326_pt1 | contig 29874 bp, 22 predicted proteins | sample Lox_Sample_35_FD_206713 | JGI IMG/M metagenome (GOLD analysis project Ga0335081, IMG submission 206713) | Soil microbial communities from Loxahatchee National Wildlife Refuge, Florida, United States - Lox_Sample_3.5 | ecosystem: Environmental > Terrestrial > Soil > Wetlands | place: USA...
GCTCCTTGATGCCAAAGACATAAGAGAATTCGTAGTCAAGCCATATGCCGGACGGTGTCCCGCGGAAGAGATGATAATTCTCAGCGAAAAGTTTCCAGATCTTACGGGGATCGGATTCGCCGCGTGTGCCGTCTCTTCTCGGAATCCCCAGCGACTCGAGCGAAATCCCTTGCGAGTAGAGCATTCTGAAAATATAGTGATCCGGGATTATGAACAGCTCTGTGGGGTTTGGGAAGGGTTTGTTTTCTACGAACAGTCCCGGATCAACGTGGCCGTGTGGACTGATGATTGGAAGGTCCTTCGTGGATTCGTAGAGTCGTCGGGCAATGTTCCGAACGGAAGGATTCGGATCGAAGAATCGATCTCGATGAAGGACATACTGTTTCTGTTTCCTTTTCATGGCTTCTCTGTCGAAGAGTTCCTTGTTACCGCAGTCAGCTCCATACGGTCATCCGATGGATTTCATTGCGACCCAGTCCATGTCGTCAAACTCCTGGTTTTCTCCTCCCATGGCCCAGATGAACGAATAATTTTGGGTGGCAACACCCGAGTGAACTGACCAGCTGGGCGAAATGACGGCTTGTCGGTTCCTCACCACGATGTGGCGCGTTTCATCCGGCTCCCCCATCAGATGGAACAATACGGCGTCGGCGGCAAGGTTGAAATACATGTAGATCTCGGACCGCCTTTGATGCGTGTGAAGGGGCATGGTGTTCCATACACTCCCTTCCTCAAGTTCTGTCAATCCCATGACCAACTGGCAGCTCTTGATGCCATTGGGGTGAATATACTTGTTGATGGTCCGTTTGTTTGCATCCTTCACGGTTCCCAGGGGAGCGTGTTCGACGGCGGAATAGGCGGCGTGCACAGTCGGAAAATCCTTGTGAGCAGGATAGCTGGCAAAGTAGAACGCAGCGGGTTCCCTGGATTTGCGGCTCTTGAACTCAACGGACTTTGTGCCACGCCCGATGTAGAGCGCGTCTTTGTGGGCCATAGGATACTCTTTGCCATCTGCCTTCACCAATCCATCGCTTCCGATATTGAGGATTCCAATCTCGCGGCGCTGGAGAAAATAATCCGCAGCCATCTCCTTTTTGCTGCTCAACAGTTTGAGGGAGCCGCCACGGGGAATCGCCGACCCGATGATGGATCGGTCAACGTCCGAGTAGACCATCGAAATCTCTCCGGGTTCGAACAGGCAATCCACCAGAAACATCCGGCGGATCTCTTCCACGGTCATTCTTCTGAACGCTTCGGGATCTGAAGTGTAACGGACTTGCATGGCTTTATCCTTTGTAAGTAGTCGTCTTGCATGACTTTGGCGACGCTAACGCACGATCGATACTTGCAGTGGCGAATCAATGTTCAAGGCAAATCGGTCGAGATAGCCGTTCCAGTCTTCGACAGAATTAAAGTCTCCACTTCTTGTCCAACCTGCTCCGGCATAGTATGAAAACGCCAGGTCATTGTCGGTCTTGCCCAATGCAATGTATTGAGAACTGTCTTCAGCCCAACCGGAAAACTCATTCGCCTCGAACACAACCCCCGTTCCCAGATATCCATTCACGAGACTGTCGGTTGTCAGTCCCCACAGGCTCATCCAGCGATGTTCCTCGTTCTTATACCATTTCGTGTTGGGTCGCTTGACCAGACCGCACGCCAATGCCATCGGAGCCGACCCTTCGTAGTTCTTGAAAAAAACTTCGACGTGATTCAGATTTTGTCCCGCATCAAGCGTGATCCTCTTGGTCTCCTTGAATTTCTTTCCATCAACATTCCAATTATTGTAATAAAGCTCGAAGCAAGCCCGGATAGGCCCAGTAGCGATGATCTTATACGCAGAAGAAACACCGGGTTGATGCACTTTATCCTGGAACCAAACTCCAGTTCCACCGCATCCCAGGGACCTTCCGACGTCAAAGAAATCCGCGCCCTCGCCGTGATCTTCGTGGTAAATGATTTTTGGCGTCTGCTCTTCTCCTTCGTACCATTTTTTTACAATGAGATACCGCACGCGCTTTGTCCACACATCAATACCGTTATTGACTTCCGCTGCGAGTGCAGGGCCATACATCCGAAAGGCAATGTGGTCGTTTTCCCACGCTACGTCTTGTCTCGGCTCCACATATCTCGCATCCACCAGCGAGACAGTTGGTTGCGGTTGTTCAACCGACGTCGAGATAATAAAGGTCTTGCTCTCGAGTGGATCAAAATCAGATTGGAAGATGAAAAAATCCGGAGTCCCATCGGCGTTTTCGTCAACCAACTGAGAACGGAGCGTGGCATTTGCGCCGGACTCGTTGACGCTCAGGAATTCCGGTTTGTCCTGGGCCAGAATGGATTTCAGCGAATCCCAGGCTATGGTGATTGTTTCGCTCACCCTCGCCACGTTGGACGGATTGGTAACTTTGACCGTCAGATGCTTTTGCTGTCCAAAACAGAAGTTTGCCAACAACGCGATGGCGGCGAGAATTGACGTACGAGTCTTGATCATGGTAAAATATCCTTTTTAATCAGAACGTGTTTTTTGCCCTTTCGGCGCTCTCCGACACCGACACTCATTTACGCGATGTAGGCCGACGAAGCAGTCTTTCCGCCGTGGCCGGTCCAGTTCGTGTGGAAAAATTCACCCCGCGGCTTGTCAACCCGCTCATATTGGTGTGCACCGAAGAAATCGCGCTGTGCCTGCAAAAGATTGGCCGGAAGGCGCGCATTCCGGAAGCCGTCGAAATAGTTGAGCGCTGTCGAAAACGCAGGAATCCAGATACCGTTCAGAACGGCTTGTGAGATCACTCGACGCCACGCAGCCTGCGATGCTTCAATCGTGCCATTGAAGAACGGGTCAAGCAAGAGATTCGTGAGTTTTGGATCTTTGTCAAACGCCTCCTTGATCTTCCCGAGAAACGCGGATCGAATAATGCAGCCACCACGCCACAGGAGTGCAATTCCCCCGTAGTTGAGGCTCCAGGTGAACTCCTCCGCGGCCGCTCTCAACAAGACGTATCCCTGGGCATACGAAACGAGCTTGGAGGCATACAGGGCCTTTTCGAGATCTTTCAGGAAGGCTCTCCTGTCTCCTGAGAACTTCTGAGGAGGACCGTGAAGAATCTTGGAAGCCTCAACCCGTTCGTCCTTCATTGCAGAGAGGCAGCGTGCGTATACCGCCTCGCTGATCAGCGTCAGAGGAATTCCGAGATCCAGCGACGTCTCGCTCGTCCACTTGCCCGTCCCCTTTTGTCCCGCTGTATCGAGGATCTTGTCGACAAGCGGCTTTCCATCCTCATCATTGAACGCCAGAATGTCGCGGGTAATCTCAATGAGATAGCTGTTCAACTCGCCTTCGTTCCATTCCTTGAAGACTTCGTGCATATCCGCAGCTGGCATACCAAGCATTTCCTTCATGATCTGGTATGCTTCACAGATAAGCTCCATATCGCCATATTCGATTCCATTGTGAACCATTTTTACAAAGTGGCCGGCACCATTTTCGCCGACCCAATCGCAGCACGGTGTTCCATCTGCAACTTTGGCAGCAATCGATTGGAAGATCGGCTTTACGTGCGGCCAGGCAGCAGGGGAGCCGCCGGGCATGATGGAAGGCCCTTTCAGTGCACCTTCTTCGCCGCCGGAAACCCCGGTTCCGATGAAGAGGAGCCCTTTGGATTCGAGATATTTCGTGCGACGGATCGTGTCGGGGAAATGGGAATTGCCCCCGTCGATAATGATATCCCCCTTTTCCAGATGCGGAAGGAGTAGTTCTATGAAATCGTCGACGGGCTTGCCTGCCTTCACCATCAGCATTACTTTCCGCGGAGACTTCAACGATGAAACGAATTCCTCGATCGTGTGCGCGCCAATAAAGTTCTTTCCTTTTCCCCGACCGGCGATGAAATGATCCACTTTCTCGATGGTGCGATTGTACACTGAGCAGGTGAAACCGTGGCTCTCCATGTTCAAAACTAGATTCTCACCCATCACAGCGAGTCCAACTAATCCGATATCGGCTTTAGCATTCATTGGTATTGTTCCGTGTATTCGTGTCAGTTTGATCCTGTTGTGTTAAATCCCAACTGTCGTAGGGCAGCTTCGACATTCTTTTCAGCGTTTTTCAGCTTCACCGTGTAAGCAGGGAACTCTCTCCGAAGCGGATACGCCGAACGCTGATGTTCGAACGATGCCGGAGCATTGCGTAACGCCTGGTCGTCTGCAAGTATGTCGTATGTCCGACACACGGCTTTACAAAAAATCTTCTGCCGCCTCAGGGTCGCGCAGTCGAGCTCAATCGTGGTTTCTGCGGGCAAAGGGATGTTCGCGGGAAACCATTCATTCAAGTCCAGGCCAAAGAACCTGCTCAGCGCTCGTACGCTCATTGATGTTCCGGTTGCCTTTCCATCAGCGGAGTACCCTGCGATATGCGGCGTGCCAAGATCAACGCGTGCCAGCAATTCAAGGTCAATGGCCGGCTCGTTTTCCCAGACATCCAACACACATGCCGCAATTCCCTTTTTTTGCAGACACGATTTCAGCGAGCTTGAATCCGCAACCTCACCGCGTGATGTATTCATCAACACCTGCTTCGGTCCCAACATCGCCAGGAGCCGCTCATCAATCATATGGAACGTTCGGTCTTCCCCTTCCGTCGACAACGGGACGTGGACCGTGATGATATCCGACTCTCTCAGCAACTCGTCCAAGCGGACGAATGCGCCTTTGCCTTCACGCCGCTCCCTCGGCGGATCGTTCAACAGGACACGCATTCCGAGGGCGGAACAGAGGTCGGCGACCTTCGTGCCAACGTTCCCGACCCCAACAATGCCAATCGTCCTTGTCGCCAGCTCAAACTCCAATTTGTTGGAGATGTGAAAAAGAGCCGCAGCGACATATTGCTGGACCGACGAGGAGTTGCATCCTGCAGCATTTGTCCACGTGATCCCGCTTCGACCGCAGAATTCCGTGTCGATATGGTCAAATCCAATTGTGGCGGAAGCGATGAAGCGAACCCTCGTACCTGAGAGCAGCTTTTCGTTGCACTTCGTCCGTGTCCGGACAATCAGAGCATCCGCATCCAGCAGATCGCTTTTGGCAATCGCATTCCCCTGGAGATAAACGACGGTCGCGTGTTTCTCGAGAACTCCTCTGATGAACGGAATGTCCTTGTCGACGACGACTTTCAACATTTGTTTCCTGGGTCCATCATCATCAGTCGTCTTCAAACCTCCCCTTGTGCGCCCACAGACCAAGCGCAGGATTGGACACGTAGAATATTCGCTCGCCATCGGGGAGTGTGTTGTACCCATCGGTGAGGGTCTGAGGATTGTATCGATTCATCATTCGATCCAGGTCGGCGTAGCCGAAGTTGACGCCTTCAATCTCCTGTTGGCTCAGATGTCCCGGACAGTATACGATCCTGAACCTCCCTTCGGACGTTCCGTGGATCAAATGTGCTGCAGCACTCAGGTTGTTCTTCAAATCGTCGTTTTCACGCACAAACTTGAGCACCTGGGGTGTATTCACATATCCATATTTGCGGATCAAGCCATCAATTTGTTTGTCCTCGCCAAATTCTCTCACCCCCGGGGCCAAAACGACAAGTTCCCCTCCATCCGCGATTGCCATCCTTGTCCGATAGATGCTTTTGTTTCCCAACCAGGTGCTCTTATACTCCGCGGGATCAAGGTACACGACCACTTTCTTCAGGGGACTTTCAAGCATCTGAAAATTCACCTTCATGGAAAGCCGGGCCGCCAGATTGAAGCATTCGATGTCATCTCCAATGTAAAGTCCCCGGACCTTGAGTTGTCCATCCGCTCCTTGCGCAACCACTGTCAGCACGTAGACAAGGGGAATGTTCTTTGTGAAATGATCCGACGCATAATTGAGGACTCTTCGGACGGGGTTGTCCGCCCGGCCCATGATCCTCTCCATACCATAAACAGCACCGAGAAAATGGCTCTTGTTGATGCTCTCCGGACCTCCACAGCCGATCAGCACGTTCTTGTTGTATCCGGCGACACCGATGACTTCGTGGGGGACAACCTGTCCGATCGAGAGGATAAGATCGTGGCCACCCCCGGCAATGAGCTTGTTGACCTGCGCTTTCCACGGATAGTCAAGCTTCCCTTCCGATTGCTCACGGATGAAGTCGGCTGAGACTTCTCCGAGCGTAACGATATCCGTACGCCAGTTGTGGACACGGAACAATCCCGGCGGCGTGTCCCCAAACATCGTCCTGATCGATTGTTCATTCATGGCGGAATGCGTGCCAAGAGCAGGAAGAACGTCGGTCAGTTTTTCTTTGTAGAACTGCCAGACCAAACGTGTCAGGATACCGGCGTGCGAATGGAAACGCGTAAAGTCCGGGGGAATTGCGAGCACCTTCTTCCTGCTTCCCATCTTCGTGAGCGCTTCATTTAATCCCTTCTTGAGATCCTCCTCGCGAAGAACATCCTGTTCCGATCCTCTGCCGTAGTAGACCATTACCCTGCCCTTCCCGTTATCGCTTGATGCGAACCGTGCCGCCACCCATCACGTGGCGTACTTCATCAACGCTGACCATGCTTGTATCGCCGCGCGTGCTTTGAACGAGCGCGCCGTGTGCAGCACCCATCTCGACACAATCCTGAGGCGGTAAATCGTGGAGTTTCCCATAGATAAAACCGCTGCAGAATCCATCCCCTCCTCCAACGCGGTCTTCGATTTCCAGGTTTTGGTATTTCTTGGATTCATAGAGTATTCCGTCCTCATAGGTAATGGCCGACCAGTTGTTTACGAGTCCGCTCACGACTTCCCGAAGAGTTGTACCGACAGCGCGGATCGATGGATAGGTTTTGAAAACCTGCTCGACCATTTTCCTGTACCCGTCGACGGGCAATCGCTTCAAATGATCATCGATTCCTTCGACTTTGAAGCCAAGCACTTTCTGAAAGTCCTCCTCGTTACCAATAAGGACGTCGATATACGGTATCAAGTTCTTGGTCACTTCGATTGCACGCCTGCTTGACCAAAGCATACTTCGAAAATTCAAATCGTAGCTTACAATGGTGCCGGCTTCGCGAGCAGCTTTCATCGCTTCAAGCACGACCTCCGCACACGTATCGCTCAACGCTGTGAAAATGCCGCCCGTGTGAAACCAGCGTGCTTTCCGTGCGCCAAAGATGTTTTTCCAATCAACGTCGCCCGGCTTCATATGGGCGATCGAGGTATGTCCTCTATCATACACCGAAGCACTCGATCTGACGCCGGTGCCCACCTCCGTAAAATTGAGACCGATCCGGTCAACTCTCCCCACACCGTCAAAGGGAACCCAGATAACTTCGCTCAGATCCATACCGCTGCTCTTTGCGTGATTGCGGATGAAGTGGCCCAGCGGATTATCCACGAGCCGGGAAATCCAACCTGTGCGCATGCCAAAGCGTGCAAGTGCGTATGCAACGTTGTATTCCCCTCCCCCCGCATATGCTTCAAACACCTGGCTGAGCTCGATCCGTTGATGACCCGGAGGACTTAACCGAACCATGCATTCTCCCAAGGTCAGGAGGTCGAATTCACACTCCGATTTGGGCCGAATTTTCATTGCCATTGTCGTTTCCTGTAGAAAAGGAATTTACTTCGTACACAGTGTGTAGCATCTCAACGCTGAATTCTGGCCGACCCGCCTTTGGCAAACGAACGCACCTGATCGACCGTCGCCATCGTCGTGTCGCCAGGAAATGTCGTCAGGAGAGCACCGTGGGCCCATCCGAGCCTCACGGCCTCTTCGGGTGATTCTCCTGTCAGAAGACCATAGAAGAAGCCTGCGGCGAACCCATCGCCTCCTCCAACACGGTCGTGCACGTCGAGCTCGCACGTCGGCGAAACAAGCGATTTGCCTTCCAACCACGCAACAGCGCCCCACATATGCCTATTCGTCGAATGAACTTCGCGGAGCGTGGTGGCGACTGCCTTCACCTGCGGATGTTTCTTCACAACTTTTTCGATCATTTCGAAAAACGTTTTTGGATCCAGTGCAGACTTCGCGGCCACCTCAGGGCCTTGAATTCCCAAACCTTTTTGCAGGTCTTCTTCGTTACCGACGAGGACGTCGACGTTTTCCACAATGCGACCGATGACTTCAACGGCTCTTTTCTGACCACCCCAGATATTCCACAATTTTTCGCGGAAGTTGAGGTCAAAACTGGTGACAGCTCCTGCCTTCTTTGCCGCCTTCATTCCTTCGGCGATAAGGTCGCCGGTTGTTTCGGACAGTGCTGCGAAAATCCCACCGCTGTGGAACCATCGCACGCCCCCCGCAAAGATTGCGTTCCAGTCGAAATCGCCAGGCTTGAGCTGAGCCGCCGCTTCGTTCGAGCGATTGTAGAAAACAACAGGAGGACGGACTCCGTGGCCCTGATCGCTGTACACCGTAGCCATGTTCGGACCGTTCACACCGTTGTGTTTGAAATGCTTGTAGAAAGGCTTGACCCCCATCGCCTTCACGCGTTCCGCAATGAGATCGCCAATCGGGTAATCTGCCATTGCACTGACGATCCCGGTGCTCATCCCAAAACAGTCGGCAAGATTAGCCGCCACGTTGAATTCGCCGCCACTTACGTGGATTTTACATTCCGTGGCTTTGCGGAACGGGACGATACCCGGATCCAAACGATGAACGAGCGCTCCAAGGGAAACGAGGTCCAGCGCACCTTTCCCCGGGATTTTCAAACCACTCTCCATACAATGCTCCTGTTCAATATTCAGTATTGGCGTTCAGTTGCTTCGTTTCGGTTACACGCCCGAGTAGGCGGAGAACCCTCCATCGATCGGCACAACGATTCCCGTCACGAACTTCGACATGGGCGAGAGGAGCCAGAGCACGGCGCCGAGCAAGTCTTCAGGGACTCCATAACGACCCATCGGAGTGTGGTCGAGTATCTTTTTGCCTCTCGCCGTCTGCTGTCCGGTTTCCTTGTCCGTCAAAAGAAACCTGTTTTGTTCGGTCAGGAAAAAACCCGGTGCAATTGCATTGACGCGGATCTCGGGAGAGTATTCCTGTGCCATATGGACTGCCAGCCATTGTGTGAAATTGCTTACGGCTGCCTTCGCCGCGGAATAGGCCGGAATCCTCGTTAATGGCCGGAATGCGTTCATCGAGGAAATGTTGAGGATGATTCCTTCTTTCTGTGTCACCATATGCTTGCCAAAAACCTGACTCGGCAAGATCGTACCCATGAGATTGAGCTCTGAGACAAATTTCATTGCTGAATCAGGAAGATCGAAGAAGGAAAGTTCAGGATTCGTCGTCGCTTTCGGGTTATTGCCGCCGGCACCGTTAATGAGGCAGTCAACACGACCGAAATGCTTCACCACGTCCTTTGCGGCCTCTTGAAGACTCGATTTGTCGAGGACGTCTCCTTTGACCACCAGATACTTTCCGTGTGTTTGCTCGAACCGTTTGATGACGAGATCGGCGAGCGCCGGATCTCTGTCGAGGATCACGACGTTTGCGTTCACACCAACGAGTGCGCACGCCATCTCCCCTCCGAGCACGCCCGCACCGCCGGTGATAACGACCGTCCGGTCTGTAAAATCGTAAAGCCGTGCCACTTCATTTAAATTCATGTTTCTGGCTCATCAAGGTTGTTCAGATATTCTTCCGCCGGGTCATTCCGGGGTACTCGTGATTCTCCGGTATCACGCCGCCACTCGATGCAAGTTTTCATCAAGCGGTATCATCTTTGGAGTTATAAGATGGACAAACCCCAGGATAACGAGATAGAGACAGCCCGCCACGAGGAACGCGAAGAAGTACCCCGAGGGGCCACTTTCCGTAAGCACTTGTCCGAGACTGTAGTCTGCCAGAAGCCCTGCGACCGCTCCGACCATGCCACCGATACCGGTAACGGATGCAATGGCCTTCTTCGGGAACAAGTCGGATGCGAGAGAGAATACGTTGGCCGACCAAGCCTGATGCCCCGCAGCAGCCAGCGCGATCAAGATGACGGAAAGCCAATACATTTTATCGGAACGCGCGCTGTTCATGAGCGCAGATTCCATTTTCTTTTCGGTGTCTGAGGTAATCGTTGCCGACACGGCCTCACTGAATTCTTTTGCCGAGGCGTAGCTTTTTCCCTCGAGAGCCCGGAGTTTGCTTTGAATGTCGACCGGGACAGTTTCTTTCCGGCGCACCGTGGCAAGCTTTCCATCAACCATCTGCTCTTCTTCGCTGGTGTACTGCTCCGATTGAATCCTCGAAAAGAATCGCTGGTCGAGGTTGAACCGGGTGTCAATTTGCGTAGCAAACATGACCGGCATAATGAAAAGCGCGCAAATCAACATCGCAGTTTTCCGCGACCGGTTCACGGTCCATCCCTTTTTGATGAACGAGGAAGACAGCCAACCACCAGCCACACTACCACCGTCGGCAAGAACATAGATCACGACGAGGGGCAGTCCGAGATTCTTGATATCCAGCCCAAAACGGTCGAAGAGGAATTTCCCGGCCCAAAAAAGATAGAACCACCACACGGCGTCTGTAATCTTCGCAGTGGAGAATGCCCACGTTTCCCGCACGGGGAACATTTTGCGCCAGGGGATTTTTTCCGTCGCTGACTCCGATGCAGAATCGCTGTTGATGTACGCCAGCTCGGAAGGTGAGAGTTTCGGATCCTGTTCCGGCCGATGGTATGTTCTTAACCATAGCACCACCCACAAAGCACTGAAGAGACCTGTCGTGAGAAACGCATAGTGCCAGTTCGTCCCATCGGGCCAGACAATAAGAGGAATGACAATCGGCGCCAAAACCGCTCCGACATTTGACCCAGCGTTGAACAATCCAATCGCGAGCGCACGCTCTTTCTTGGGGAACCATTCCGCAACGGTCTTGTTCGCCGCCGGGAAATTGCCGGATTCTCCGAATCCAAGACCGAATCGGGCGAGCGAAAAACCAATGAGACTGAATGCAGGCCGCACCGCGGCGTGCAACATCCCGAAGACGCTCCAGATCCCAATGGAAAGTGTGTACCCGATCCTCGTCCCCACTTTGTCGATGATTGCGCCCATCGCCAACATGCCGATCGCGTACGCGGCCTTGAAAGCGATGTTGATCAGCGCATAGTCCTGATCCGACCATTGGAAGACCTTGTACTGGAGCGTGGGTCCAAGGATACCGATGACGCTCCGATCCATGTAGTTAATGGTGGTGGCGGCGAATAACAGTGCACAGATCGTCCATCGGTGCTTACCAATGTTTGTAGTTTTCAGGGGTCCGTTCACAGTGGGAAGCGACATTCAATGCAGTCCTTTCGTTTTATTCGTCGTTTGACTTCCTTCCGCTGCATTCCTGCAAGCATGGTCTTTTGCGCCTCGCCACGATGCTGATCGTGTTCTAACGGGCCATCCAGCCACCATCGACCACCAACACATGTCCGTTCACATAATCCGAAGCAGATGAAGCAAGAAAAACTGCCACTCCCTTGAGATCCTTCGGCGTTCCCCAGCGACCGGCCGGAATTCGGTCGAGAATTGCTTTCGATCGGACCGGATCCTCGCGCAAGGCTTTTGTATTGTTCGTGGCCATATAGCCGGGAGCGATTGCATTAATATTGATCCCGTGCTGTGCCCACTCGTTCGCAAGTGCTTTCGTCATCTGAGCGACTGCCGCCTTGCTGGCACTATAGGAAGGTACCAAAATTCCCCCCTGAAAACTGAGCAAGGATGCGATGTTGATGATCTTTCCCCGCTTCTGTTTGAGCATCTCCCTGCCCGCCAACTGGCACATGAAAAAGACGGTGCGTGCATTGATCGTCATGACCTCATCCCAATCTGTCTCAGAGAAATCGACAGCAGGTGTCCTCCGGATGATGCCGGCATTGTTGATCAGTATGTCAATCCTCCCAAACTTGTCGATGACAGACTTTATGATCTCTCCGGGCGATTCACGTTTGAGAAGGTCAGAGACAATCACCATTGTTTTGCGGCCAAGCGATTGAATAGATCGTTCCGTTTCTGAGGATGCGACTCTGTCCACCAACACCACGTCCGCTCCGGCTTCTGCAAGCCCCAAGGACATCCCGGCGCCAAGGCCGGTGCTCCCGCCGGTTACCACGGCAATTTTTCCTGTGAGATCAAAGAGAGGTTCCATTTCTCGAATCCAAAGAGATTTTATGTTGAAAGGTTTGCACTCAACGTGTGGCCTCACTTTTCTGTGGAATGGCCAATTCCGTCGGAGTCTCCGCTGCTCTGCGGGCTCCGCAGGACTCACGTGTGATCAGGGTCGGTTGAAGAACGGTCTTGACTTCGACGCGTCGTCCCTCGATCCTACCGACCAGATTCTCAACCGCCAGAGCTCCGATACGGTCGAAGGGCTGCCGAACAGTCGTGATCGGTACTTTCGCATATTCGCCCCGCTCGATGCCGTCAAACCCAACGATTGCGACATCTTCGGGAATTCTTACTCCTGATTCCATAACTGCCTGCTCGAAGCCCAAGGCCGCAAGATCATTGTAGATAAACATTGCTCTCGGTCTGTCTATGCTTTCTGAAAACGTCTTGCCGATCTCATATCCAGAGTTGTAATCGTGTTCCTCTCCACGGTGGCCAAGATGAAAAAGAAAGTGGTCTGGAACAGGCACATCGTGATCGCTGTGCGCGCGAATGTACCCGCTCTTCCTCAATGCTCCCACGACATTTCCCGGTTCGCCGTCTATGTATCCAATCGTTTTGTAGCCAAGATTCAGCAAATGGTCTGTTGCCAGATAGCCCCCTTCTTCGTGATCGGTCCCGACAAAATACACGTCGGGGTCCTTGACATACGAGACCATAACATACGGATAGTCCTTGTCGATGATCTCGCGGAGGAAATGTGAGATTGTGTACTCGTGACTCATGGAGGCGATGATGAGACCGCTGACACCGCTTTCATAATAATGGCGAACAAGGTTTTCCTCCCTTTGAGGCTGCTGAGAGGAGTTTGAAAGAAGCAGATTGTAACCTTTCAGTGACGCATATTGTTCGATACTCTGTACGATCAGCGAGAAGAAGGGGCTTTTCAAATCTTGCAGAACAAGCGCGATCGTTTTCGTTGCAATGGTGACTCTCGGAGAGGAAATCTCGTGAACAAACGTCCCTTTCCCAGCTCTGCTGTAGAGAACCCCATCGCGGATAAGGTCGTTGAGGGCCCGCTTGATCGTTATTAAACTCACTTCGTACTTCTTTGCAAGATCGCGATGTGAGCCCAGCTGGTTACCAGGACTCATCCTCCCAGAGAGAATCTCTGAGCGAATGTTGTCCGCAACTTGCTGATAGAGGGGGACAGGTCTTTTAAGGTCAAGAACCATTGGTTCTACTTGTAGGTATACTTAGTATACCTAATAATCCTGCATTCATCAAGCCCATTTCTCATTAGGTCCACCAAACCTCGCAAATTTTGAGGACATCCAGCGCTCAAACTGAAGCTGCGGGATTATTCTAAGATTCCGCACAAGCACTTGAGATGGTCAACCCGGATTCGCCAAGCTGTTTTGTTGCATCGGGTGTCCAACGTTTGCGCAGAGTACCAGTCTGACGGAACTGAACCCATAACCACGACAAGCCCGTCTTGAACAAACGGCATCCGGCAGCACGATTTTCACTGCCGGATGCCACAAGAAAGCACGTTGTCGAGTCAGATTCGCTTTCGACAACTTTCACCTGATGCTTATTTAACGAGCAACATCTTCTTTGCAATCGTTGACTCTGGTGTGGTGAGCCGGTACACATAGACTCCCGACCCCAGTTTCGATGCGTTGAATTCCGCTGTGAATTCTCCAGCTTGCATCGTCCGGTCCACCAACGTCGCAACCTTGCGACCAAGAATATCGAACACTTCGAGTCTTACGTGTGACTGGTACGGAAGGTCAAAGACGATCGTCGTGCTCGGGTTGAAAGGATTTGGATAGTTCTGTTCCAGTGAAAACTGTCTCGGCATCGGATTCGTCTGCTTGACGGCAGAATAGATACTGCTCAGCCAGGCTGCTTTTCGCGTCGGAAACCAATTCAGATCTCCCACCGGAAATCCACCCGTCGCACCTGTGTACGCTGCAGAAATTGTCGAGTACGTGCAGCTCAGCGAATCTCTCAACCACGAGTAGCTCTTGCGATCGAAGTCGTTGGGATCCGGAGTGGTCGCCGTCCCGTAGACCCATGCTCCCGGCGTGTTCTTCGTTTTCTTTCCACCATTTGCAGACCTGTACCACCGGGCCATTTGTGTCATGACCATCGGTATCTTCGTGAGCGTCACGCTCAGCTTTGTAAATGCGTTCACAGAGTCAGCGCCCAGCCTACCATTGATATGCCACGTCAATGGTGAACCTTCGCCGAGGACTCCTTCGGATGCAAACTGGTTATAGAATGCCTGACCCGAATCCGATATGCTGTAGTAATTGTTCGAAACGTGCCACGTTGTCGTGGTATTCGGATATGAGAAAATCCATACCATCCTTGCCAGGCCGTTCCTTCCGTCAATTTCGCCGCTCGGAATATACTCAGCCTGTCGCGTGGCATCGGTGTCAGCCCCCAACACAAAAGGATCGACGAACAGATTGTTCGTTATGATGGCAACATCGCCAATGGACCCGAGTGAGAGGAGTCCGTGATAGGAGGTTCCGTTGACGAGCGTATTGTGTTCAAAGCGGAAGTACTTCAAGACGCCGGTGCTCGTACTTCCGGAATTGGGATAGTGCCGCACAATTCTATCCAGCCAATTGACGAAAGTGTTATTCACAAAGATGAGCGAATCGCAAGCCGAAGCCCGAAGGTCAATCCCTTTGCCAGCGCCGAGGTTCGAACGGCCCAGATACCCCATGTTCGCAAAAACGCTGTTCGTAATCTTGATGGTAGCAGGCACTCCATCCGTCCTGAGATGATTGCCGTTCGAGTTGGAAAGGATGCAGCTATCGATCGTAATGTTGAGACCCGATTGCGTCGAGGGTTCATTGATAAGAGCTCCCTGCATATTCCAGCGGTTCGTATCAACCACCTCGTAGTACCCTGTAATCTCGAGGTTCTTCAAGACGAGATCACCGTTAATCTGGAACAAATTTCCGGGTGGATTCCACGGTGTTGATCCTGTTCCTGTGGGATACAGCATAATCACAGGTTTCTTCGTCGTGGAGCTGTCATTTGCTTTGATCGATAATTTCCACCCTCCCGTATTCGTGAACACTGCGTTGGCAAGATAGAGGCCTCCCCGCTGCAACACGTAGACACGGTTCGGCAACTTGCCATTTGCTACGGTATCTGCCGCGATTTGCTGGTTCAGATATTGGTTCGACACCGTGAATGGCTGGAGAGTCAATTCTTGGCCAAACACGAGGAGTGGCACCAGCGCAACCAGCAAGAAAGCCAGCAGACTGTATCGCTTCCAGTTCATAACAACCTCCGAAATGATGGTTTAACTTTAGTGGATTATGTAGCGCTTCGTTTCTACTTCTGTGTACGAGCATTCCTGTTTTGGTCATCCAGGTCCCTCTGCTACAGATTGACCATGACGCCGAAATCTGCAGTCGTACCGTATCGTTGACTCGTGTTCAATCGCGTCCAATTGTACACCCGGTTCGTTGTATAGGTGTCTTCCTCGACATCCAGCAGATTGTTTACATTGAGCAACAGAGACACGTTGTCTGTTATCCTCTGTTTTAACGCAAGGTCGAGCCGCGTATATCTGCCCGTAACCCCGTCTGTCAACCCGCCTGCAGAAAATGTGCTGTTGAATTCTCCTTGATAGTAGAAGGACACACGCGCAGAGAAGCCGCCGAGATCATATCCAAGGACGACGTTGGCAAGAAACTCCGGTTGCCCTTCGAGCTTTTGTTTGCGGTCGATGATGCGATTCGAATACGACGGAGTGATGACAACTCCAAACTCCGTGGTGTCCGCACTGAACGTCGTATCAATTGTTGTAGCAATGAGATGCGTTTCTGAACGGATAACGGAAAAGTTGTACGAAAGAACAAGGAACTGAAGGTAGCCCGGCAGGAATCCAAGATTTGCCTGGTGTTCAAACTCAAATCCCCAGACTTTGGTCGGACTCGAAGCATTGTATGGAATCGTCAGTTGGTAGCTTCCTTTGGTGAGCGAAGTCGTCCAGTGAATTCCAAGACTGTCGATGAATCCGGGACCGGTGAGACCCGCACTGTTGAGGAAATGAATGTCGTCCGTGATCTCTTTGTAGTACGCGGAGATGGAGACCAAGCCAATCGCATTGTCGAAGACGGAAGTATTCAGTTCATAGTTCCACGCTTTCGAATCGCGCAAGAACGGATTCCCGAGATAGACTTGTGTGCCGGTGCCCGTGCCTTGGCCGTAGAGCTTTATCAATCTCGCATTAAAATCCGGTCTGGCCAGTGCCTTATATGCTGCAAGCCGGACATTCATGAAATCAAAGGGCCGGATCACGAGATGAACGTTTGGCAGCCAAACTGTCTCCGAATATGAAGTCGTGGTGTCTTTCGTCTGACCCGTCGGTGTTGGGAATCCTCCCAGTGAGCCTGTTCCCGGGACAAACCGCGACTTATAATCGTTCGATTCGCGTTCCGCGCGCAGACCCGTGATGAGCGTAAGATCCTGTCCAAAATTCAATGTGTTCATTGCATACCCCGCCCCTATGCGCTCGATGATGTCGTAGTAATCAAGATCGGCCGTGTTGTCGACATAGTATTCGTTGGCAGCGGCAGTTCCATTCTCGTTCAACTCATACCAATCGTGCACGGCATCCTTGTTCATAAGCGGATACAAGCGGAATTGATCAAAGACGTTTCTCGAAGCCGGCGATGGATCGAGGAAATCAGTCAAAAGTGGGGAACGGAGTCCCTGTTCAAGATACCTCGTATAGAATCCGGCAAACCTTGTCCCAGTCAAATCTTTTGGCTGCCACGCGAATCCAAGGTAATAAGGAGCAAAGAGCCTGCTCGCCTCCTTGTATCTGGTCGTGTATTTGAATTTCGCTCCTGCTTTGAATTCACCCGACAACCAATCCCCAAGAATATATCTTTCTTTGCCGTCGAGATAGGCCGTCTCTTCGATCTGCTTGTTCTTTTCGTAGCTGTAAATACCGGAGTCCATCGTAGTCGCCTGAAAGTTGTTCACGGCATACGGTATGATCTGCCCGGGGTCGCTGTGAATGAAGAGGTTCGGCGGTATGTCCATTCCGGAATTGACGTGGCCCGTCGAATCCCGCCGGCCTTGATTCTCGAAGAAATCCACATAGTAATCGAAGGGATAGCTGTTTCCGGATTGGGCGTGAGCAAGCCCCCAATCGAACGTTGCGCCGAAAAGGTGGTTTTCTCCGTGGAGCGTGCCGTTGAACGTTGCAATCGTCTGTTGCCTATCCCTCGCTTCGTAAAAGACCGGGGTACTCCCGGAATTATTCGTTGGATAATTCCTGTCAAATGTCACGAAATCTCTCCACTGTCTGGCGTGTCATAATCGAGCAAGACCGTCGCACCCTGGCGTTGTCTCGTCTCATCGACAAACTGCAATCTGAAGTTGCTCACATAGTACGTGGGCGGCGTATAGTTATAAAAGTCCTGATAATTAATCGTCGTCTGCTCATTGCTTCTGATTCTGCTTTCGAGATTGCCCATGACTTGCACGCCGAAAAGATCGTCAAAGAACCGTTCCCCATACCGCACGCCAATATCGTATTGCTGGGCGGAATTCATGAGCTTGTTATAGTCACCCTTGATGTCTGCCTGCAACACCCGTTCCGAAGGGGCCTTTCGTGTTACGAGATTCACACTCCCTGCGATCGCGTCTGCATCCTTGTCTGAGGTCAAAGCCTTGTAAAGCTCGATCCCCGAGAGCGAACCCTGTGCGATCGTACTCAGGTCCACTCCCCGGGAATCCGCGTCCGTGGCTGGGATTTTCACTCCATCGATGGTTACCGTTGTGAACTTGTCGCTCAACCCACGCAGGATTACCTTATTCGCCTCTCCTCCGGAGCGCAACAATGATACACCAGGCAACCTTCCAATTGCTTCTGCGGCGTTGGCATCAGGCAGCTCTCGAATCTTCTCTTCGGAGACAACATTCATGATCGTGGTCGCCGTGCGTTGCTGGTTCATCGCAGCGATTTGCCCCCGCATCTGGGCAGTAACCACGACCTCCTCGCCTTTCAGAATGGCTTGATTCAATCGGACATTGAGCTGCTCGGTCGACTTCTGCGAACAGTCGATGTCCACGACTTTCGTCTCATACCCGATGCACGAAAACTTGACTTGATATTCTTTCTGCGGAATGCCCGTGATGCGAAAGTCTCCTTCTATCGTGGACGCAGCGCCTAACGAGGTCCCCACCAATATTACATTCACCCCGATGAGGGGCTCGTTGGTCGCTGAATCTGCGATAGTTCCGTAAAGCGTGCATTGTCCAAAGCTGCTTCGAGTCATCAACAGTATGGCGAACCCGATTGTGCAGAAACGACTGAGATATTTCATAGGGCCTTGCTCCTCAATGACTTCTGGTCAAAGCAATCTACAAAATCAGTTGAATGGTGATGTGAGCGTGGAACGCAAGCGAATAGCGAGCAGCCTCTGCTGCCAGGGGGAAAACATCGGACAAGTCGGTGAAGGAAGGATTGCACGGAAATATGTTCAGTGAAGAAACATTGGTTGTCGTCTTTTCATCACACACGCTCCGCCATCACCGTATTTGTCACCGCCCTCGTTGACACCGGACTCGAGCATGTCGCATGATTCTTTTCAGAAACGTCAGTTACTCGATCTGATATTTCCATCGCCCTGTCCACATAATAGTCGTTTAATCACCAGGGTTGGTTGTCACACTGACCGTCAACATTCTCTCCGCATGCTCTTCCGCAATCCGCAAATGCTCGACCATGGCATCGCGTGCCCGCTGTCCGTTGCCGGACGCAATTTCATCAAAGATTTTTTTATGCCAAATAAGAGCCGATTCTTTCGCATCGTTCACTGTTGCATAGACCGTCGATTTTATGTCGGGAACGAGACGATGAATTGGTTCAAGGAGCAGCGGCATAAGAGAGTTGCCGCTCGCTTTCGCAATATCGATGTGAAACTGTGTGTCGATTCTCGACAACTCCCGGAAATCGCCTGCACACCCTCTCAGCAGCTCTATGTCTCCTAAGAGACGATTAACGTCTTCAACCGTTCGATGTCTGGAGGCGAGCTCGACGACAGCGGGTTCCAGGATCTGGCGTGCGTGGACAATATCCATCACGTAACTCCGTTCGAAGTTCATCTGTAGATAGAAGTGGAGGGGATCCACTGCACTTTGACCGGAGATCTCCTTCACGAACATGCCTTTCCCCTTGATGATGGTAATCAAGCCACGAGAATTCAAAACACGAAGCGCCTCACGAACAACCGTCCTACTCACTCCAAACTGTTCGCACATCTCAAGCTCCGACGGCAGTCTTGTACCCGCTTTGATTTTCTTCTGCTGAATTGCTTGCTCGACCGCGTCCTCAACGGACTTACTTAGGAGAGAACGATTAGCGAGCGGAGCGAAAATTTGCATGGTTTATCCTGTAGGATGTATGACATCTGACCAGCAAAGTAGAAACAAGGCAAGGCTCCATGAATTTTAAGTTGATTCTTTGTTCAGATTACGGTAGGAAGGTGGCCAGTGAAAAAGTACTTGCTGTACCGATGACTTTATCGGTAACTGAAAGTTACCGATTAAGTCTTCTTGTGTCAAGCAAAATCGCTACGAGATTCAGGGTTTCCCTTGGAAGCTATCGCAAAATTGGGAATTTTCGGGCCCAAAGAGAGCCTGCCTTCTCTGGCCGTCCAGTGGACTCTCGAATCAAAAGAACAATCGTCGCGTCGGCGGCTCCTGCAGAGACTGACGTGTTGCCCAAAACCAATCAACTCCTACTTCTCCGTCGTGAAATGCCAGAGTGTGCCTTTTACTGTATCTTTGCCGCAGACTTCGTCGACCCTCCAGTAGTACGTCGTCTCCCGATCTAACTTGCCCGCTACAAAGGAACACGCTGTTTGGTTGCATCTGAACGCCGGATTGATGCTGCCGCCGAAGTATACATTGTGAGAGTCTGCATTTCGCGACCCCACCCATCGCACAGTTACAGGATTGCTCGCCACCTTGTATGCCGCATCCCTCGGCGTGGGAAAAGCCGCGAACGGGAGAACGTGCGGCATCGTTTCTTCCGGTTTCCATTTCCCTTCAAACGTCCAATCCGCAGTGATTTGTTCGGCCTTTGGCGATCCATCGGCCGTTTCCAGGTTGTCCTTAAACCATTCAAAATCTCCGCCCTCACGATGGCAATTATAGAAGTAGTGACGCGCTCCCCACTTCCACACCTTTGCGTTCGGCGAGTCAGGCATGTAGATGGGCCGGTCGGCCATATTCCTCGAAAAGATGCAATCGAGCAGATAGAATTGGGCATCGCGATGGTGCCGCGCGAGCGGGAATCCAGGGACTCCATCGAAGTACGAAGAGCGAATCACAAATTTTTCATCCTTGTTTGCGCTGCCATCGTGCCAAATACTCGCGCTGAGGTTGTGTCCGTAGAATCTGCAGTCCGTAACGTAGCACCAACCCCTCGGGCACACATAATCCACCCAACCTTCGAAACAGCAATTGGCGTGAAAGTACATTCCCTCTTTACGATTCCAGAGACTGAGTGCGTCGCCGCCGTCCGATATGATATTGCAGTAGACAATCGAGATCCGGGTCCCCTCACCCTTGACTGCAAATTGATGGTCGTGTGAACCGTACAGTGAACCATAATCATTGTAAACTGTAAGGTTTGCCAACGTCAGGTCTGCAACAGTGGAATCGATGTTTATGACGGCGGAGCCCCAATCCGAACCGTTGTGTTCATCGTTCCAATTCTTCCTTAGTTCTGCATATACAATCCTCGTACTATCGCGGTCTTCCCCTACAATTGCTACATGACTCCTTTGTACATACAGCTTTTCCCGATACGTACCGTTTTTGACGAGGACAATCTTGTTCATCGAATTATCCTTAGGAATCGAATTCAATGCAGCCTGGATAGAAGTGAACGCGCCGCTCCCATCCTTGGCAACAATGATATCCGCCCTCTCTCCCGCCGTTATCGACTGCGAGATCAATACAGCCAGAAGTATGCGCACAATCGATTGCACAACAGATTTCTTCATTTCACGAGCATCAACTTGATGGTGCTTGTCAGGCTTCCGGCCTTCAACGTCGCAAAATACACTCCGCTTGTAAGACGGGATCCGTCAAACTCCACGTGATGCAACCCGGACGCCCTGAAGCCGTTTTCGAGCGTTGTGATCACCCGGCCAAATACGTCGTATACTTTCAGTGTGACTTCGGAACCCGATTGAAGTCGATACAGTATTTGTGTAACCGGGTTGAAAGGATTGGGATAATTCTGCAAAAGATGAAACGAGGCGGGGACCGGTGACATTAACGGCCGTGAGACACCATTCGTCATTCCATATTCGAATGCTCCAAGGTCCGGAGCTAACCCGGCAAAAGGCAGGCCGACATTCGTCCCAGCATCGATGAGCTGGCTCCCTGCTGCAAGGTGCATGAATGGTACGTCCGGCAAACTCCCGTCCGGTTTTCGGGGTCCCCGCACTCCCGCCGTATCAATGCTGGCAAAATCCGCATTTGTCACGCTGAACGGAGACAGCCAGCTGTTCGTTTGTTGGATGACGTAACTCCCCAGCCCACCGTAGCTGCCAAGCGCCACACAATTTTCCACCGTTACCGTGCTTCCCGAATCAATGTATCCTGTAATGCTGTAGTTCGTGCCGTTTTGGTAGGCCGTACAGTTGTACAAAGTCATCGAACCGCGATTGTTATTCTGGTCGAAGCCTTTGACCCGATTTCCAAAGGAAAGGCAGTTCTTGAGAATAAAATTGTGTTCAAGGTTGGCACTGTCGCTCCCTCCCATTTTGAAGCCATTTCCGTTCCCCACGCTTGCGCTTCCGCTTTTCAAATAGCCGTTATTGAACGACCAACAGTCTTCGAGGGTGGTCGTGATCGGTTGGCTAGGTCTTGGCCGCAAATAACCGTCCCACCCGTCGTCAGAATTCTGCCAGGATCTGCATCCATAGAAATAATTGCCTGTGCCGACATCAAGCTTTGGGGCAAATCCATCCGCGTTCCCTTCAGAAGGATCTACATTGTAGAACGAATCACAATTGATAACCTGGTTGTCCGAGGCCCCGCTGCCCATCTGCAGTCCGGTGTCGCTGTTCTCGTAGAACGCACAGAATTCAATGATATTGTGTGAGCCACTCAGGATCATCCCGTTGTCACCGGCCCCTTTGACGTCGAGCCCTTTGATATACCAATAACTTCCGGACAACTTGATTCCCCGGTTGCTCCCGTTCACTGCCATCGACGAACAATCCAGAATCGGTCGCTCTCCAGGGTATGCAAGAAGATAGTACTTGCTCGCGCTTGTCCCACTCTTGGAGAGATTGATCGTTGTGGTGACCGTGTACGTACCGCCACGGACAAGAATTGTGTCGCCGACAACAGTCACGCTGTATGCCTTCGCGATCGTGAGAAAAGGTTGGTTGACTGTGCCTGGAGCCGAATCATTGCCCGTGGGAGAAACATAGTAGGTACTTGCGGAGGCTTCAGCAAAAGCGAACAGTAACGCTATGAGTACGATCGACACTGAATGCAGACGGGTAACTCTTCCCATGGTCTTTCTCATCTTTTGAATCCTGCGAATTCCCGGACAACCACGATCGTACAGAACACGATGAGGGACCGTCGAGGTGTTCGCAAAGCTACTTGTCATTATTTTACCAACAGCAATTTCCGAACGATATGCCGGTGGCCCGATGTAAGTCGTGCAAAATATATGCCACTCGACAGCCTGTTTGCGTCGAATGAGACTCGATACACTTTTCCGTGCTGTGCCTTCCCTTCAGAAATCGTCGCGACACGTTGCCCCAGCTCATTGAAGACTCTCAGGGTCGTCTGCCCGTCGATCATCACAGAGAACTCCAGGTTCGTCCTCGGATTAAAAGGATTCGGAAAGGCTTCAGAAAGCGTAAACGTAACGGGCGGTGAGATCGCCTCTCTCTGTTCAACTGCGGTAATGCCTTCCGGAAATTGGGGCATCCAATCGCTGGGGTACGGGAATGGAGCTATGCTCTTCGCGAAGATGTTTGCGAGCGTGTATGATGCTGCTGCTTGATCTGTTAATTGGCTCGACCAGTTTACCCGGCCTGTTGTGGCGGAACCAGACCCCGAACACTGATATTCAGCATACAGCGCCGGCGAAACGTTCCAACTAAGCCACCCCGCAGGGTTGAGCGTCGAAGGTTCACTACAATGCAAATAGACCGTTTGAGGTGCAGCCTGCCACGGTCTGCCGAGAAAGACGGACGTGATGGCATTTCCATCATATCCGATTGAGTCAGTGGAAAGAGCACAATTCAGGAAGACGTATCCAAACGCATAGTTCACGTCGGTGTTGGCAGCAGTGAGCGTTCCCCCATTCCGTATGCAGTTGATCGTGCAGCTGTCAAACACGGCGACGGATCTTCCAAAAATGAAATCCACGGATCCCTGGATGAAGCAATCCCTCATGTACAGTCGACCGTTCGACCACGTGTAGTACGTGTCCTGGAATCCCAGCATCCTGCAATTATAAAACGCCATCCGATCCCCGTTTGTGCGCAGTGCCACGGCCTGGGTGCCAGTCACTCCCGGTTGAGGCGAGTACGTGTTCCGAAATGTGATATTGACTGCCGTGAAATCGCTGGCATCGATGGCAACACTATAGGAGCCGCTGGTACCCACACCTCCTTTGTCAGCATAATCGTCGTAGGTGAGGATCGTGCTGTCTCTATCCTCTCCGACAAGAACCACGTTGATCTTGCTCGATGGGAGCAGGAGTTTCTCGTGGTACACACCAGGTTTGACGTAGATGTACCACTTGCCTGTATAGTTCGACGGTACGTCGTCAAACGCAGACTGAACTGTCGTGTAGTCCCCGGCGCCGCTCTGATCAACAGTTTTGATAACATCAGGTTGCGGCGCAGGTGTGGAAAATGAGATTTCCGACCCATAATCCGTCCCTGAAGAATTCGTTGCGTATGCACGCGCGTAGTACGTCGTTCCAAGTGTCAGCCCTCCCATGGAAACGGTGAAGGAGCCAGTACCGGAGCCAGCGCCGTTTTTGTTATCCGCAACCGTCGGTGAATGCGAAGTACTCCAGCACACTCCACGCCCCGTGACCGCCGTACCGCCCCACCGCCTGACGGTCCCATATCCGTTTGCCGTAGTGTTCACGATACCGTTGATGCTGTCAGTTGAAACGGTCGGCGTTGAAAGAGACGTGAGTGTGGTGAATGACTTACCGTTGCCATACGATGTCCCGGTCGAGTTCGTTGCGAACGATCGCACGTAGTACGTTGTTCCTGCTGTCAGACCGGTGAGCGTACTGGCAAACACACCCGTCCCCGAGCCATCTGTTGTCTTGGAGTCTGAGATCATCGGTGACCCTGACGTGTTCCAACACACGCCACGAGTCGACACGGCTGCACCGCCATCATTCGTGACATTGCCGCCTGAAACAGCAGTGGTCGTCGAGACGGTATTGCTGTCGATGGATGTAGTGGTGACAACGGGAAGGGATGCCGTGAAGTTGGCCGACACGTGGGCGAGCACGACGTCATTCGTACCCAGGGAGCCAAACACGTTCGATGTGATGGATCCTGTCGTGTCCGCTGTTCCGCTCCCGCCCAGGTTGACCCAGTTGCCTGCTCCGTCGTCCATCGCAATGCGTACACTATCTTTACTGAATACACCATCATCAAAACCATAACTCAGCTGGATAGTGCCTGTTGCCAGGTTGGCTCCGATCCCCTTCGCCAGCGAATAATGTCTGGATGATGACACAGCACTGAGCGCTGCGGGGAGAGTCCTCGCAACAGCGCGTGCATTGGACATTTCCGCAGTGATGATCGTCGAGGTAGAAGCGTCCATCGTGGCATTCAGCACGATGGGTCTATACACGTTCCCTTTCCCAATGGGAAAGGACAGAGTAGCGGGATTCGTGGTTGCGATTGTCATCGCGAGCGGACCATCTACGTAGCTGGTCGGTCCCCCGCCGATGAGCGTGCCTGTTGATGGAATTGTAAGGAGATTCGTGGCGGATGTGCTGACAATTCCGCTGTCAATCCTCATCACCCCATTGAGCGTAAAGGGAAAACCAAGTTGAAGAGTCGCACCATTTGTGACCCGGTAGGTGAATGTCGCTCCGATCGAACCACCGGAAACCGTGAAGGTCTGGAGACCTGAACTGACAAAACTCAGCATCCTGCGCTGCGTGCCACCACTCGTCCCACTTGTCAATATCCCACCGGTCACATTCACATTCCCCTTTATGCGCCATTCTGCATACGCGCTGCCGCTCCTGTTCAAGCTGACATTACCCGCGGAGATGTTCAGGTCGCCATCGATGTTGATAATCGCGGTGGCCGCGGTATCGGCGCTACTCCCCGTCGCCGTCAAAAGAGAGTTCGCACCAATGACGTTGACATTGCCAAGGATATAGATATTCTTCACCTGACCCGAGTTCAGGTTCGTCCATCTCCACTGGTTGTTACTCCCCCCCGTACTCGCAATCGTAACGCTGCCGCGGAACACGTAACCGTCGGGAAAATTGATGCCGATGTTGCCGCCTTGACGGGGACAGTTCCAGACAAAGTTATAGAAGCTTTGATTCTGGAAGGAGCTTGCCGTTGGCGTCGTCGTGCCACCATTGCCTGCGCTGTCGACTTCACACGTGGACCCATCCCGCCACGTGGAGATTGGTATGGAACCCCCGCCGGCTGGAACCAGGTGTACATACAGCGCTCCATTTTCGAAACTCATTCTGCCCGTACTGGTAACGGTTCCGTAATTATCCATCGTGCCCGCCACAACAACATCGACGCTGTCTGTTCCGTCGGCCACTGTGAGCGTCTCGCCCACAGCAATCGCGATGGTTGATCCCGTGTTTATGACACACTGATCGACTGCGATGGAGGTATCACAAGTAATTACGTACGGGCTCACGAGCGTTATCGCCCCGTCAGACGCAGTAGGGAACGCTGGGGCAGGAGTGACCCATTGTGCTCCATCCCATCGCTCCCAGGTGCTCGGGTCGCTCCATTTTCCCGACTGGTGGGAACGAAAATCTCCGACACTCTGCCCCACGGCAAGACTCAAAGGAAGAATCACAAGCGCCATGAGTAAGACACGCATTAATTGCGAAGTACCCATGAAAAAAATCCCTGCAATGATGTTTGTGGATTTCATCTTGAGCTATTGTAATTGTTCTTTATTCGAACGTCACGGCATCTTTGACCACGTCGGGGCCGATCTCAACGCCCTGCTTGGCCTGTTGGGCATCCACCCTCAATGCTCTAATAGCTCTTGACCGCTCACCGACCACCTTCAGATACAAGGTGGTGTTCGGGGGAACTGTAACGTGGCGAATTGAAACATTCGAACAGTTATGTATATCAAATGCCGCCCCCTTGTTGAAGGAAAGCCTTACGCTGTCCATAACTATTCCTTCAGCATCCTGAAGCAAGCAACTTGAACGAGCTGCAATCGACAGATTGGTCATTGTGATGTTCTTGACCGGCATCTCCGGCAACCCGTCAATTAAGACCGCTCTGCTTGCACCATCACAGACAATATTCCTGAGATCAAAATCTTGAAAGCGTGGCGTAAGGTCATTCACCGGCACAGCCTTCGACTCAGCACGTTTCTTCGTCGCCTCATCTTCGGGACTTCCGCCACCATAGTACATATCGAACAGGATAGCCTCATTCTGGATCGCACGCATCCGAACGCCGTCAACGTAGATGTTTTCGATCACCCCCCCCTTCCCGCGCAACGATTTGAACCTGAGTCCGACATCCGTTCCCATGAAAATGCAGTTCCTGACCAGAATATTGCTTGCACCTCTTTCGGACTCGCTCCCGATGACAAATCCTCCGTGTGCATGATAGACGATGCAGTCGGCAAAGATAATATTTTGACAGGAAGGACCTTCCTTCTGAGTCTTGGCGATCCTGGAGGGCTTGATACAGAAACCATCATCTCCCACGTCCACCGTCGTTTTGTAGACAACAACATTACGGCAGGCACTCAAGTCACACCCATCCCCATTCTGAGCGTACCAATCGGTCTGAACCTTCACATTCCGGACGATCATGTTTTCACACTGAACCGGGTGAAGATGGAACCGCGGTGAATTGCGAAACGTCGGACCATCCAGCAAAATGCCATCACACTGGACGAGTCGAACCATATCCGGGCGCAAGTACTCGCGCGCCTTCGCGTAGTCTGCTGCAGTCAGGGTTTTGGCCGAGTGCTCGATGTGCGCTAGGTATTGTTGGCCTTCCAGAGCTTCTTTCGAGGGCCACCACTCGGAGCCGTCAGGAGAAACCACACCGCCGGAGGAGGTCAATTGTTTCCATTGGCGTGCCGTCAATTTCTCTTTCTTCACATACCGCCAGACCTCCCCGGCACCATCAAATATTCCGGAACCGGTAATGGCAATATTTCGGGCCCGATACGCATACAGCGGAGGGGTTACAATAAAGTGTTTCGATTTGCCGTCGAATCCGGCAATGAGGGGAAAGTCATCGATCTTCGAACTGAATTGTACGAGCGCCCCTTCTTCCACGTTGAACCTCACACTGTCCCGGAGCATAATTGGTCCCGTCAACCACATCCCTGCAGGCACATTCACCGTCCCGCCGCCGCTCTTCGAACACGCTTCGATGGCATCATTGATTGCCGCGGTATTCAGAGTCTTGTCATTGCCTACGGCACCAAAATCGACAATGTTGAAAGCAGTGTCTCGAAATATGGGTGGAGACACCGGGGGCATCTCGAACGGCAGGTTTTGGAAATAGGAGGCCGGAACCGGCTGAGCGATCGTTGCGCCAAGCAAGAGGAAGGAAACACTTATCAGACCGAATGCTCGTCGCGTGAGCAAAAAGATTCTTTCTGCTGAATTCATGGTAGATACCTCACGATAAAAAGGAAGATCTTGCTCCTTCCTCCGCATCTGCCGACAGATAAACACCCGCAATGCGCCTTAAAAGTGCCTTGCCCGCCGGCATCCTCCGAAGATCATTGATCAACGAGACAACGGCGGGCAAGGATTTAGCATGCTTCATGCGCGGCTGTGATTTTTTCAATCACGTCCGCTACTTCAAGAGAACCATTCGTTTCACGTCGACCGAACTGCCGGCGTCAATTCTGTAGAGGTACACGCCCGAGCTTAAGTTCGATCCATCGAACTGCAAGGTGTGTACGCCTGCTGCCTGATCACCGACGAACAATGTGGCCACTTCCTGACCGAGGATATTGTACACTTTCGCGGTGACGTGGGCACTGTTTGGGAGGCCATACGTGATATTCGTTGTCGGATTGAATGGATTCGGATAATTCTGATCGACAAAGAAACGAAGAGGAATTTTCGAATTCGTTTGCTTCACGGCGGTCACTTTCAGACTTCCGCCTTCGAGCGAAATGCTTCCGTTGGGACCCAGCTTGAATGGAATGGTGTTGTCAAACTCTCCTGCTTTCAGGTGAAGCACTCCATTGATCGTTGTCGCTTGCGTGAGTGTAACACCTGCGCGGTTATTAATTGTCAGGTCATTGACGGTGGCCGGCATCTTCGTTCCGGTCACCTGGGCGGAAGTGCCGTTGAATATGTAGTTCGCTGTCGTATCGAAGGAATTGCCGCCTCCACTTGCGCCCGCGCACTGGATGGTCGAGTCAATCCCTCCCGCATTAGCGGTTTGTAGGGTGGCATGACCGAGGAGAATGAAACTTCCCGTGTTAACCGTTGGAAGAACGCTGGTCCCGAAGTTCAATGTGGTGCCGCTGTCGACGGTAATATTGACGGGAGTGGTCCCGGTCCCCCATATGACTTTGTTCAGAATGAGATCTTGCACACCGGACTTTGCGAATACAAACTTGGCCCCTGAGGGGTTTGAATTCTGAGTTGTGGTGCTGTCGAGGGAAAGTGTGTCACCGTAGATATACCACGTCGTCGTTCCGGTTCCACCCTGACTCCCCCTCGCGACCGAGAAGTTGCCGCCCTTCGCAATAATGCTTCCGTATGAATACACAATTGCGGTTGACCGGGCGTTGCTGGTGCCCTGAGAGGAAAGCGATCCGGATCCACTTACCCGGATAGCGCCCGTGATGGTAACGCTCTGTGTTGAATCTGACTTCGGAGCGAGAAACTGAAGACGTGAAGACCCTGTCGCAGTGCAAATCACATCGCCGTGAATCGTGTTCCCGTTCCACCCGGGGTTGAGGTTACTGCTCTGTTTCGGACTGTTCCAAGCGAAGTTGTAGAAATCCTGATTTGCGTTTGAAGGAGCCGAGGTGGCTGCCCCCGTGACCATGCAGGTGGAGCCCGTTTCCCACGTTGCAGTCGGGATCCTTCCCGTGTCTTTCGCACAGTTGTAAATACCACCGCTGCCAATCGTGAGAGTGCCCGAACCGATATTCACCCTGCCGGAATCGTTGATCGTCCCGGTGACCGTAACAGCGATATCAACGTTGACAGTGTCCCCTGGCATGATGTAGATCGTTTCGGATCCTGTCGGGGCTGCAGAGGCAGGAGACCACACTGTGCCATTATATTTGTCCCACGAGGACGCACTGCTCCAGTTCCCGTTATTGAGGAAGGAGTGGGTTCTAAAATCTCCGGTTGTCTGAGCGTTTGCAGCGGGTACACCGACGCAAAGCAACATCATCACAAACACAGTTGCCGTTATCCATTTCTTCATGACGTATCCTCCTCATAATGATGAAATACAAGAGACTCCAAATGGTATCGAGCTGGCCTGTTGCTTTCAGGACGAATCCCATGCA
>Ga0335081_10002327_pt1 | contig 29854 bp, 25 predicted proteins | sample Lox_Sample_35_FD_206713 | JGI IMG/M metagenome (GOLD analysis project Ga0335081, IMG submission 206713) | Soil microbial communities from Loxahatchee National Wildlife Refuge, Florida, United States - Lox_Sample_3.5 | ecosystem: Environmental > Terrestrial > Soil > Wetlands | place: USA...
GAGGGGCCAATGGAATTGGCTTCAAATGGAAGCCTGTCAGGCGGCTCCTCTCCTAAAAACCCACTCTTTTTCCAAAGATTTGGAATGCTGCCGGAAGGCTCCCGCCCAGATCAGGCAAACCATCGCCGCCACCAGCAGCAGGATGGGAAGCGGAGAAACTCCGGAGGCGGCGTAATCGCCGTACTGCCCGCTCATGCGCGATAAAACCGAGAGCGCCGGCAGTTGAAATCCTCCGATAAAAACGTGGAGCACCGGATCGAACACGCCAAGGCCGCGTTCCACATCGCGATACATCGCCATGGACCAGGCTTGCGCCACGGCCGCGATTGAGACCAGGTAGGCGAGGCGGCGCGGAAGCCGCACCAATACGGTCGCCGTCAGCACGAACATATAAGGCAGTAGCGGTGCCAGATAGCGCAATCCGTTATTGAACTGCAGCCTCACATAACTGATGCCGCCGCAAAATAACCACAAGCCTAGCGGCACCACCAGCAGCAGCCATAACTCCTGCCGGGGAATGAAACGCCGGGCGCCCTCTCTCCCCCACGGCGCCGCCAGCGCCAGCAGCATCAACGGGCAGGTGGTGAACAGACCAAAGCGATAATCGATCAGAAGCACGCGCAGCAGATCCGGTTGAGGCACGGTAAACCCCTGATAGCCGACATCGATCCACTCTACCGGCGGCATCCAATGTTGCCCCGGCAGAAACGGGTTGCCGAAGCTTTGCCACTGGTAAAACCAAAGCAGCAGGATCGGACCCGCCGCGCCAAGCCCATACCACCAGGCCGTGGAGAGAATCCGCTTCCCGCCGGTCGTCCAGGTTTTGGCGATGGCATAGCAGAACAGGGCTCCCAGCAGCACCACGCCGGAATAATCGAGCAGCAACGCCATGCCGCCCGTCAGGCCCCCCAGGCAGTAGCGGAGATTCGCCGGCCAACGTTTGTCCCAGCCGGGATTCCACATCGTCAGAAAGCCGATGAATGTAAGGTGGCCGAGAATCATGTTGTGATTGAGAAACCCGGTCCGGAAAAACACCGGCGTTCCGAAGGCGTAGAGCAGCGCCAGCCAGAAGGCGGTACGGTCGTCTTCGAAAATGCGGCGCAGGAAATAGAACATGGCCACCACGCCCAGCGCCGAAATCGGCGCCATGCAAAACGCCTGCATGATAATGGCGGCCAGCCCGAATTTGATATCGAAACCACGGCGCCAGGCTTCCACGTAGAATTCCCGCGCCATCGGCCACGGGGAATTGTACTGCGGCGGTTGGGTGGCGCCGCTCGAGGCACGCATGCGGTTTACCTTTTCCACAATACGGTCCACCACCGGGCGGCTTAAAGCATAAGGAATGGCCCCCAGCATCGAAGCTCCGGGATTAGCCCCGATGTGCCACCCAAATCCTTTTTTTTCAAAAAGGTCTGGATGCATATTGGCGTACTCGTCCACGCGGAACGAAAGGTGATCGCCAATGGCCAGCGCGAGGTAAATCTCGCGCACGGTATTGGTGGCGAGATGCGCGGTATAAATAATCCAGCAGGTGAGAAACAAACGAACAGCCACACCTCGGGCCGGCCCAATCCAGGGCTTGGGGTCTCGATGATTCCGATCCATTCTTCGCCCGAATGTAAGCAAACCGCAGGCCACTGGCACGGCCATTGATTTGCCGGGGTTTCATAACGTCAATGGTTCCATCGATATTCGTGACAGGCGCGGGAGGATTTCTGGGAAGCCACGTGGTGGCGCGCCTGGCGCAAGACAAAAATCGCCGCATTGTTTGTCTGATTCGCGGCAGCGCGCCGGAGGGAGCGCCCGCCAATGTCGAATATGTGCGCGGCGACCTGCTCGAGCCCGCCGGCTATGCCGCTGGTTTGGGTAGTTGCAAAGCCGTTTTGCACATGGCGGCGGCCACCGGTAAGTGCAAGCGTAGTGAGTATTTGCGGGTGAATCGCGATGGCACCGAAGGGCTTATCCGCCAAGCCCGCGAAAGCGGCGTCGGCCGGTTCCTGTTTGTGAGCACCGTGGCGGCAAAATTCCGCGATCAATACCGCTACTTCTATGCCGAATCCAAGCAGGCCGCGGAAGCTGTGGTGGCGCAAAGCGGCTTGCGTTGGACCACCGTGCGGCCCGCCATGATCCTGGGCAAGCATGCCCCCGTGCTCGATAGCCTTGCGCGCCTGGCGGCTTTGCCCATCGTGCCCGTATTCGGAGATGGCCGCGTGCCGGTGCAGCCGGTTTTCGTGGACGACCTGGCAGACTGCCTCGTGGCCCTGCTGGATCAGGAAAAAATCTGCGAAAACGCGGTTGTGGAAATTGGCGGGCCGGAAGTTCTAAGCATCGAGGAATTGGTTTTGCGCATCCGGAGTGCGGCGGGCAAGCCGTCCGCGCCGGTTCTGCACCTGCCTGTGGGCGCGCTCGCCCGGTGCCTTGGCTGGATGGAACCTTTCCTGCTTCCGTTGCTGCCGTTTACAGCCGGCCAATTGGCTTCGTTTTCCAACGCCGGCACCACCGCTCCTCACCCCTGGGTGGCGGAACGGCAAAATCGAATGAGCGGTATCGGTGAAATGCTGCGGTCAACTGCCCATGGATATGCTTCAGCTTGAACAGGAATGCCAGAGCTACACCCGATATTTGATCGGCCAGCCTCCCAACCCATATGTAATTGCAAAATATAGGGACTTTCACCAAAGAATGGGGGTGGGCGATGGCGGCGACCGGTTCGACCGTCTTTTGCTGGCCGTCTCGGCGCGCGGCCCTCTGTGGGCCAGGCTGGCGGATAGTTACGCCAGCCGCTGGCGCAAGAATTCGTCTGTCCGGAGGAAACTCATCCTTACCCTGGCGCTGCTGGAATGCGCCCCGCCCAGTTTTGAAAACCTGGATCGCTGCCCCGCCGGCGGTTGGCCCGGAGCGGTGTTTCGTCTGGGCTTAGGCGCCCTGGGCTATGCGTGCTCGCTGCTGGCTGCGAGCGCGCTATTCGTACCCATCCATCTTTGGATGAGGGCCACGGAGCGCTGATGGACCCGATCGTGGTGGTTGGCTCCGGCGCCAGTGGAGTTCATTTTGCCCTCACTGCTCTGCGCAAAGGTCGTCGCGTAACCATGCTCGATGTCGGCCACACCGGGCAGGAGCCGGTTCTGCCGGCGGAAACACTTACCGGCCTCAAACGCAAGCTACCCGACCCGGCTTTATATTTTCTGGGACCGCGATATGACTCGCTGGTGCTCCCGGGAAGCGACGGGGAGTATTACGCATTCCCTCCGGCCAAGGAACATGTCTTCCGGTCTCAGCCCGGATTCGAATTTCAGCGGGACGGCTTTTCGCCGTTGTATTCTTTCGCCGCCGGCGGATTGGCGGAGGTTTGGACCGGCGGATGTTACCCCTTCGACAGCGGCGATTTAAGGAATTTCCCTTTTGGCTATGACGACCTCGGGCTGTACTACGGCCGGGTGGCCGCCGAAATCGGCGTGGTCGGGGCAAAAGACGATCTGGCCGCTGTCTTCCCCTACCATGACGGCTTGCTGGAGCCATTGAAGCTCGATGCGCACTCGGCCATGCTGCTCGATTCGTACCAGCGGCGGCGCCGCCGCTTGCAGGAACAATTCCACTGCCTGATGGGCCGTGCACGGCTGGCCGTTCTCAGCCGCGATCTGGGCTCGCGCAAGGCCTGCGACTACTCGGGACGCTGCCTGTGGGGGTGTCCCAGCCAGGCCTTCTATACGCCTTCGATTACCTTGGCGGAATGCCGCAAGTTCCCTGGCTTTACCTATTGTCCCGGCCTCTATGTGGATCATTTCCGCATGGACGCCTCCGCCAGGATTTCGGGAGTAGTGGCATCGACCCGCGACGGCGCGGCCCACGAGTTCGCGGCCGGCTCGCTGGTGCTGGCGGCCGGCACGCTTTCTTCCGCCCGCATCTTTCTCGAATCTCTCTACCGCGATTCCGGGAAAGCGCCCGAACTGCGGGGATTGATGGATAATCGCCAGGTTCTGATGCCGTTCGTCAATTTGCGCATGATCGGCCAGCCCTGGAGCCCGGAGACATATCAGTATCACCAGGTTGCCATGGCGGTCCGCATGGATAGCGGGGAGATGATCCACGGATTAGTTACGACCCTGAAAACCGCGCTGATTCATCCGCTGGTGCAAACCCTGCCCTTTGATCTGGGCACAGGAGTTTCGGCCTTTCGCAGCGTCCATGGCGCGCTGGGGATGGTGAATATCAATCTTCCGGATCGCCGGCGCGAAGAAAATTTTATTGCGCTCGATACGGCGTCCAACCCCCACCGGCTGGTGGTCCACTACCGCCCGGAAAACGGCGAAGCGGAGCGCCTGCGCCGCATTATAGGAACTTTCCGAAAAATTCTCATGCAACTGAAATGCTTTGCTCCGCCCAAGACCATCCATGTCCGGCCCATGGGGGCCAGCGTGCATTACGCCGGCACCCGGCCTATGACCTCCCGGAGCGCTCAGGGGACGTGCACGCCGGATGGCGCCAGCCGCGACGTCGAAAACCTGTATTTCGCCGACGGGTCCACCTTCCCGGACCTCCCGGCCAAGAATCTGACATTTACGTTAATGGCCAATGCGACGCGGATTGCAGAGCAGGCATTTTGAGTATGGCGGAAACATTCGCCGCTTCTCCGGGGAATGGCCCAGTAGGTGCTAACAACCCGGACCTGAACGAGGCAAAGAGGGTCTCCACTTTTAAATGATGCCGGTTACAGTCAGGCAGCCGGTCCAACCGGGCGCTGTCGTGAGGCGCGGCCTGCGCCATGCCTTGGCGCAGTATCTGGTGGTATGCGCGCCGTATCTTTTAGCGCTGCTCTTTTTCGGCTTAGCGCTTTACGGCGTCAATAAAACCGAAATCATCGATACGGACGCCGCGCGTCACGCGATGAACGGCGCGTTCATTTACGACCTGGTCCGTACCGGCCATCTGCTCCACCCGATCGCATACGGCAAGTTCTACTACAACCGGATGCCCGCACTTTCTATCCCTTTCCATCCACCGCTGTTTCCCGTGTTCGAGGCGATTTTTTTTGCCGTATTCGGAGTGCACCTGCTCACGGCGCGCCTGGCGGTGGCGCTTTGTGTGGCTGTGTCGGCGTTTCTTTTATACCGGCTAGTTCTGGCGACACTCGGCGGCCCCATTCTGGCAGCTTGTATCACTCTCTCCACGTTCTCGCTCTGGACATGCCAGTATGTAGCCCGCGATGTAATGCTGGAATTTCCGGCGTTGGTGTTCACGCTGGCCGCCCTGTACTGCCTGCGCGATGTTCGCGAGTCCTACCCCATGCGGCGCGCGATTCCCTTCGCGCTATGCGCGGCGGCCGCATTGTGGACCAAGCAGCATACTGTGTTTCTGGGGGCGGTTCCCTTCATTGAAGCCGCGCTGGCCCGGCGCTGGCGCCGCTTTCTGGAATGGCCGCTTTGGATTTCCTCCGCTCTCTATTTCGCGCCTGTTTTGGCCATCGTTTGGTTTTCCAAGCTTTTCCATGGCACCGGCATCGACCAGATCAGCACATCCAGCCGCGACGTTTACTACATATTTACCTCGACCTTGCCCCGTTACTTCTACTGGATCAAAGACGATCTGTGGGGCATGCCGGGCGTGTTGGCGGTTTGCGCGGTGGGAGTTTACCTCTGGAGCATGCGCCGGCGCGATGCGGAGAAGCCACACCTGAGATTATACGTAGCGTGGATTCTGGCCGCCGTCGCCGTGCTGGTGGACTTGGGGCCGGTGGCGGCTCGATACCTGTTTTTTATCATGCCGGCAGCCATCGTTATCGGATTTGCCTGGCTGTTTCACGGTTGCCGCCGGCTGTGGGGCGAACGTTGCGCGAGTATTGTGGCCGGCGTCTTCGCTGCCGGCTTTTTCGCGGCCGGGTTCGCCATTCCTTTCGACTTCCTGCGCGGGCCGTCGGCCGCGGCACGGGTGGTTGTCGAGGGAAGGCCAACGCGCGTGCTGTATGCCGGCGACGCCGATGGGAACTTCATCTTCGCCGTGCGCGAATTCGATCCCGACCGCCAGATCATTGTAGTTCCGGTGGTGAAACTCCCACGCAATCTGGTGAAGACCGGCGACGTGGCAAGAATATGCCGCTTGTACGGTATCGAATGGCTGGTGTTCGAGAATACGCCGCCGCCTCACCCATGGTCTAGCCTTCAGGCAGCAGTCCCGGCGGTGGCCAAACTCGAACGCTCCATTCCGCTCCGCTCTTCCCGATTCCGCTGGCGGGAGGGGTCGATTGACGTCTATCGACTTGAGGCTCCTGCACAGAACCCCGGCAACGAGCTGCAGTTCTCGGTTCCCAGGGTACGGGAGGGGATCCGGTAAAAGCGGCAGGCGTTCCCAAGGATTCCGAAAAAGCCCCATGGCTTGAGACTTTAAAGTTGGTCCGGAACCTGCTTAGAGCATGCATACCAACATGAGAGGGACTTTGATCTATCTGGCCGATCTGGGCCACAACCAGCTTACGATCAGTTCCGATGTCTATCCGCTAGGCGTCGGCAATCTGGCTACCTATGCGCAGGCCAATGTGCGCCATCCCGGCGGGCTCCAGATCCGGATCTTTCGGGAACCGCAGGAGTTAAGGGCCGCCATCGACGCTGAGACGCCGGACGTGCTGGGTTTAAGCAGTTATTCCTGGAACCACCACCTGGCGCTGGCTTTCGCCCGCTATGCCAAAGCGAAAAAGGCGGACACCCTGACCCTTATGGGCGGCCCGAATTTTCCACTCACGCTCGCGGAACAGGAGACATGGCTTCGCGGTATGCCGGAAATCGACATCGGCGTGCGTGGCCCTACCTACGAGGGGGAGCGCGCTTTCCGCAATATCCTCCAGCGCTATGTGGACGCCGGACAAACCCTGGAGGGCATCCAACAGGAGCCGGACCCGGGCAATTTGTGGATCGATCGACGCAGCGGCAAATTTGTGGTGGGCGCGGAAGTCGATCGGATTGTCGACCTGGATGAAATCCCTTCGCCCTACCTGGCGGGACTGATGGATCCGTATTTCTCCACCGGCTATCTGCCTATGATGGCAATTGCCCGCGGCTGCCCGTTTAGCTGCAGTTTCTGTAATTCATCGGTTCAATCCAACAGCCGCATCTACCGGCATTCTTTGGAGAACCTGAAAGCCGACCTGGTCTACATTGCGGAACGGGTACGGCCGGAAGTCGCCCTGACGTTCGCCGACGACAACTTCGGCATGTACGATTTCGACGAAGAAGTGGCTGATTACATCGCCTACCTGCAGGAGCGGTATAGTTGGCCGCGTTATATCCGCACCACCACCGGCAAGAACCGCGGGGAGCGAATCATCAATATCATGCGTAAGATCCGCGCCGCGCTCCCCATGACGGCCGCGGTGCAGTCCATGAATCCCGTGGTGCTGAAGAATATCGAGCGCTCCAACATCAAACTCGATACCTATACCCAGATTCAGACGGAGGTCCGCGCGCAGGGCATGCAATCGTATGGGGAGATGATCTTATGCCTTCCGGGCGAGAGCAAGCAGTCGTTCCTCAAGGGCATCCGCGACCTGATGGATGCAGGCGTGAAACGCATTTCGGCCCACCAGTTAATGCTGCTGCATGGAGCTCCGCTCAGCAATCCGGAGAGCCGCGAGAAATTCGGCATGAAAACCATGACCCGGGTGGTGGCCCGCAACATCGGCGACTATACCGGCGAGCCCGTGATTGAAACCGAAGAGATGGTGGTAAGCACCCCGACATTCAGTTTCGAAGAGTATCTGGAGGTCCGGGTCTTCCATCTGCTGTTGACCATCTTCTACTACGAAGGCAATTTCGAAGAGGCATTCGAGTTCGCGCACCAGCAGGGCGTATCGGCCTTCGATCTCGTCACCCACATGCAGGCCATGCTGCCCGGCGCGCCCGCGGCTTTTCGCAAGGTGATCGACGATTTTGTGCTGGAGAGCCGCGAGGAATTATTCCCCTCGCGCGAGGAGTGCGTCGCCTGGGCCCGGCAGCATTTTGCGGGGCTGGTGAGCGGCGAGGTGGGAGGCAACCTGCTCAGCAAGTATTCCATGCTGGGCCGTTTCTACGCCGCCGCCGAAGCGCTGGACTTTCTACGCGACGCCCTGGCGATGGCTACCGGCCAGAAGTTGGACGAAGCGGGGCTCGAACAGATGGAAGCTGTAATGGCGTACCTCCGCAGCGTCATGCTTTATGCTCCATTCTCCGAGAGCCTCAACGCCGCTCCGGCGTGGACCAGCGCGTACGATATCGAAGCCTGGAGCGCCGAAAACTACTCCCGGCCGCTGGCAGCTTACCACCTGGGAGAAACGCGCCGGTTTCCGACCATGGTCGACGAAAAACGGAAAGCCGTAATTGAAAATCGCATCCACACATTCGGTGAGCACCCCGCCGGATTGGGGAAGTTTACGCGCACCATGTTCGCCCGGGATTTCCGCAGGGTGGTGCTGCCCGCCGCGGCGGCCGCCGTGGCGAGCCGTTAGCTACCCATGTGCACGGGACTCCGTTTCTTCGCTACGGCAGCAGCCTGTGCGCTTCTCGCGGCCTTTTGGAACGCTCCGTTCTGCCGCACATCGGAAGGCGATTTGAACGGCTGTTTTGCGTTGGGCCTGGCGCTTGCCGCCGCTACTTTACTGGCCGGATGGACGGCGTTTACCCAATGGGCACGCTCCGGCCGTTGGCTGGCCCTGGCGCTGGCGGGACAAGCGGCTGCTTTGCAGCTTGTCGATGCCGGCATCCGCATCCATTACCAGCACTATCGGCTGCCCGCGGAAGCCGCGGCGGATCCCGTCCTGCGCTGGATGCTTCTGGCGGTGGGGCTGCAAATTGTGCTGGTCGCTTGCGGGCTTTTCCGGCGTCGCGATGCGATTCTGCCTTGGTGCCGCAGCAGGCGCCGCGTGGCGCTCGTGGCGGCGGGCATTGCCGCGTGCGGGTGCGTGGCGGCCGCGGTTTCGCGCGATCCCCGCTTCTATGTAGCGGAAGTGAGCCTGGCCGCTTTCATCGAACTGGTGAACGCCGTCAATATCCTTCTGTTTGCGTGGGGGCTCCCGGCGAGTGGTCTTAAGCGACTGGCACGCTGGTTCGATTTCGTGCTCGGCGGTGTCTGGCCGGGGCCCACCGCGGTGGACCGTTTTGCCCTGCTAGCGGCATTGTGGGTAACCACCGTGTCGGCCCTTCTCGCATGGTTTGTCTATCAGCACCATCCGCACATAGCCGACGAGGTAGTGTATCTTTACCACGCCAGATATTTTGCCGCTGGGGAACTGGTTATGCCGCCGCCGCCCGTACAGAAAGCGTTCGAGGTCGATCTGATGGAATACCGGCCGGACAAGTGGTATGCAGTGCCGCCGATGGGCTGGCCGGCTGTGCTGGCAATAGGCGCGGCTTTGGGGGTGCCCTGGCTGGTCAACCCCATTCTGGCCGGGTTGAATATCCTGCTGAGCTATCTTCTGCTGGGTGAACTGTACCCGCGGCGGATTGCGCGCGTGGGCGTGCTGCTATTGTGTCTGTCTCCCTGGCACGTCTTTATGGCGATGAACTACCTGACCCACACGCTCACTATGACCTGCGCTCTGGCCGCATTTCTCGGCGTGATCCGGGCGCGCCGAACGGGTTCGGCCGGTTGGGCATGGATTGCTGGCGCCGGCGTCGGTGTTGGCAGCCTGATCCGGCCGCTGGAAGGTCTCATTGTGGGTGCTCTTACTGCCGCGTGGGCGATCGGCATAGGCGGCAAGCGGCTGAAATTTTCAGGGCTGGCGGCGCTGGCGGCGGCAACCGTCCTTACTGGCGCGCTAACGCTACCCTACAACAAAGCGCTCGTAGGCCAAGCCACGGCATCGCCCATCATGCGTTACACGGACGAGCACTACGGCCATAACAGCAACGCGTACGGTTTCGGGCCGGACCGCGGTTTGGGCTGGGCCACGGATGCTTACCCCGGCCACACCCCGTTCGAATCGTTGATCAACGACGAGCTGAACGGGTCATCGCTCAATGTCGAGCTCTTCGGATGGAGCACGGGATCGCTGGCGCTCATGGCATTGCTGATCTTCTCCAGAGGCCTGCGGCGCGCGGATTACCTGATGCTGGCGGCCATTCTGGCGGTCGTGATCGCCTACATGCCTTACTGGGGAAATGGCGGCGGAGACTTCGGGGCCCGGTATTGGTACCTGGTCCTGCTGCCGTGTGCGGCCCTGACGGCCCGCGGATTGGAATGGCTCGAAAGCCGGCTGAGTTTAAGCGATGGAAACCCGGTACGGGCAACGGCCGCCATAGCGGCCCTGTGCACCCTGGCGCTGGTGAACTACTTCCCCTGGAGGTCGCTCGACAAGTATTATCATTACCTGCGCATGCGCCCCGACGTGCAAGACCTGGCCCGGACGCACGGGTTCGGACGGAGTCTGGTATTGATACGCGGCGAAAGGTTCCCCGACTACGCCTCCGCGGCTATTTACAATCCCATCGACCTCAAGGCGGCCACGCCCGTGTATGCCTGGGATCGGAATCCCGCCGTTCGCGCCGAAGTTCTGCGGGTGTATGCCGATCGGCCGGTCTGGATTCTGGAGGGCCCGAGCATCACCGGCGCGGGGTACCGGATCGCGGCCGGTCCGTTGAATGCAGGTCCGAGGCCCTGAGTGCGCGGGTATGAAGGCACGACCGCTGCTGTTCTGGGCGCCTCGGGATTTATCGGGCGCTGGGTGGTCCGCAAGCTTGTCGAACAGGGCGCGCATGTCTGCCGGATAGGCCGCGAGGATACAGGGGATCTGGCGGCTATCTACCGCAGCGTGCGTCCCTCGATCACGTTCAATCTGGCGGGTTACGGTATTGATCCCTTGGAATGCGACGAAGCCGAAGCTTACCACGTCAACGCGGACCTGCCCCGGATGGTCGCCGCAGCGGTGGCCGCGGAGCAAGATCCGGAGTGGCCCGGGCAGCATTTCGTTCACGTAGGATCAGGCGTGGAGTATGGCGGGGCGGGCGGAAATTTATGCGAGGATGGGCCGGCGTTCCCCGCCACGCTCTACGCGAAATCGAAATGGATCGGCACTCAGGCGGTTGCCGAACAGTCGAAGGCGCTCGGTTTTCGAGCGGTTATCGCACGCCTGTTTACCATCTATGGGCCAGGCGAACGCGCCCGGCGGCTGCTGCCTACTCTCCTCGAGGCAAGACGAACGGGCCAGGCGCTTGATTTGAGTTCGGGTATGCAGCGGCGCGATTTCACTTATGTGGAAGATGCGGCTGAGGGGCTTTTGAAACTGGGGCTGGTATCCGAACCACGCTACGCAATCGTTAACCTGGCGACCGGCCAGCTAGCCACAGTTCGTTTTTTTGCGGAAACCGCAGCGGCGGTTTTAGGGATTCCACCTGAAAATTTGAAGTTTGGCGCCATCCCCGCGAACCTTCATGAAATGCAACACGAGGCCGTGTCCCTGGACCGGCTGAAGCGGCTTCTCGCCTGGATCCCACCGACTTCCATTGCCGAGGGCGTACGAAAGACCTTGGAAATCAGCTTGCTAGAAGAAGCGCAACCATGACCACCGAAACGGTGCATGCACACAGCGATCCCGAATTCTCCCTGGTCATGCCGTGCTACAACGAAGAAGCGGTTGTAAGTCATACAATCAGCAGGCTATTAGACGCTTTCAAGAGGGCTGGGTACGGGCTGGAGTTGATCGCCGTAGATAACGGCTCCTGCGACCGCACAGGCGAAATCCTCCGCGGCTGGGCCGCTCGCAATCCCACTGTAATTCACCACAGAGTCGAGAAAAATGAAGGTTATGGGAATGGTGTTCTGGCTGGCATGGGGCTCACTACCGCGCCCTGGGTCGGCAGTATCCCCGCCGACGGGCAGGTAGATGCCGAAGATGTTGTCCGGCTCTATGAAGCGGTACAGGCGTCCAATGCCTGGGTAATAGCCAAAGTGAGGCGCCGCTTCCGTCTGGACGGGATGCTGCGTAAGATCGTCTCGATCAGCTACAACGTGGCCTTCCGGCTGATGTGGCCGACGATCGCTTCCATCGACATCAACGGATCGCCCAAAATCATGCCCAGGGAAGCGATGTTGGTCATGCGGCTCACCAGCAAGGGCTGGTTTCTCGATCCCGAGATCATGATCAAAGCGCATGCCCTGGGGATGAGGGTGATGGAGTTCAACGTATTCGCGCGCCTGCGGGGAGCGGGCGTTTCTCACGTCAAGCCGGACACCTGCTGGGATTTCTTCAGCCACCTGCTCAAGTATCGTTTCAGCGGCAAATGGAAACGTGAATTGGTGCGCGACCGTTCCGTGCCGGCGGTATCCGTTGCCGTGAGCGTCAAAAACTGATGAGCGCCGTTCATCACAAGCGAACCTGCTGCCGGGCGTGTGGAGGAGAGCGGCTCACGCTGTTTCTCGAATTGGGACCGCAGCCGCTGGCAAATTCCTTCCTCGCTTCCGCCGGCGAATTTGCCGGAGAGGCTGCCTATCCGCTGGACGTTTATTTCTGCGAGACCTGCTCGCTGGTGCAACTGCTGGATGTAATCGATCCGGAGGTGCTTTTCCGGGATTACATCTACGTTACCGGAACATCGGATACAATCACCCGGCACAATGTGGACTACGCACGCGCGGTGGCCGATTTGTTGCAGTTGGGCCCGGGCGACCTCGTTGTGGAAGCCGCCAGCAACAACGGCACCCTGCTCCAGCAGTTCCAGGCCCTCGGCGTATCCGCGCTGGGCGTCGAGCCGGCCGCCAATCTGGCCGAAGTGGCCCGGCAGAATGGAATTGAAACTGACACCCGGTTTTTCAATTCGGATACGGCTCGCGGCTTGCGCGAATCCTACGGGCGAGCGAAGGCGGTGATCGCCAACAATGTACTGGCGCACGTCGACAACACCATCGATTTTCTAAGCGGCGCCCGTTATTTACTGGCCGATGGCGGTATGGTCATATTCGAAGTTCCGTACCTGGTGGAGATGCTCGACCAGCTGGAATACGACACCGTGTATCACGAGCACCTCTGCTACTTCTCGGTAATGGCTCTGCAGAAACTATGCGAGAGCGCCGGGCTGGGCATTGCGCGCATCGACCGCGTTCCGGTGCACGGCGGTTCGCTGCGGGTTTACGCGGCGGCGCAAAGCGGCCACGCAGCCGATGCCGTGGCGATGGCCGGCGAAGAACGCCGGGCGGGCCTCGATTCGATCGCGCGCTACCGTAAGTTTGCCGCGAATGTCGCGGCCAGCCGCGAAATGCTCCAAAACCTGTTGTGCCGCCTGCGCACGGCGGGCCGGTCGATCGCCGGATATGGAGCCCCGGCGAAAGGCAACACGCTGCTGAATTATTGCGGCATCGACACCAGCTTCCTTCCCTTCACGGTAGATAAGAACGAACGCAAAGTGGGCCTCTATACGCCGGGAATGCACATTCCCGTGCGGCCGGTGTCAGCGCTTCTCGAAGAGCAGCCTGACGATGTTCTGATTCTGGCCTGGAACTACGCTGGCGAAATTATAAGCCAGCAGCAGGCGTACCGCGCGCGCGGCGGCCGCTTCATCACCCCCGTGCCTCAGCCGGTGGTGCACTGATATGGATGCGTAGATATGAAAGTCGTCATCCTGGCGGGAGGAAAAGGAACGCGCCTGGCCGAGGAAACCACCGTGCGCCCCAAACCGATGGTCGAGATCGGCGGAAAGCCGATTCTGTGGCACATCATGAAGATCTATGCGGCGCGCGGATTCACCGATTTTCTGGTCGCCTGCGGGTACAAGGGCGAGTGGATCAAGGAGTACTTCCACAATTTCTCGGTGCATAGCAGCGACTACTTCATCAACCTCGGCACGGGTGAGCGCACCATCGTGAACGGCTGCGGCATCGATTGGAGAGTGGGGCTGATCGATACCGGCGTCGAAACCATGACCGGCGGCCGGCTTTTGCGGCTGCGCAAATGGATCGGCGACGAACCTTTCATGGTGACCTATGGCGACGGACTGGGAGACATCAATGTCTGCGCGCTGGCCGAATTTCACCGGTCGCACGGCCGCATTGCGACGGTTACCGCCGTCCGTCCGCCGGCGCGATTCGGCAATCTGATGCTGCAGGGCACGGCGGTGTGCGAGTTCGCCGAAAAACCGCAGACCGACGAGGGCTGGATCAACGGCGGATTCTTCGTCTTCAATCCGGCCATTTTCGATTACCTCGAGAACGATCAGTCGGTTCTGGAAAAAGAACCGCTGGAGAGGCTGGCCGCGGAACGGCAACTGATGGCGTTTCGCCACGCCGGTTTCTGGCAGCCGATGGATACTCTGCGCGAAAAAATGCTTCTCGACTCGTTGTGGGCCAGCGGGCAGGCGCCGTGGAAAGTGTGGGCATGAACGGCTTCTGGGGCGGCCGCAACGTTTTCGTTACCGGGGCCACGGGACTGCTCGGCTCGTGGCTGACGGAGGCCCCGGCCGCGCGCGGCGCGCGCGTTACCGGCACGATCCGCTCGGCTCTACGCGGCGAAGCGCCCATCATCCGCAGCGACGGTAAATTCATCCGCGATTACTTTTACGTCCGCGACGCCGTGGGAGCTTACCTGCGGCTCGCCGAAAAGCTGGCGGAAGGATTCGCCGGTGAGGCTTTTAACTTCGGCAACGAAACCCCGGTCTCGGTACTGGAGCTCGTGCAGTAGATTCTCTGCATTATGGGACAGAGCTCGCTTTCGCCCGTGATTCTCAACCAGGCCAACCATGAAATTCCTTGCCAGTACCTGGATTGTTCCAAAGCCAAGCGGCTGCTCGGATGGGCTTCCGAATTCGGCATGGAACACGGGCTGAGGGAAACGATCGCCTGGTACAAAGAATGCTATCCCGATCCAAATTGTTTGTAAAAATGCTCAGTTCTTGGGATTGGCAGGGGATCTGCCAAAAGAGAGGCCGTCATGGTTCGCAAACAAGTGTATTTCCTCCGGGCCCTGTCACTTCTGGTATCGGTAGCGCTCGTTGCAATCCTCGGGGAAATTGTGCTTCGGATCGCCAGCTATAAGCACGGCCGGGTCAGTCTTGCCGCCTTCACGCAATACGATCCGCTGTTGGGTTGGCGGATTGCGCCCAATACCCATACGAGAGTGTTCGAACGGGACTATTCGACCACTCTGGAGTATGGGCCGAAGGGGTTGCGCGGCAAAGATCGCCCGTATGCCAAGCCTGCCGGCGTTTTCCGCATCCTGGTGCTCGGAGATTCGATGGTGGATGGGTTCAGCGTTCCGCTCGAGGACCGTGTTTCAGAGGTGCTGGAAGCCCGGTTGGGACCCGGAACCGACGTCGTGAATCTCGGCGTTCCCGGCTACAGCACCGATCAGGAAATGCTGATGCTCGAGTCGGAGGGTTGGAAATACCAGCCGGATCTGGTGGTCCTGTTTTTCTTCTACAACGATATATGGATGAATGGAGAGCGTCGCATTGGCCGGGCCACGTTCAAGCCGGTTTTCAAGCTCGACGAAGCGGGCAATCCCGTTTTGATGAACGTTCCTGTGCCCAAGCCGGTGCAGGCGTTGGAAGACCGGTCCAAACTCTACGCGTTGATCCGCGACGCTGTCAAGGCGCGCCCCTCGCTGTACAGACTGACGACTTTCGGCCACGGCTGGACCAGGTCCACACTGCCCATGCCGAGTGGCGCCGGAGGGTCGGCGGATCAGTTTCGCGTCTATCAAAAAGAGGATAAGCCGGAGTTGCGAAGAGTCTGGGCGATCACGCAGGCATTGCTGCGAAGGATGAACCGGGAGACCCGGGAGCACGGCGCCCGGTTCCTGCTGTTTTACGTTCCATCGCCAGTGGAATTGTCGGCGGAGGAATGGAGCAAATCCAACATTCCGGCCAGCTACGGTCCCGATGTGGTGGTCGGGCGCGTCGCACAGATTTGCCGCTCCGAAGGAATCGCGCTGCTGGAGCCGTCGCAACGTTTCCGTGAAGCCCGGAAGAATGGTCCGTTGTCTTATGCCCACGACATTCATTGGACCAAGGCAGGGCATCGTCTAGCAGCGGATCTGGTGGCGGAATACGTCCAAAACGCCATGGGAGGCCGAATCGAGCCCCAGGTGCGCGCTCAAAACAGTCCGGTAGGAAGATAGCGAAATGGTCTCGATCCTTGGGGTATCGGCCTTTTACCACGATTCCGCCGCTGCGCTGCTGCTTGACGGCAAAATCGTTGCCGCCGCGCAAGAGGAGCGCTTTACCCGCAAAAAATATGATGAGCGCTTCCCCGTAAAGGCCATTGAGTATTGCCTGAAGGAAGGGGGCCTGGACGCCGGACAGTTGGATTACGTAGCCTTCTACGACAAGCCCTTTCTGAAGTTTCAACGCCTTCTCGAAACTTATTTAGCCTATGCGCCGGCGGCGTTCTCTTCCTTTTGCAAGGCCATTCCGGTGTGGGTCAACCAGAAATTAAACCTCACGCGCGAGATGAATCGAGGGCTCAACCACGCCTACCGCAACCGGTACGTGTTTACGCAGCATCACGAATCGCATGCCGCCAGCGCCTTTTTCCCATCGCCGTTTGAGGAAGCCGCGATCCTGACTCTGGACGGCGTCGGCGAGTGGGCAACCGCCACCATCGCGAGCGGCCGGGGCAACCGGCTCACCATGCTCGAGGAGCAGCATTTTCCGCATTCCCTCGGCCTGTTGTATTCGGCCTTCACCTACTACTGCGGTTTCAGCGTGAACAGCGGCGAGTACAAACTGATGGGCCTGGCGCCCTATGGAACGCCACGCTATAGCCAACTTATTCTCGACAAAATGCTCGACCTGAAGGAGGACGGTTCCTTCCGGCTGGACATGTCCTACTTCAATTACTGCCAGGGGCTGACGATGACTTCGGAGAAGTTCCATCGTCTCTTTGGCGGTCCGCCGCGCCAGCCGGACACCCTGCTGACCGAGAGAGATATGGATGTGGCGGCTTCCATTCAAAAAGTCAGCGAGGAAATCATCCTCCGCAGCGCGCACCACGCCCATCGACGGACCGGCCTGAAGAACCTCTGCATGGCGGGCGGCGTCGCGCTCAATTGCGTGGCCAACGGACGGCTGCTGCGCGAGGGACCGTTTGAAAATTTGTGGATTCAGCCGGCGGCGGGCGATGCGGGTGGCGCCTTGGGCGCGGCCTTGTTCGTGTGGCACCAGTTGCTCGACAATCCGCGTGTTGTCCAGGCCTCCGATTCGCAGGCGGGCTCCCTGCTCGGGCCGGGCTTTTCCGCCGACGAGATTCAACGGTTTCTCGATGGCGTCAATGCCACCTACCAAAAAATCGGCGATGAGCAGGAGCTGGCCGATCGCGTCGCGTGCGAGCTCAGCCAGGGCCGCGTCATCGGCTGGTTTCAAGGGCGCATGGAATACGGGCCGCGCGCTTTAGGCAGCCGGAGCATTCTGGGAGATCCGCGCAACCCCGACATGCAGACGGTCATGAACGTGAAGGTGAAGTTTCGCGAAGGCTTCCGCCCCTTTGCACCCGCTGTGCTCAGAGAGCAAGCGCCGAACTTCTTCGCCCTTCCCGGTGAGATCGACTCGCCTTACATGCTGGTAGTGGCGCCGGTCCGCGACGAAAAACGAAAACCGCCGGCTCCCGGCCAGGAACAGCAGTCAGGCATCGCCAAGCTGAAGGCGATCCGCTCGGAGATTCCCGCGGTCACGCACGTGGATTACTCGGCCCGCGTGCAAACCGTCGACGCGGAGCGCCATGGCATCTACCACAAACTCATCGACTCCTTTTACCGGCTGACCGGATGTCCGGTCATCGTCAATACCAGCTTCAACCTTGGCTGGGACCCCATCGTGTGTACGCCGGCGGAAGCATATTCCACGTTCATGGCGTCCGATATCGACGTGCTCTCGATGGGCCCTTTCCTGATTCACAAGCGTGCCCAGAAGGCCTGGCTGGAAGAGCCGGCGAGGTTCGTTGCCGATGGTCTCACATGCCCTTGCGGAAGTGGTTCGCCGCTGCGCGCCAGCGGCGCCGAGTTACGGAGCACGTGCGGCCATCGCTTCCCCATCACCGACAATATCCCGCAACTGTTCTGGCCTCACGACGGAGCAACCGACCCCGCGGATGTGACCGAGAAGGTAAAGGCGTTTTACGAAGAAACCCCGTTTCCGAACTACGACGAGCATGAATCCATCCGTTCGTTGATTGAAAAAGCCCGGCGCGGAGAGTATGCCCGCCACCTCGATCAGGCCATCCCTTACAACGCATCGGTGCTGGAAGTTGGTTGCGGCACCGGGCAACTGAGCAATTTTCTGGGAATCTCGTGCCGCCGTGTCACCGGCGCCGATCTGTGTCTCAATTCGCTTCGTTTGGGCGACGGTTTTCGCCGCAAGCACCAGCTCAATCGCGTGCGCTTCGTCCAAATCAACCTGTTCCGGCCGCCCTTTCAAAAAGGCGAATTCGACGTGATTTTGTGCAATGGCGTGCTGCACCATACCAGCGCTCCACGCGACGGCTTCATGAAGCTGGTTCCCCTGTTGCGGCCGGGCGGCTACATCGTGATCGGTCTTTACAACAAATACGGGCGCCTGGCGACCGATCTGCGGAGAGGGCTGTTTCGTTTAACCAAGGGCTCCGCGAAATCGATAGATCCTTACCTGCGTTCGGTCAAGATGAGCGCGGATAAAGAGCGCGCCTGGTTCGCCGACCAGTATCTTCATCCGCACGAATCCAAACACACGATCGGTGAAGTGCTCGGATGGTTCGATGAGGCCGGACTGGAATTCGTGCGGGGCGTGCCCGCGGTGGACCAGGCCGGGGACCAGGATGGCACGCGGTTGTTCAGCCCATCGCGAACCGGATCGGCGTGGGATCACTTCACCGTGCAGGCCAAACAGATAGTGACCGGCAGCCGCGAGGGCGGCTTTTTCATCATGATCGCCCGCCGGCCGGAGGAATAAAATACGTGCCGCTGCTCGAGTTGAACGTCGCGCCTTCCTCTAAAGACCTGCGGTGGTTCGCGGGCCTCTGGTGGCCTCTTCTGTGCGCCATCGCCGGGACCGCTCTTATTCGAAAACTCCATTTGCCCGGGGCCGCTGCCGGGCTATGGATCGTGGCCGGGATGCTCGCGGTCGCCGGTTTGATCTCACCGCCGATCATCCGGCCCGTCTATGGCGTCGTGCTTCGGCTGACCTATCCCATCGGGTTCGTGGTCTCCTACGTATTGCTGTTTTCCGTCTACTTTTTTATCTTTACGCCCATCGGCGCGCTGGTGCGGATTTTCCACGATCCCATGAGCCGCAAGCTTGACCGGGCTGCCGCCAGCTATTGGACCGCTCACCAACCCGATCCGGTAGATCGCTATTTCAGGCAATTCTAGGTTTCTTATGAAAAATGACAAGGATTTCGCGAACTTGGCGCAGCAGAAATCGGGCGGGGCGATGGGCGAGTTTTGGTACTTCCTGCGCCACAACAAGAAATGGTGGCTCACCCCCATAGTGGTGGTGATGCTGCTTTTGAGCGTGCTAATCGTTCTGGCGGCAACCGGCGCCGCGCCCTTGATTTACACGCTGTTTTGAAGATCCGCCGCTATCCCTGAACGTGAACTTCCTGGGGCGCGGCCGCGGACACTTTGCGACGCCACTCGCGCCACGGTCCGCCCGTACGATAGCGGATGATGTTGCGCATAAATTCGAAGATCGTCCGCCATCCGACGTTGGACCGCCCGCCTCTGCGCAGATGGCCCGGGACGTCGATCTCGATCACCATCAATCGCAGGTAGTGCACCTTGAGCATGATTTCGGCTTCCAGAAACCAATCCGACGAAGTCAGTTCCATGAGCGGCACGATCTCCCGCGGCATAATTCGCGGGCTGCCATTGACGTCCATCGATGGCATGCCCGGGAAGATGATCAGCATGCCGATGTTGTAAAAGATCGAAATGATTTTGCGGGTCAGGCTGTCGGGCCGGAAGCGGCGCCTCACCTTGGCAATGGTCCGGTCGCCGGCTGTCACTACCGCGCGGTAAATGAGCAGCACGCTCTCCGGCGCGACTTGCCCGTCGGCCGCCAGGTAGCCGACGTGACGGCCGCGGCACGCCTCCAGACCGGTGCGAATACCGAGGCCCTGCCCGCGGTTTACCGGCACAACAACCTTCCGGATCGGCAACCCCAGCGCGATCAAGCGGTCGATCACGGTGGAAGTTCGATCCACCGACCCGTTATCCACCAGCACCAGTTCCAGATCGATTCCCGCTTTCTGGAAAGCCTCCACCAGCGGCGGTACGGTCTGGTTGAGACAATGCTCTTCGTTATAACAGGGCATCGCCAGAGACAGGTCCGGAATGGGCTTGCGCACGAAATTTGGTGCCGTTCGGTCCATCAGCTTGTCCCCACTCCCACGCTTTTTCGTGGGTCTATGAATTCGCGGATGCTCTCCAGCGTAGCCGGCTGCATGGGGCGCCGGTGAAACTGCTCGATGTAAGTACCGGGCGAATCCAAACCGATCTCCGCATTCGCGAACCGGGCCAGATGGGCGGCCGCCTGGTCGGGATCGCCATTGCACACGTCGTTCAAATAGTTCGCCCAGTTCAGGATGGAATGCGGCGCTGCTTTCAGGTTATCCCCCATGCACCCAGCAATCGCCTGGTTTTCGAGCAGCGGCGCGCGCAGTGTTTCACCGCTCTCCCGCGTCAGGCGCTCCTCGATGAATGCCGCCGGCGATTCCACCAGGCTGCGTGGCGAGGATTGAAGATAAGGACACGACGGGAAAAACCGGATGTCGCAACTCACGCGCCGCCCTGGCCCGGCGCTGCCGGTGCCGTGCAGCAAAAGCGAGTTGAAGATGACGCCGCTTCCCGTCCGGGCGTGAATCTCCAGGGGCTCGCCGAATCGCGTGAGGCTGGCATGGTCCACGGAGACGAACCGGCGGCACAACAACCCCAGCCGGTGGCTCCGGGGGTAGATTCTTACCGGCCAATCCGCGCAATCGTTCAGGCCCGTCCACAGAATCAGTGCCGACGGGCTGGTAGGAAGACTCGCACCGGTGAAGTCCTGGTGGAGTTGGTAGGCGCCGTGCACCTCCATGAAACTCTGCTGCGAATCGTATCCGCCATAGCCGACGCGGCCGGTGGCGCCGCATTTGAACTGCGCGTGAAAGTCGCGGCTGATGTGAACGATCGGCCCCATCAGGCGCGCCAGCACCGGCCGCAGATTCGATACGAGATGCTCTGCCAGGTCCGCGGGCGTCAAAACACGTGATAATTTCTGCCGCAGTTCTACCGGCAAAACGAGCTCCGCGGCCTTGGGATCCATGATTGTTTCGAGCTCGGTCCGGCTCAATCCGGTGCTCCGCATCAGAACGGGTTTGTAGAGACTCGTAACCTGGTGCTGGAGCCCGCTCAGAATGCAATACCCCTCCGCCTCGTAATGGCGTGCAAAATCATCGAGCGCCGCTCCTTGAAGCGAAGCAAGGTCGAAGATCGGTGGTTGCGGACGTGCAGGCATCAGTTTGACTCATCAGGCACGTCCGAGACCAACCTTACTTAGCTTGCTAACATCTACGCATTAGTGAGTTGGAGTGCAAACCAGGTACCAGTATTCCAAATAGTTGGGATTCGATCTCCTGGATTTGTTCTGCAAGGCGCTGAAAATGCAGGTCATCCCAAGTAATGGCGCCCTTTACCGGGCCAACGCTCCGGACGTCACTGAAGCGCGATTCGCGCGCCCAATGGTAGACCTTCCGGTGATGCCGGCCGACTGTAAAAAGGGTTCTAACTGGCTTGTGAGGAGCAGGTTATAACTCCGGTTCGGGTGTCTATCGATTTTGCTGACCATGAAGTCGTTCACATTCAACTCGCCCTTGGCGTTGCGCGGGAGCTTGGCCACCAGGGTAGGAATGCCGGCGGCGTGAAGGCGCTCGAGAATAAACTGGCGGTCGGCGCGCGCCAGGGGGGAATTGTCGCTGAAATAGGGGAGCATGACGACCGCAAAACGAACGCCGAGGTTCTGAAAACGCCGGGCGAAACTGGTGAGGAGCGCGGCGGTAAGTTCTCGCGCCTGTTCATGGGAGGGGATGCCATTCATTCGATTCGCCAGAGTGTTCGTCAAGGCTTCGAACAGGTTGGAATATTGACCGACAATCCCGCCGGTCCAGAACCGGACCTGCCGCTGGTACTCCACATCTCCGGCACGCAGGGCAAATAAGGGTTTGGAAAACGGATAGACCGTGCCCAACCATCCCTGTGTACAGCGGTTGCGTTCGATTTGAAAATCTCCGAATCCGAAGATCACCGCCGAAACTTGCGAGGGGTGCTGGCGAACTTCCCGCTCTGTAACAAGCAGCGCCTGGTCGGTTCCATATCCCATACAGCCCGCATTCACCACGCGATAATTGGGGAGTTTCTCCTGTAACAGCCAGGGCCAGGTGTCCTGATCGTTGAGACCGTGGCCGAACGTGAAGGAACAACCGGCCGCAATCAATTCGGGCCCGGCCGACACGGGTGGAGGTGTTTTTCGCCGGCCTGATTCAATCGAGTAGACGACGTCGTACTGAAGGACGCCCTGCGCGTCGACAAGACGGTTGCGATACTCGATGGAACCGGGATTCAACACCCAGCCGATTTCCGGATCGGTGCGATGCAAAGAGCGGAAGGTTCTTCGATTGGACGGCTTGCGGATTTCGTTGGCTTCGACAAGGGCCGAGCGGTCGGCCCGTGCGGGCGAGGGGAGAAAAACCCGGGCTGCGACTTCCCCGAGCAGCAGGCAGGTCGTGACAGACCCGATGACCAGAAGAATCTCTTTGGTGCGAATCGATGTCACTGGGTGGTTACCTTGTAGATCCAAAGCCCGTTGGGCGGAAAGTAAAGGCTTTGCGAGCGCCAGGAACTGGCGAGGTTCCAGGCGGGAGCTTGCTTCACGATGGTGGCCTGATATCCGGACTTTTGCAGATATTCCGGAAAACCGCCGAACCAGCGATTGTCCCCGATCCAGTTATGCGTCGTGATGAGCAGGTAGGGAGGCTTCGTCTGTTCGCTCAGGCCCGCTATCTGAATTTCCGGATGCTGCCGTAGCTCGTAGCGCAATTCCCGTTCGGCTCCCCGGGTATATACCGGTAGCCTGCCGTTCTGTTCCCAAGCGCTTAAGAGATCTGCGGGGGTGTATACCGGCTGTCTTTGTGTGTAGAACGCTGGCAGATTGATGCCCCACACGGCCAGGTAGCCACAAGCTGTAACCATACCCAGAATGCGCGTGATGGGATGAGCGTGCAATGCGTAGAATCCGAGTGCCGTAAAAGTCAATAGGAATGGGCTCAGGAAAAGGCTCTGGCGTACCCCACCAAAGGGAAACACGCGCACCAGAGACAGGGCAGCAATAGTTGCGACCGCTGCGGAACCTAATAAAGACAGGTGCCGCATATTGGAACCAAATTTTCCCATGGCGGCCAGGCTCCAACCCAAAATACATAGCAGCACAAGCGGCAGAAGAAAGGCATTCAGCCGTTCCGGCCAGTAGAGTGAAGGGTTGTAGAAGACGTTCAGGTGATAGGTGAGTAGATCGTAAGCATGCAGCAGCAGTTTGGGCACCGAGCGCAGCGAAAGCGTCCCATAATAATCCGCCAGATAGACACGAAAGCCGTACTTTGGGTTCTTGGCATTCAACAAAACTGCGCTCAACAGGATTGCCCCCGCACAAAATGCCGGACGAAGAATTTTCCAGCGTTCCGGCCATGTCTGACGCGACAGATCGGCGGCTGCGCTCCAACACAGAAAGCCCAGAGATATAGCGGGGAGGATCGCCAGGCTGGCATGGACGCATAATGCAATGCTTGTCACAGCGGTATAGAGGGCGATCGCGCGCAAGAGCCGGGGACTATACTTCCACCCTGGCGAAGCCGCACGGAGGATCTGAAAATGCGCCAGCAGAATTGCGGTAGCGAGGCAGGGGGCGGCACCGTACGGGTAGGTCCGCTGCGAGTATTCCAGTTGGACTATCGATACGGCCGCAAAGAGTGCAGCGAAGAGCGCGGGCCAGAAACGATCACCCGGGAAATTCCTCGGTAGCAGGTTGTAGACAAGAAAAAAGAGCAGCAGGACTCCCGCCGCGCTTACCAAAACGGTGGGCATGCGCGCGGTCCCGATGGTGGCCCCAAACGATCGGGAGACAACCCAAATGAGCCCCGGCCACCCCCAGGTGACGGTTGTGTTATCGCGCGTGAAGAGGGCAAAATCGACCACCGACTTGGGGTGATCGCTGTAGACATATTCATTGAACATGTCGGTTTCATCGAGCCACAAGAAGATACGGGAAACATCGTAGGCGCGCAGCAGCAAACCGCCGATAAAGACAACCGCCAATAACCCCCAACGCCAACGACCGGATTTGAACATGGAATGGTTGGGAGCAAGCAATTTTACCTCCGGCTTCAGATAAGCGTTGACTCCATTGGACGGCTTTTTGAGATCCGCTTCAGATTCAAAGACCTATGGGGTTCGCAACTTTCGCACACAATCCCAAAACTTCGGCTGGCGGCGTTTCCGGCTTTAGGGCCGGGTGACCCGCCATACTGTGCACGCCGGTGTGCCCGGCTAAGGCGAAAGCTGAACGAATGGTAAGTCCCGTGCTTGCTCAAGCCAGTTCTCACATTGGCGAAGGGATCCGCTTCTGAGCACCATCCATGAATCTCCCTGCACTCGATCGGGCGCGCATTGCGATTATAGGAGCCGGCCCCACCGGGCTGGGCGCCGCCCATCGCCTGCGCGAGCTCGGCATCGCCAAGTTCACCGTCTTTGAGAAGGAATCGCACGCCGGGGGACTGGCGTCTTCCCATGTCGATCGCGCCGGTTTCACCTGGGACATCGGGGGCCACGTTCAGTTCTCGCACTACGACTACTTTGACGGCCTGATGGATCGACTGCTGGGCGACGAATGGCTGCACCATGAGCGCGAAGCATGGGTGTGGATGCGGGAGCGTTTCATTCCGTATCCGTTTCAGAACAATATTCGTCACCTGCCGCCTGAGGAGATGCGCGATTGCCTGCGCGGCCTCATCGCCTGCGTGCGCGACCGTGCGGAAACGCCTCCCACGAATTTCGAAGAGTGGATCTACCGTAGCTTTGGCGAAGGCATCGCGCGGCATTTCATGCTGCCCTACAACTTCAAAGTTTGGGCGTATCGGCCTGCGGAGTTGGCCTACCACTGGATCGGCGAGCGCGTCGCGCAAGTCGATCTGGAGCGCATCGTCTTCAATATCGTCGAGCAGCGCGAAGACGCGGGCTGGGGGCCGAATAACCTGTTTCGCTTCCCGTTGCGTGGCGGCACCGGCGAAATCTGGAGACGGCTCGCCGCCAGCCTGCCCGCCGGCGCCGTGGAGTTGGGCAAAGCGGTAGCCCGCGTGGATACGCGGCGCAAGCGCATCCATTTTACCGACGGCTCCACGGAGAATTTTGACATCCTCATCTCCACCATGCCGCTGGATGACCTGGTCTTTCTCTCCGACCTGGACGAGTTGAAACCGGCGGCCGCCAACCTTTGTCGCTCGGCCACGCATGTGATAGGCATCGGCCTGAAGGGCGCGCCCGGCCCGCACCTGAAGACCAAGTGCTGGATGTATTTTCCGGAAGACCAGGTGCCGTTCTACCGGGTGACGGTGTTTTCCAATTACTCGCCCAACAACGTGCCGGATATCCGACGCTTCTGGTCACTGATGGCGGAAGTAAGCGAGTCGCCGGCGAAACCGGTGGAATGCGCGAAGGTGGTGGAGCAGACTATTGCCGGCATGCTGGCGGCGCGTCTTATCGAAAAAGCCGCGGACGTGGTTTCCACCTGGCATTATCGCGCGGGCCACGGCTATCCCACGCCGTCGCTGGGCCGCGATGAAGCGCTCGGCGCGCTCCTGCCCGGGTTGGAGCGGCATGGAATCTTCAGCCGCGGCCGCTTCGGCGCCTGGAAATATGAAGTCTCCAACCAGGATCACAGCCTCATGCAGGGCGTGGAGCTGGTGAACCGGCTGGCGCATGAAGGAGAAGAGATTACGCTCAACGATCCCAACAGGGCTAATCGCCCCCGGGTCGCGGCAGCCAAGGCGGCCAAATCATGGTGAGTATCGTCATGCCGGCCTGGAATGAGGCCGAGATTATCGAGCCCTGCGTGCGCGAGTGGTATGAGGAAGTGGTCGCGAAAATTCCCGGCGCGGAGTTGATTGTGGTAGATGATTGCAGCACCGATCAAACGGGCGCCATAGTGACCGCGCTCGGACAACGGCGGCCGGGCGTCCGCTGCGTCCGCCCCGCGCGCAACGGCGGCCACGGCAAAGCGCTGCGCGTGGGCTTCGATCGCGCCGCGCAGCCTTACATTTTCCAGACCGACAGCGACCGCCAGCACCTGCCCTCCGATTTCTGGAAGCTGTGGGAGCTGCGGGACGAGGCCGATTTCGTATTCGGCATTCGCAAACAACGCGCGGACGGCGCCGTACGGGCCATCATTACGCGGCTCATGCGCTTCTTGAACCTGCTGGTTTGGGGAGTGTGGGTGAAGGATGCCAATTGCCCCTTCAAGCTCATGCGCCGCGACGCGCTGGGCAAAGTGCTCGCCAAAATTCCACCGGGCTGCTTCATCCCCATGGTTCTGGTTTCCATTCTGGCCCGCAAGATGAAGTTCCGCGTGGCCGAAGTGGAAGTGGAGCATCTGCCGCGCCGCGGCGGCACGCAATCGCTGAAAGGCTTGCTCAAATGGATGCGGGTGAGCTCGAAATGCGCCGCGCAGGTGCTATCCATCCGGCTGGCATACCGCTCCTAAATTGAGCTCTGGTGAGATAATTTATTTATGCTCACTTCGTACATTCGGGCCGCTATGCGCCAGGCTCGGTACGAAATCGTCGAGGACGATGGGTCGTTCTATGGCGAAATACCTGCCATTCCCGGCGTCTGGGCCAATGCCAGGACTCTGGAGGACTGCCGGGAAGAGTTGGAGAGCGTGCTGGAAGGGTGGGTGCTTCTCAGCATCGCCGATCACTCCCCAATTCCGGACATTGACGGTCACCGTATTGAAATCCGCGAAGTCGCTTGAATGCCAACCCCCGGCCCCATCAAGCGTAGAGAGCTGATTGCATACCTGCGCGCTTTGGGCTTTGAGCCGCCTGTGTCCGGTGCCGATCACCAGTACATGAAGGGACGCGGCAGAAAATTGCGAATACCGAACCCTCATACGGAGGATATTGGCCGGGGCCTGCTCGTGCGCATCCTTCGCCAAGGCGGGATCGACCGTGAGGAATGGGAAGCACTCTGAACCCGGGACGCGCCTATCCTACCGGTTGGATTTGACACCTCTGGGCGGCCTCAATAGATCGAGTGCCCGATCATTCCCGTGCCCGGTCCCAGGCCGAATTGATCCAGCAGGGAAACCGTCAAATCGTATAGATGCGGGTCCGGGGCGCGGCTCCGGCGGTTGCTGATGAGCACGCCCGGCACGAAGCGCGCATCGATGCAATGGTCGGCGCGCCAGGCGTCGGTGTTGTCCTCCACCAGCGCGGTGGGCACCGCGCCCAGCACCGTCTGCCAGGATGAGCGGTAGCCCGGCATATAGCCGACAATCATGTCCGGGCCGCGGTCCAGCATGTCGCCGTGGAATTCCGTATGGGTCAGGGTGACGCCGCCGATCATCGGCTTTCCCCCCTCGGGATCGCGCGCCGCCAGCAGCCGTTCCGAAATTTTCTTCAGCAGCGCGTCGGCTTGATTGCCGGGTTCGACAATGCCCTCCCGCTCGCGCCCCTGCAGATTCAGGTAAAGGCCGTTCAGACCGACGGAATAGGCCTGCGTCCTGGACCAATCCACATGCGGAAACACTTCTTCGTCGCTGGTGTTCTTGGGATCGTCCAGCACCAGGAACCCTTCTTTCATCAGCCAGGTGTTCAGGTTTACGGCGCGATTGAAGGTGGAGAAGCCGTGGTCGGACATCACGATCAAAGTGGCGTCGCCGATCTTCTGGCGCACCCAGCCGATGGTTTGATCCACCATGCGGTAGGTGTTCAGCAGGTCGTCGTCATACTTGCCCCACAGCATGTGGGAATCCTGGTCCACGCCGAAAAAATGAAAGAACAAAAAGCCGCCGTGAAAATGGTCCAAGCTGTAGCGCAGCAGCTTCAAATGATCGAGCGAAACCAGGCGGCTTTGCGCGATATAATCGGCGCGGTCGAAAACGCCCGCCGAGTAGGCCTTGGTGTCCTGCGCCATTCCCTGGGTGTAAAACAGGCCGACGGATTTCGTGAGCTGCTTGCTGTAAGACTCGGGCGACGTGATGGGCAGCTCCGGATCGGAGGGATCGATGTTGACCGGCGAAACGTAAACTTCCAGGTGCGGGTGCAGCTTTTTGGCGTACAGCCGGAACATGCCGGCCGCGCTCTTCAATCCCGGGATCAGGGGAAATTCCGCCTGCATCCAGCCCGACCACTCCCCTTCTTTCAGCAGCACCTGCGTATCGCCCAGGTCGAAGCGCGCGGCGGGCTGTTGCGGGTCCACGTGCACCGTCACTTCGACGTACGTGGGCGCCTTGTCTTTGCGCAGCGAGTTGTCCGGGCCCTGGATGCGCAGCGCGGCCGAGTTGTTCTTCAGCTCGACGTGTACGATCTGGCCGCCGGACACGCTACGGGTTTTCTGCGCCGCATCGTCGGTGAAATACGAAAAGGTTCCATAGGTGCCGCGCAGATCGGGCGCGCCCATGCCGGCCACGGAAAATCCGTCGTCGCAATGCACCGGCGGAAAATCGGTGGGCATACGCACGATTTCGGTGGGGATGTGATGCTCGGAAAGAATCTGCCAGAAAGGTTTGCCTTTGCGGAACGAGACCACCTTGCCGGAAGTAAGCGGTAGTTCGTAAGAGCCGAGGGAAAGCGTTCGCGAACCTTGCGAGGTTAGCGACATGGCGGAGATCGGCATCATGGTTTGGGGGTCGCGGTGCACGAAATCGAAAAGCCCGTGGCCGCCCGGATCTCTGCCGGTGATGAATGTGGCCCACGCTACCGGGCTTTGCGGCGGCATGGTGGTTTCCAGGCGTTTGAATTCGCCTTCCTTGCGCAAGCGGTCCAGATTGGGCAGCGCATCCCAGTGGCGCTCGAGAAAATTCGGGTCCATGCCGTCGATGCCCAACACCACGATGCTCTTGCCGGCCGCGCTGGCGGTGTGGCGGCCGCAGCCCGGCAAAAGCAGCGCCGCGGCCAGGAGCACACAGACTGCATATTTCATTGAATCGACACCTCTACTTGCCTCCAGGGGATGCACCCGTATTTTCGCTCCGCGCTGCGGTCCAGATACTCGAAGTAGGTCCGCAGGTGGGCTTCGCGGCACCAAAGCCGAACGAAAGCGTCATATCCCTTTTGTCCCATCTCCGCGCGCAGGGCAGGCGCACTCGCCAACCGCTCCATGGCCTGGAGCAGTTCATCGTCCGTTCGATAGACAAAGCCGCCGCCGCTATCCTGCACTACCTCCGGCAAAGCTCCCAGGTCGCGCGCCACTACGGGCGTTTTACGGGCAAACGCTTCTACACTGATCATGCCAAACGTTTCGTAGGTGATGGAGGGAACGAGGCACGCAATGGCGTGATGGTACAACGCTCCCAGTTTCTGGTGCGTCAGCGCCCCAAAGAATTTGATTCGTGGGTTGCCCCGGGCCTGCGCGCGCAATTCCGCTTCGTAGCTGCCGATGCCGGCCACCAGCAGATCGTACTTCGGCACCCGGTCCCACAGCGCGATGAGCGTTTGCAGGCCCTTGATGAGCTCCAGGCGGCCGACAAAAAGGAAATATGGCGCCTCCTGTGGGCGCGGCGCGGGATTCCGCCAGTCGTCGTCCACGCGATCGATGAAGTTTGGCAGGTAGTCCACTGGCTGCGGAAATCCGCGCTCCGCATGCATGCGCGCGGTGAAGCGACTGGGCGCCACGAACTGGTCCACCTGC
>Ga0335081_10002330_pt1 | contig 29845 bp, 13 predicted proteins | sample Lox_Sample_35_FD_206713 | JGI IMG/M metagenome (GOLD analysis project Ga0335081, IMG submission 206713) | Soil microbial communities from Loxahatchee National Wildlife Refuge, Florida, United States - Lox_Sample_3.5 | ecosystem: Environmental > Terrestrial > Soil > Wetlands | place: USA...
CCCAGCACCTCGGGCGCGACCTCGGAGAACTTCTTGGCGATCGCCTTGTAGATCTCCCAGTCGCTCTTGCATTCCCACACCGGGTCGACCGCCGCGGTGAGCGGATGGATGAACGGGTGCATGTCCGACGTGTTGAGATCGTTCTTCTCGTACCAGGTCGCGGTCGGCAGCACGATGTCGGAGTAGACGCAGGTGGTCGACATGCGGAAGTCGAGCGTGACCAGCAGGTCGAGCTTTCCTTGCGGCGCCTCGTCGTGCCAGGCGACTTCGTGCGGCTTCTTGCGGCCGGCCTCGCCGAGGTCCTTGCCCTGCACGCCATGCGTGGTGCCGAGCAGGTGCTTGAGGAAATACTCATGCCCCTTGCCGGACGAGCCGAGCAGGTTGGAGCGCCAGACGAACAGGTTGCGCGGCCAGTTGTCCGGGTGATCCGGGTCCTCGCACGCCATCTGCAGCTCGCCGGACTTGAGCGCCTTCGCGACATAGTCCTTCGGCTCGAGCCCGGCGGCCGCCGCCTGCTTGGCGATGGCGAGCGGGTTCTGCCGCAGCTGCGGCGCCGACGGCAGCCAGCCCATGCGCTCGGCGCGCACGTTGTAGTCGATGATCGCGCCGTCCCACGGCCCGGGGGGCGCGGTGGGCGAGACGATCTCGTCGACGCCGACCGTCTCGTACCGCCACTGGTCCGTGTGCGCGTACCAGAACGAGGTCGAGTTCATCTGCCGCGGCGGGCGGCCCCAGTCGAGCGCGAAAGCGAGCGGCAGCCAGCCCGACTGCGGCCGCAGCTTCTCCTGCCCGACATAGTGCGACCAGCCGCCGCCCGACTGGCCGACACAGCCGCACATGACCAGCATGTTGATCACGCCGCGGTAGTTCATGTCGCAGTGGTACCAGTGGTTCATGGCGGCGCCGATGATCACCATCGAGCGGCCCTTGGTCTTCTCGGCGTTGAGCGCGAACTCGCGCGCCACCGTGATGATCTGGTCGCGCGGCACGCCGGTGATCTTCTCGGCCCAGGCCGGCGTGTAGGGCACGTTCTCGTCGTAGGATTTCGCGACGTTGCCGCCGCCGAATCCGCGGTCGAGCCCGTAGTTGGCGACGAAGAGATCGTAGACCGAGGCGACCAGCGCCTCGCCGTCCTTCAGCGCCACGCGCTTCGCCGGCACCTTGCGCATCAGCACGTCCGGATGATCGGTTCCGGTGAAGTGATCGTGCTGGCGATTGCCGAAATACGGGAACGCGACGTCGGCGAGCTCGTCCTTCACCTCGGCGAGCGAGAGGCGCAGCTTGGTGTCGCGCCCCTTGGCGTCCTTCTCCTCCAGGTTCCACTTGCCCTGCTCGCCCCAGCGGAAGCCGACCGAGCCGTGCGGCACCACGACCTCGCCGCTCGTCGCGTCATAGGCGACGGTCTTCCACTCGGCGTTGTTGGTCTCGCCAAAGGTTCCGGCGAAATCCGACGCGCGCACGAGCCGGTCGGGCACGAGCCGCCCGTCGGACCTCGCCAGGCGCACCAGCATCGGCATGTCCGTGTACTGGCGCACGTAGTCGGAAAAGTACGTGGCCTGCCGGTCGACGTGGAACTCGCGCAGGATGACATGGCCCATCGCCATGGCGAGCGCCGCGTCGGCGCCCTGCTTCACCGAGATCCACAGATCGGCGAACTTCGAGGCTTCCGAATAGTCCGGGCAGATGACGACGCTCTTCGCCCCGCGATAGCGCGCCTCGGTGTAGAAGTGCGCGTCCGGCGTGCGCGTCTGCGGGACATTCGAGCCCCACAGGATGAGGAAGCCTGAATTGTACCAGTCGGCCGATTCCGGCACGTCGGTCTGCTCGCCCCAGGTCTGCGGCGAGGACGGCGGCAGGTCGCAGTACCAGTCGTAGAACGACATGCTCACGCCGCCGATGAGCGAGAGATAGCGCGAGCCCGCCGCGTAGGAGACCATCGACATCGCCGGGATCGGCGAGAAGCCGTTGATGCGGTCGGGGCCGTGCGTCTTGATCGTGTAGGCATTGGCGGCCGCGATGATCTCGGTCACCTCGTCCCAGGTCGCGCGCACGAAGCCGCCGAGGCCGCGCTTCTCCGTATAGGCCTTGCGGCTCGCCGGGTTCTCGACGATCGACGCCCAGGCTGCGACCGGCGTGCGCAGCACGCGCGCCTCGCGCCACAGCTTGAGCAGGCGCGCGCGCACCAGCGGGTATTTCACCCGGTTGCCGGAATAGAGGTACCAGGAGTAGCTCGCGCCGCGCGAGCAGCCGCGCGGCTCGTGGTTGGGCAGCTCCGGCCGCGTGCGCGGATAGTCGGTCTGCTGCGTCTCCCAGGTGACGATGCCGCCCTTGACGTAGATCTTCCACGAGCACGAGCCGGTGCAGTTCGCGCCGTGCGTCGAGCGCACGATCTTGTCGTGCTGCCAGCGCTTGCGATAGCCGTCCTCCCAGCGGCGGTCCTCGCGCGTGAGGATGCCGTGCCCGTCGGAAAACTCGCCGACGGTGCGCTTGAAGAAGGTCAGGCGGTCGAGAAAGTGGCTCATGACGAGATCCTCAGCGCGGCTGGAGAGCGGGCGATCCGGAAGCCTTCGGCTTCGCCGCGCGATCGAGGTGCCAGAAGTAGGCGGAAACGCCAACTGCCATCACGGCCAGCAGCACATAGGCGAAGAAGCCGCCGGCATAGCCCTGCGTGCCGAGCGCATCAACGACCGCGCCGAGAAAAGGCGGGATGATGAAGCCGCCGAGCGCGCCCAGTCCGCCGACGAGGCCGGCCGCGCCGCCGACCGCCTCGGGCACATATTTCGGCACCATCTTGAACACCGCCGCGTTGCCAACACCCATGCCTAGCGCGATGAGCAGCTCGCCCGCGAGGGCCTGACGGAAATCATCGACGAAAGCGAGAATGAGCGCGCCGATGAGCACGACGACAAATGCAAGGACGGCGGTGCGTTCGCCGCCGATCTTTTCCGACAGCACGCCGCCGAACACCCGGATGATCGCGGCGAGCAGCGAGAAGCCGAGCCCGCCCAGCATCGCGGCGGACTTCACGTCCATGTGGTGCAGGTTGATCCAATAGGTCGGGAACCAGGCTGTGAGCGCCAGGAAGCCGCCGAAGGAGACGAAGTAGAGCGCAACGAGCCCCCAGGTTCGGGGATCTTCAGCGGCCGTAATGATCGCCTGCCAAACGCGTTCGTTGGGGAACAGCTCCTGCCCGTTTTCGCGCGCGATCTTGCGGCTCGTATCGGCATCGGCCCCGTATCGGCGAAGTTGGAAGTAGTAGGCGTCGCGCGCGAGCCACGCATAGACCGCGGTGCCGACGATCAGGAACGTGAACCAGGCGAAATACGAACCGGCGAGGCCCCAGGCGGCGATCGCGTAGGGCAGGAGCAGCGTGAAGATGCCGGGCGCCAGATTGCCGATCCCGCCATAGGCGCCGAGCACGGTGCCCTGACGCGATTGCGGATACCAGTAGGAGACCTGGGGGATTCCGACCGAGAACGACGCGACCCCGCATCCGCTCAGGAAGCCGAACATGATGATGATCGGATACGCCGCGACCGTGAGCGTCTTGACCGTCAGCAGAATGAACACCAAACCCCACATGCCGACCAGCGACAGGCAGAACAGGGTGATCATGGGCAGACGCCCGCCGACACGATCGACCCAGGCGCCGAATGGGATGCGCAGGAGCGCCCCGGTCAATTGCGGTGCCGCCACCAGCACGCCGAGCGCCAGCCCGCCGAGATGCATCTGATCCTGGAAGTATTTGGCCGCCGGTCCGTACAGCGACACGGCGGCGAAACCGATGAAGAACCCCCACGTGCCCATCACCAGGCCGACGGTCGGACTGCCCGTCAGCCGATATGCTCCAGCTGCGGGACCTGCTTGTACGGTTGAGCTCATGAGGACCGGTCTCTTTGTTCGCTGTGAATCACGCGACGACAAAGCACAGGTCCGGCTCGAAATGCTTTGAGCTTGATCAAAAATACAGGGCGAAGGGGTGCGGCAATTATGCTGTACTGATGTTCGGCCAAGTTTTGCTTTATGCGGGCACAGTATTTGATAATTATGGTCTAGCTGATTGATATTTATCAATTCAGATCTGCCGCGCGCCAGATATATCAATGCCGGTCTTGTCCTGCGGAGAACGATATGCGTCAGACCGACTGGGCCCGCGTGCGTGCGCTGCCGCTATTCCAGCACGTGAACGAGGCGCGCTTCGAGGAACTGATGGCCGCCGCCTTTCTGCAGAAGTTCCCGCGCGGCGTATCCCTTCTCAGCGAAGGCGAGCTGCCGGATTTCCTGCACGTCATCGTCGACGGCGCGGTCGAGCTGTTTGCCGAGGCGAATGGGCGCGAGTCCACCATCGAGATCATGCGGCCGGTGACGACCTTCATCCTGGCCGCCGTGATCCGCGACGAGGTCTATCTCAAATCCGCGCGCACGCTCACGCCGGCGCAGATTCTCATGATTCCGGCGCCGGCGGTGCGCGAGGTGTTCGGGCGCGATGCCGCCTTTGCGCGCGCCGTCGTCGACGAACTGGCGCTACGCTATCGCACGCTCGTGCGCGCGCTGAAGGACCAGAAGCTGCGCAACAGCGGCGAGCGGCTCGCCAACTGGATCCTGGAGGCCGATCGCCAGCAGGGCGGTAGCGGGCACGTGCTGCTGCCGCACGACAAGCGCACGCTCGCCTCGCGCCTCGGCATGACGCCGGAGAACCTGTCGCGCAACCTCGCCAGCCTCGCGGCTTACGGCGTCACCGGCAGCGGGCGTGAGATCGTGATCGCCGACCGCGAGGCGCTGCGGCGCTGGGCGAAGCCCAATCCGCTGATCGACGGCGGAGCTTGATTGCCGCGATTCGGCAAACGACCATCAGCCATGCGGGTGCGGGGTGGCTTGACCGCGCGCGGCGTGTCATGGCGTCGCCTCATCATCGACCACGCGGATCATGCCGGATGCCGATCCCGCGCTATCGCCGGTACGACGGGGCTGCCCTGTTCTCGGCCGGATTTCGACCGTTCTTCCTCTGCGCCGCGCTGTGGGCCGCGCTCGCCATCCCGGCATGGCTGCTGATGTTCACCGCTGCGATCGAGATACCGACGGCGCTCGCGCCCGCAACCTGGCACGTCCACGAAATGGTCTTCGGCTACGGGGTTGCGACGGTCGCGGGCTTCCTGTTGACCGCGATCCCGAACTGGACCGGGCGAATGCCGCTGCAGGGCGGGCCGCTCATGCTGCTGGTCGCGCTCTGGCTGATCGGCCGCGTGGCGGTGCTCGCCTCCGCACGGCTCGGCGGCGCCGGCCTGGCGGCGGTTGCCGATCTCGCGTTCCCGCTCGTGTTTCTCGCCGTCGTGGCGCGCGAGATCATCGCCGGCCGCAATTGGCGCAATCTCCCGATGCTGGGCGCGCTCGCGCTGCTGCTCGTCGGCAATGCGCTGGTGCATGCGCAAGCGCTCGGCTGGTCCGCGACCGCCGCTGCCGGCAATCGGCTCGGCATCGCGACGCTGCTGATGCTCATCAGCCTCGTCGGCGGGCGGATCGTGCCGAGCTTCACGCGCAACTGGCTGGTGAAGCAGCAAGCGGGCGCGCGCGAGCCGGCCTCGTTCGATCCCCTCGATTCCCTTGCGCTGGCGCTGACCGCGGCCGCGCTCCTTCTATGGGTCGTCGCGCCGGAGGGGCGGCTCGCCGCGGCGATGCAGCTTGCCGCCGGCATCGCGCTTGCGGCACGCCTCGCGCGCTGGCGCGGCGGCCGCACCTGGCGCGAGCCGCTCGTGCTCGTGCTGCATGTCGGCTACGGCTGGCTCGCGCTCGGGTTCGTTCTGCTCGCTCTGAGCCCCTTCGTGCCGGCGCTGCCGCCGACGGCGGCGCTGCACGCGCTCACCGTCGGCGGCATCGGCACGATGACGCTTGCCGTGATGACGCGCGCCTCGCTCGGCCACACCGGGCGCGCGCTCACCGCGGGGCCCGGCACGATCGCGATCTATGCGCTGGTGACGCTCGCGGCGCTGCTGCGTCTCGCGGCCCCGTTCGGCGGCAACCAATACATTCTTCTTCTCGGCTGCGCGGGCGCGGCGTGGTCCGGCGCCTTCGGTCTGTTCGTCGTGCTCTATGCGCCGGCGCTCATGCAGCCGCGGGCAGCCGGCGCGGCACGGTCGGCATGAGACGCGCGGGAACCTTTCGGCGCGAATTGCATCCAAGGCACAATCGAAGTTTCGTCGGGATACCGTCATGATCGAGCGTGCGGTTGCGCAACGTGCGCCGGATGAAGCCGAGCTGGTCGAGCAGGCCCGCCGCGGCCAGCCGGCCGCCGTGCGGCGGATCATCCGGCAGCACAACCAGCGCCTCTATCGCATCGCGCGCAGCATCCTGCGCGACGACAGCGAGGCCGAGGACGCGCTGCAGGAGGCCTATGCGCGCGCCTTCGCCAACCTCGGCGCGTTTCGTGGCGAAGCGCGGCTTGGCACCTGGCTCGCGCGCATCGTCATGAACGAGGCGCTCGGCCGCCTGCGCGGCCGCCGCCCGACGGTCGATCTCGACCAGATCAGCGAAAGGCCTGGACGGGAGGCACAGGTCATTCCGTTTCCCAACGCGAACCCGGATCTCGATCCGGAAACCGCTGTCGCGCAGCGCGAGCTGCGCGCCCTGCTCGAGCGGGCCATCGACGAGCTGCCTGAGCGGTTCCGCATCGTGCTCGTCGCGCGTCTCATCGAGGGCATGAGCATCGAGGAGACTGCGGAGCTGTTCGGGATCGTGCCTGAGACGGTGAAGACGCGACTGCATCGCGCGCGGCGTCTGGTGAAGGACGCGATGGAGAAGCATATCGGTCCGGCGCTCGGCGACGCTTTTCCGTTCGCCGGCCGCCGCTGCGAGCGGCTCGCGGAAAATGTGCTGGCGCGATTGAATCTCGCCTAGCGCACCGCCGCTTCCACCCGAGCATGACGGGGCATGTCTCGGTCGCGGCGCCGTGAGCGTTGCGGCGCCGCGCGTCTCGCTCGGCGCCGTCAATGTGCGCAGTACGCGGTCATCGGCGCCGCATTGCCTGGGCCGCACGAGACCAGCGTGGCGGATCGCAGCGCCGCGGTGCCGCCCGGGCACACTGCGTTGAGCGCAATCTCGCCGTCGTTGCAGGTGACCGCGCAGTCGGTGCCGGCGGTGCAATCCCGGCGCACCTGACGGATCTGCAATCCGGGCGCTCCGGGCTCGCCTTTGGCGCCGGGCGCGCCGCGCGGTCCTGCGGGCCCGGCCGCGCCGGCGACGCCGGCTGGCCCCTGCGGCCCAGGCGGTCCCGCCACACCGGCGGGTCCCGGTGGTCCGGCAGGCCCCGGCGGCCCGCTTGGTCCGGCGACGCCCGCGGGTCCCTGCGGTCCGGCCGGACCTTGCGGTCCCGGCGGACCTTGGGCGCCCATGGGTCCGGTGGCGCCTTGCGCTCCCGCCGGACCCTGCAATCCTTGCGCTCCGGGCGCGCCGGCGACGCCTTGCGGCCCGCGCTCGCCGTGCGGACCCGCGCTGCCTGCCGCTGCGCATACGGCGACGGCGGCGGTCCGCTCGTCATTGCGCGTTTTCAACGTGACCATGCAGGTCGCTCACCAGCCTAGTGGGCCGAGATCGTCGGAAGTGTGGCCTCCGTCGGGTGCATTGTTGTCAGCACGATGGGCGCGCGCTCGCGCTGCCGCACGCTCATGGAACACGCGCGGAACACGCGCGCGATGAAGTCGAATTTGCAACGAACTACGGCCTCAATCAGCCGAAAGACTTGGGCTTGGTGAAGATTTGGTTGTCGAGTGCACGAGGGGGAGGGACCTATGGCGCTCGTTGTGACGCGCATCGCGCCGGCTCTGCTCGCGTCCGTGATCGCGACGCTTGTGATAGGCTCGGCGCGCGCCGAAACGCCGACCACGACGGCGGCGGCTGATTGCCTCGTCAAGCCGAATGGACCGGCCGCCAGCGGCAGCCACTGGTATTATCACATCGAACATCCGAGCGGCCGCCACTGCTGGTACCAGCGTCCGATCGACGCCGCCACGGAGGCGCCGGCGCAACCGCAGGCCGCGCCGGCTGCGGCCACGCCGACCTCGCGGCTCGGCGCCGCGGCGGCACCTCGTCCGGCGTCCGACACGTCCACGACGACCATTGTTGGCACGGCGGACGACCGCGCGAACGTGGTCGCGCCGATCGCGCCGGCGGCGCCTGAGCCGTTCGGATTGTTCGGCGCCGCAGTGATTCCCGCACCGCCAGCGGCGATTCCTGCGACGCCGCCCGCTGCCCCGGCGTTCGCCCAGGTCGCGGTGCCGCCGGTCGACAGCGCTTCGCCGCCGGCGGTCGCGTCGGCAACCGACCCCAAGATGGCGACGCCGCAGCCGCCACGCGACGCGGCGCCGCCGCAGATTCCGCTGCGGCCCCGGAGCGTCGAGCGCCCGACCGAATCCGTCGACACGTCCACGCATGTGCCGGCGCTCTTCGGTGCCGTATCGGCGCTTGCCATCATCATCCTCGGCTCGTTCGCGGGTCGATTCCTCGCCGAGCGCCGGCGTCGGCGCGCCTCCATCAGCTCACGCGCGCAGGATCGGCGGTCTCCGGTCTCGCGCCTGCAAGATTCGCCCGGCATCGTGCCGGTGATGCCGGCCGACACTGCGCGGGAGACGCACGCGCCCTGGCCGGAGTCACTCACGTCGCCCGACGATTGGGGCCTGCCGCGCAGCCGCAGGCAGCGCCCCGTCGCGCCGTCGGTCGCGGCGAACCGCGAGACCACCCGCGTTCTCGAGGACAATGTGCGCGAACTGCTGGGCCGCTTGCAGAGCGAGCTGCGCGGTCGGCCAGGCGAACCGCCGCGCGCGGCACCCGCGTCCCCCGCGGCGCACGTCCCGACCACGCAAGAGCTCGATGCCGTCCTGGCGATATGGCAGGCCAAGCGGCACGGATAGAGCATGATCCCGAAACGGCTCAGCTCGCCGGCTTGTTGGCCGCAAGCTCGTCGAGCGCCGCACGCACGCGTTGCGCCACGCTCTCCCAGTCGCCGCGAACCGGCTGGCGAAACAGCCGCGCGGTCGGGTACCACGGGCTGTCGTCGCGGTCGATAAGCCAGCGCCAGTCGGGCACGAACGGCAGCAGTATCCACACCGGCTTGCCGAGCGCGCCGGCGAGATGCGCCACGGCCGTATCGGCCGCGATCACCAGATCGAGCCCCGCGATGGCGGCAGCCGTCTCGGCGAAATTGGCGAGGCGGTCGGCCAGATTGGCAATCTTGCCGGCCGGCGCGCGCGCGAGATCGGCGACGCGCTCGCCGACCTGCAGCGAGAACCAGCGCACGCCGGGTGCATCGAGCAGGGAGCCGAGCCGCGCGAGCGCGATCGAGCGGTTGCGGTCGTTCTTGTGCTGCGGGTTGCCGGCCCAGACGAGGCCGACCTTGAGCCCTGCCGTCCCGCCGATGCGGTTGCGCCAGCGCGCCGCGGCCGCCGGATCGACCTTGAGATAGGGGATCCCGCCCGGAATCGCGTCGAGTGTCGTCGCGAAGGCGAGCGGCAGGGAGAGCAACGGGCTGTGCAGCTCGAACGGCGGAATGAGGTCGCCTTCGGCAAAAACCTCGATACCGTCGCCGAGCGACGCCGCCACCAGCCGCAGCAGCGGACGCTGCACCTGCAGCAGCACGCGCGCGCCGCGCGCTGCGACGAGCGGCGCGTAGCGCACGAACTGCAGCGTATCGCCGATCCCCTGCTCGTCGTGCAGCAGGATGGTCCGCCGGGCGATGTCCTCGCCGCGCCACAACGGCTGAGCAAAGCTGCGCGGCGGCTGCTGCTTGCGCCGCCAGCGCCATTCGTGCTCGCGCCAGCCCTGCGCGAGGTCGCCTTTGAGCAGCAGCACGAACGCCCGGTTCCAGTGAGCGTCGACATTGTCGGGGTTGAGCCGCACGGCCTCGTCGTAGCTCGCGAGCGCCGCGTCGTAGCGGCCCTGGTCGTGCAACGCGACGCCGAGATTATAGTGCGCGTCGGCAAAATCGGGCCGCAGCGCGATGGCACGGCGATGCAGCGTCTCCGCCTCGCCGGCGCGGTCGAGCTTGACCAGCGCGGCGCCGAGATTGTTGTGCGCATCGGGCAGGTCGTCCCTCTCGCTGATCGCCCGGCTGTACCAGGCGGTCGCCTGCTCGAGCCGGCCGCGCTCGGCGAGCACGGCGCCGAGATTGCTCATCGCCTCGGCGAAGCGCGGCGCCAGCTCGATCGCGCGGCGGTAACAGGCCTCGGCCTCATCGAGCTCGCCGCGGCCCTGCAGCAGGATGCCGAGATCGTTGTGCGCCGGCATCATCGCGGGATCGAGCGCGGCCGCCTTGCGCAGGAAGTCGATGGCCGCGTCGGTATCGCCCTGCGCGTGGCGCACGCGCCCGAGCAGGAACCAGGGCTTCGCCCGCTGCGGGGCGCGCGCCGTGAGCTGACGCAACGCCGTCTCGGCCTCGGCGAATCTCTTCTGCGCGAAGAGTCGCGTCGCCGCTGTCTCGGCTGCAACGATCTCCTCCGGCGCATCGGTCCGGGCGGATTCCTCGGGCGGTGGCGCTCCCGCGCTCTGCGTCTCGCACCAGCGCCGCCACATGTCGCGATAGGCGCCCTCCATGGCGTGCGCGAAACCCGGTCCATCGCACAGCGGCGAGGCGCGCAGGCGCTCGCGCAGCCCGGACCGCAGCTCGGCGAGGTGATCGAGATCGCGCGCAAGGCCTGCGGCGATCGCGATGTAGTCGTCGGGCGTCTCGGCGATCAGCTTGGGCAGGCCGATCGTCATCATCAGGCTCGCGCCGACGCGCGACGCGTGGCGGTCGCCGCGCAACGTCACCACCGGCACGCCCATCCACAGCGCCTCGCAGGTCGTGGTGGTGCCGTTGTAGTTGAGCGGGTCGAGGCCGATGTCGACGCGCGCATAGACGGCGAGGTGCGCGGCCACATCGGCGAGCGGCGGCACGATCTCGATCCGTCCGTCCGCGATGCCGGCCGCCGCGAAGGCGGCGCGGCAGCGCTCGCGCGTATCGGCATCCTTGAACTGCGATGCCTTGAGCAGCAGCCGCGCATCGGGCACTTCGCGCAGCAGGCGCGTCCACAGCGCGATCGTGCCGGGCGAGAGCTTAGCGAAATTGTTGAACGAGCCGAAGGTGACGTGCCCGCTCGTGCGCGCGGGCAGCGGCGCGACCGCGCCTGCCTGCGCGAGCGGACGGTAGCAGAGAAAGCCGGCGCCGAGCCGAACCAGCTGCTCCGCATGCAGCGCATCCGCTTCGCCGGGCGGGTCCGCGACCGCATCGGTGATGCGATAGTCGATGGTCGGCAGCCCGGTGCTCGCCGGATAGCCGAGCCAGGTGACCTGCACGGGCGCCGGCTTGCGGGCGAACAGCATCATGCGGTTGCCCGACGTGTGGCCGGAGAGATCGACCAGGATGTCGATGCCAAGCTCGCGGATGCGCGCGGCCGCGAGATCATCAGCCATGCCGGAGATCGAGATGAAGCGGTCGGCGCACCCCTGGAGCCGCTGCGTCACCGCGTCGACGCGCGGGTCATTGGCAAAGAGGAAAATCTCGACCGCGTTCTTGTCGTGCGCCGCGAGCAGGGCCTCGGCGAAGAACGCGACCGAGTGGTGGCGGAAGTCGGCCGATACATAGCCGACGCGCAGCCGCCGCGCCGGATCCGGCGAGTTGGCGAAGCGGGCGCCGGTGGTCGCAAAACGTGCCGCCTGCGCGCGCCCCCAGGCGGCGTGCTCGGCGAACAGCGCCTGCGGCGAGATCCGCTCGTCGAAGACGAGCTTGTAGAGCAGGTTGCTGTGCGCGGCGGGGAGGTCCGGATCGAGCGCGATCGCGCGGCGCTCGACCGCGATCGCGTCGTCGAGGCGTCCCGACTCCTTGAGCAGCACGGCGAGATTGTTGAGCGGATGTGCGGCTTCCGGCGCAAGCTCGCTCGCCCGCCGATAGCTCGCTTCCGCCTCGGCGTAGCGCCCCATGTGCTCGAGCAGGACGCCGAGATTGTTGTGGCCGTCGACCGAGGCCGGCTTGAGCGCGAGCCCGCGGCGATAGCTCGCCTCCGCCTCGGCATCGCGGCCGAGCGCCGCCAGCACGATGCCGAGGTTGAGTTGCGCATCGGCATTGTCGGGCTCGCGTTCGAGCGAGCGGGCGAGCAGGGCGCCCGCCTCGACGTTGTTGCCGCCGCGATGGCAGATCCAGGCGAGGCGGCGCAGCGTCGGCGCGTGCGCTGCATCCTCGGCCAGGATGGCGCGCAAGGCGGCTTCCGCTTCCGCGTCGCGGCGCGCTTCCAGCAAATCGACCGCCGCGAAGTAGCGGCGATCGAGCGTCGAGGGGGGCGGTGCGCCGGGTGGCACGCCGCCCAGCCGCGCGCGCTCGACGCAGTCGGCAAGCGCGGCGCGCACGCGGCCGATCACGCCCTCCCAGTCGCCCGGCGCCTGCTGCCGCACCAGCCGCGCGCTCGGGTACCAGGGGCTGTCGCCGCGCTCGAGCAGCCAGCGCCAGTCCGGATCGGATGGCAGCATCACCCACACGGGCTTGCCGAGCGCGCCGGCGAGATGGACAACCGCGGTGTCGGCGCCGATCACCAGGTCGAGCACCGCGATCGCGGCGGCGGTTTCGGCGAAATCGGTGAGGTCGGGCGAAAGATCCGCGATGCGGCCGTCGCCGAGCTTGGCGAGATCGGCGGCGCGCTCGCCCACTTGCAGCGAGTACCACTGCACGCCGCCGACGTCGAACAGCGGCGCAAGGCGCGCCAGCGCGATCGTGCGCATGCGGTCGTTCTTGTGCGCCGGATTGCCCGCCCAGACGATGCCGACCTTCATGCCGATCGCGCCCGCAAGCCGCGTGCGCCAGCGCGCCACCGCTTCGGGCGCAACCGTGAAGTAGGGGATCGTTGCCGGGACGGTTGCGAGCGTCGTGCCGCAGGCGAGCGGCAGGCTCATCAGCGGGCAATGCGTGTCGAAGGCGGGCGGCGGGTGGCCCTCGGTGATGATCGCGTAGGGCCCGCCGGCGAGCCGCGCGGCCAGGCGCTCGAGCCCGCGCGGCAGCTCGATCACCACGCGGCCGCCGCGCGCCGCCACCAGCGGCGCATAGCGCAGCAGCATCAGGCTGTCGCCAAAACCCTGCTCGGCGTGCAGCAGGATGGTCTTGCCGTCGAGCGGTTCGCCGCGCCACAGCGGCTGCGCGACGTTGCGTTGCTTGCGGTCCTTGAGGCGCCAGCGCCATTCGAGCTGCTCGAAGCCGGGGGCGAAATCGCCGGTCAGCAACAGGAAGAAAGCCTCGGCGAGATGGGCATCGACATAGTCGGGCCTGAGCGCGATGGCGCGCCGATATTGCGCGACCGCGTCGGCGCGCCGGCCCTGCGCCTGCAGCGCCTTGCCGAGATTGAAATAGCCTTCGGCAAAATCCGGCTTGAGCGCGGCGGCGCGGCGGAAAGCGTCGGCGGCCTCATCGAGCCGGCCACGCTCCGCCAGCACGGTGCCGAGGTTGTTGCAGGCGGTGGCTGAGTCCGGCGCAAGCGCGATTGCCCGGCGGCCGGCTTCCTCGGCCTCGCCGAGGCGGCCGCAGTCGCGCAGCGCGCTGCAAAGGTTGCTGTAGGCTTTCGCGTGGCCGGGCTCGAGCGCGACGGCGCGGCGCAAATGCGCGACCGCGTCCTCGGCGCGCGCGAGCGCCAGGAAGGCCGTCGCCAGATTGTAGTGCGCCTCCGCATCGCCGGGCGAAAGCTCGACCACGCGCGCGAACCGGTCGGCGGCCGCCGCATGATCGCCGGCCTCGTCGCGCATCACGCCGGCGAGGCGCAGCGTCGGGCCGTCATCGGGTGCGGCCGCGAGGATGCGCCGGGCGATCGCCTCGGCATCGTCGCGGCGCCCGGCGGCGCGCAGGCGCATCGCCTCGGCACGCAGCGCTTGCGTGTCGAGGCCCGGTTCGTACGGCGGGCGCGGCGCGGCACGCTGCGCCAGCGCCTGGGCGACCCGCGCAACGACTTCGTCCCAGTCGCTGAGCCTGCGCTGGCGAAACAGCCGCAGCGTCGGGTACCACGGGCTGTCCTCGCGCCCGGTGAGCCAGCGCCAGTCGGGCGAGAACGGCAGCATTACCCAGCATGGCCGCCCGAGCGCGCCGGCGAGATGCACGACCGAGGTGTCGACCGCGATCACCAGATCGAGATGGGCAAGCGCCGCCGCGGTCTCGGCGAAGGTCTTCAGATCCGGCGCGAGATCGACGACCTTGTCGCGCCCGTGCGCGCCCGGCAGACGGGCGAGATCGGCGCTGCGCTCGCCGACCTGCAGCGAATAGAACCGTGTTCCAGGCACGTCGAATAGTGGCGCCAGGCGCTCAACCGCGATCGAGCGGCGGCGGTCGCCCGCGTGCTGCGGATTGCCGGCCCAGGCGATGCCGATCCGCAGGCCGCTGCCGGTGCCGGCCAAGCGTTCCTTCCAGCGTTCGAGCGCGGCCGGATCCGCTCGCAGATACGGGATCTTCGCCGGCAGCGTGTCGAGCGTGGTGCCGAGCACCCGCGGCAGGCTCATGAAGGCGCAGTGCACGTCGAAGTGCGGCAGGCGCTGGCCCTGCATGAAGATCTCGCCGCCGCCGCCGAGGCTGGTGGCGAGCCGCATCAAGGTCTGCGGCAGCTCGAGCACGAGGCGGCCGCCGAGCGCCGCGACCTGCGGCACGAAACGCAGGCACTGGATGTTGTCGCCGGCACCCTGTTCGGCGTGCAGCAGGATGGTCTTGCCCTTGAGCGGCTCGCCCTGCCAGGCCGGCGCCTTGAAGTCGCGCTGCACCATGGTCTTGAGCCGCCAGCGCCATTCGAACTGGGTGAAGCCGTTGGCGAAATCGCCGCGCAGCAGCGCCAGCATGCCGGCGGCGACCTGCGCCTGCGGATAGTCGTATTGGATGCCGAGCGCGCGGCGATAGCTGTCGGCGGCATCGTCGAGCCGCATCAGCAGCTGTTGCGCATGTCCGAGATTGCCCCAGCATTCGTGATAGCTGGGCTTGAGCGCGAGCGCCTGCCGATAGGCCGCGATCGCCTCGTCGACGCGGTCGAGCGACGACAGCGCGGCCCCCAGGCTGTTGAGGGTGGTCGGGTCGTCCGGCCGCAGCTCGAGCGACTTGCGGCTCGCCGCGATCGATTCCTCGTAGCGGCCGGCGCCGTGCAGCATGATGCCGAGATCGCCGTGGAACGCAGCCGACGCCGGTTCCAGCGCGATCGCCTGGTTGATCAACGCGATCGCCTCGGCCTTGTCGTCGAGCGCAAAACGGGTCAGCGCCAGCACGTGCAGCGCGCTCGAGTTGTTGCGATCGATGTCGAGCACGCGGCGCAGCGTCGCTTCGCATTCGGCGTGGCGCTTGGCGGTGTGGTGCTCATTCGCGGCGCGCACCAGGGCCGAGAGCTCGGCGCGGGTCGCGGGGACGCGGCGCTCGCGCGCCGGCACGGCCGCGCGCTGCACCAGCGCGTCACGCACGCGCGCCGCGACGTCGCCCCAATCTCCTGCCTGTGCCTGGCGAAACAGCCGCATCGACGGATACCACGGCGAGTCGTCGCGGCCGACCATCCAGCGCCAGTCGGATGCGAACGGCAGCATCACCCAGACCGCCTTGCCGAGCGCGCCGGCGAGATGGGCGACCGCCGTGTCGGCGCAGATGACGAGATCGAGCGCCGCGATCACGGCGGCAGTCTCGCCGAAATCGGTCAGCTCCGGCGCGAGATCGGCGACGGCTGAGCCCTTGTGCCCGGCGAGATCCGCTGCGCGCGGCCCGGCCTGCAGCGAGAACCAGCGCACGCCCGCGACCGCGAGCACCGGCGCCAGCCGGTCGAGCGGGATCGAGCGATTGCGATCGTTGCGATGGATGGCGGCGCCCGCCCAGGCAAGTCCGACCTTCAGGCCGTGTACGACGTCGATGCGATCGCGCCAATAGGCGGCGCGGTCCGGCGCGACCGCCAAGTAGGGGGTCGTCGCCGGGATCGTCTCGAGCGTGGTGCCGAAGGCGAGCGGCAGCGACATGAGCGGACACTGCACGTCGAAATCGGGCAGCCGCTCGCCGCGCGCCACGACCTCGATCCCGGGACTGCGGGCGACCAATGGGATGAGGGGCTTGCGCACCTCGACCACCACCTTGCCGCCGCGCGCGCCGACCAGCGGCACGTAGCGCAGGAACTGGATGGCGTCGCCGAAACCCTGCTCGGCATGCAGCAGGATGGTCTTGTCCGTCAGCGGCTCGCCGCGCCATTGCGGCTCGGCGAAATTGCGCGGCGGCAGGTCGCCGATGCGCCAGCGCGCCTCGTATTTCTCCCAGCCGGCCGCGAAGTCACCGCGCTGGAGATGCACGATCGCCTCGCTGGCGATCGCCTTGGCATAGTCGGGTTGCGCGACTTCGGCCTGGCGGAAATGGGCCAGCGCCTCGTCGAGGCGCCCGAGATCCTGGAGCGCGAGGCCGAGATTGAGATGGGCGACGGGAAAGCCCGGCGCCAGCGCGACCGCGCGCCGGCCGGCAGCGTCGGCGTCGGCCACCCGACCGGTGGCGCGCAGCGCATGGCAGAGGTTGGCATGGGCCTCGGCGTAGTCGGGCTTGAGCTCGGTCGCGCGGTGAAAATGCTCCGCCGCCTCCTCGAACCGCGCGAGCTCGCCGAGCGCCGCGCCGAGATTGTTGTGGGCCTGATGGTGGTTGGGCTGCAGCGCCAGCACGGCGCGATAGCGCGGCTCCGCCTCCGCGGGCCGACCTTCCTCGCGCAGCAGATTGGCCAGTTGGTAGTGCGCCTCGTCGAATTTCGGATCGAGCCTGATCGCTTGGCGGAACGCGGCTTCGGCCTCGATGTTGTGGCGCAGGACCTTGAGGATGAAGCCGTGGGTGTGCCGGCAATCCGCCCGCGTCGGGGCGAGCGCGACCGCGCGCTCGACGTGCTTGGCCGCCGCTTCGGCATCGCCGCCGCGCAAGGCGATGATCGCGAGCAGGTGCCAGGCGCCGGCGTGACCTTCGTCGCACGCGAGAATTTCGCGGCAGGTCGACTCGGCGTCGCCGATCCGCCCCTCCGCCTGCTCGGCATTGGCGCGCTCGAACAGCCGCTTGAGCGCGGCCGCCTCAGGCCGTTCCTTGGTCAGCGCCTGCGGTTCCATCCGTTACATCTTATAGTACGTATCAGCGGTTCCATGGAGGTGGCCACGCGGCCGGACTTGTCAGCATTCGCTCACCGTCGCGTCATCCCGCCATTCGAGCCACAGATAATGCTCTTTCGTCTCGATCGGTGCGAAGCCCAATCGCCGATAGAGGCGCAGTGCCTGGTCGTTCGCCGCCGCAACGCCGAGCCGGACGGCGCGGCTCGTCCGCCGCGCTTCCTCCATCAGCGCCCGCATCACCGCGGTGCCGATGCCGCGATTGCGCAATTCCGGCACGATCGCCTGATCGACGATGTGCACCACCTTTTCGCCGCGATCGACCATGATCCGGCCGATCGGCTTGCCGGCGATCTCGATAATGTCGCCGCGGGCGCGCGGGAAGCGTGCCCGATAGCTCACCGTTTGGGCATGAAACTGCTGGCGCATGATGGTTTCGAGAGTGTCGGGCGGGAGCAGCCGGGCGAACTCGGCCTGGCGCGAGGCGCTGAACAGGCGGAAATGGAACGCCTCGTCGTCCTCTCGCTCGGGGCGGACGATCAGATGGCCAGCTGGCGAAGATATCGCGATCGTGTCGTTCATCAGGCTTGCATCGGGTTCCGGCGGTCGGGTTGGCCCAGTGTCCCGTCACGATGTCTTCACGAGGGTCGCCGTATGGTCGGATTCATGAATCGCCAGCAGGTTCATCCCCGCCTCGAACAGCCGGTAGCCGAGCTGCTGCAGCGTCCTGCGCAGCGCCGCCTTGTCGCTCTTGACCGATTCGACGATGAGGATCGGGCGCGCACGCTCGATCGACGCCTTGGCGCCGGCGATCGCTTCCGGCTCCATGCCCTCGACGTCGAGCTTGATCAGGTCGATGCGCGGGAGCGCGAGCTGGTCGATCGTGACGGCACGGATCGTCGCCGCCTTGTCGTCGGCATAGTCGACCGGCTGGCCGATGAACTCCGTGCTCGGGCGCCGGCGCAGCTCCAGGCTGCCGAAACTTCCCGGGCTGAGATAGTCGGGGACGGGAATCTTCATCGTTCCGCTCTGCGTCGACACCGCGGCATGGATGGCGCGGGCATTGAAGCAGTTGTTGATCGCGATGTTGCCGGCGAGCGCGTAATAGAGGCGCTCCTGCGCCTCGATCGCGATGACCTGGCCCCAGCCGCTCATCCGCTTCGCCCACTCGATCGTGTGCACGCCGATATTGGCACCGCAGTCGAGCGCGGTGACGCCGTCGCCGAAATATTTGCGCCGCAGTTCGAGCAGCGACAGCGCCATGTCGACTTCCTGCGGATCGAAGGCTGCTCCCTCGAGGATCTGGAAGCCGACGCCGAAGCCGCGCTTCTCGTCCACCATGCGATAGTCGAACCGGTTCACGATCATGGTGCCGTGATCCGATGCGGCGAGCACGAAAGCAATCTTGCGCCGAGGGTTGCGCATACCGCAAGTATACCCGAACCGCGGCGGCCGATGCCCCCGAAGTGTGCCCGATCGCCCGCCTGCGTCCGCCCGGGGCGCACGACGTTCACGAGTATCGTCGCAATAAGACAATCAACGAGCCGGCACGTCAAATGGACAACTTGCGGGATTGTCTCCGGGCCAAGTTGGTGTAGTATCGATCGGCATCGTCCGGTTGCACGCCGCCGTTTCGAGAATCGAATGTTTCGCGGACCGGTGCAAATCGAACGCGGGAGGGACGATTCATGGCGCAGCCTTACGTGGGCGAAATTCGCATGTTCGGGGGCAATTTCGCTCCCGCGGGATGGATGTTCTGCCAGGGGCAGCTGCTCCCCATCTCCGAATACGAGACGCTGTTCAACCTGATCGGCACGACCTATGGCGGCGACGGGCAGAGCACGTTCGGGCTGCCCAACCTGCAGGGCCGCGTGCCTATGCACATGGGCACGGGCGCCGGCCTTCCTCCCGCGACCCTCGCCGAGACCGGCGGCTCGGAGACCGTCACGCTGACGACGCAGCAGATTCCTTCGCATCCTCACCCAATGCTTGGGAACGGGGGAGGCACCACACAGTCGCCGGCGAATGCTCTCCCCGCCACCGCAGGCGGTGGTCCCGGCGGCTTGTTGACCTACGCGAGCGGGGCGACCGTGCAGTTGAGCCCCAAGATGATACAGATGACCGGCCAGAACCTGCCGCACAACAACATGCAGCCGTATCTCTGCATCTCGTTCATCATCTCGCTGTTCGGCATCTTTCCCACGCCGACCTGATCGTCCCGAGCAATTCGCGGCCCATCATCACGGAGCACCTAAATGGACCCGTTCGTCGCTGAGATCCGCATCTTTCCGTTCAATTTCGCGCCGAAGGGCTGGGCCTTCTGCGACGGTCAGATCCTGCCGCTCTCGCAAAATACTGCGCTGTTCTCATTGCTCGGCACGACCTACGGCGGCGACGGAAAATCGAATTTCGCCTTGCCGAATCTGCAAGGCCGTACGGCGATGTTCTACGGGCAGCTCGCCGGGGGAGGTCTTTACGACATCGGCGAGACGGGCGGGACCGAGACGGTGACGCTGCAAACCAGCAACCTGCCGGCGCACAATCACACGGTCAATGCCACGACCGTAAAGGGTACCTCGAACGATCCCAGCAACAATTTGCTCTGCGAAGGTCAGTATAGCAATCAGGGTAATACGGGCGCGGTCGACTATTACGGCCCCGATACGTCAGCGACCAAGACGATGAGCCCGCAGACGATCGGGCCGGCGGGCAACAGCTTTCCGCACAACAACATGATGCCCTACCTGACGCTGAATTTCTGCATCGCACTGCAGGGCGTCTACCCGCCGCGCACGTGACGGCTGGGCGGAATACAACACGAGAGGGACGCACAAATGGCCGAGCCTTTTCTGTCCGAGATTCGCATCATGTCGTTCGGCTTTGCGCCCAAGGGCTGGGCGCTGTGCGACGGCCAGCTTCTGCCGATCAATCAGAACCAGGCGCTCTTTTCGCTCCTGGGCACCACCTATGGCGGCGATGGGCGCGTCACTTTCGGTCTTCCTGATCTCCGCGGGCGCGTTTCGATGCACATGGGCAACTCCCACACGCTCGGCGAGAGGGGCGGCGAGGCCGCGCACACGCTGATCATCAGCGAGATGGCGCAGCACAACCACCTCGTCAACGCCATCGACGCTGCGCCGGCGGGGGGCAATGCCGGCCATACACCGAGCAACGTGAGACTGCTCGCCCAGTCCCAAGCCATCGTCAACTCCAATCCGCAGAATGTCCAAGTCTATGTCGCGGGCAATCCGACCAAGTCGTTCGCCGGCAATGCGGTCAACCCCAGCGGCGGCAGCCAGGCCCACAACAACGAGCAGCCTTATCTGGTCCTGAATTTCTGCATCGCACTGCAGGGCATCTTCCCGTCGCAAACCTGAGCGCAGCGCGGACGCGACGGAACGCTGCGCCAATACCTCGCGTCCCACGCGTCAGTTGAACGCGGATTGATATTCCTGGACGTCGGCGTGGGCCGTATGGATCGGCATGACGTGCAGGCTGTAGGTCGGCCCGCCCTCGATCTCGCACTCGTAGATGCCGGCCGCCATCACGTCGGTCTTCGACGGCCCGCGGAAGATCACCACGAATGGTGTGCGCAGATAGCCGGTCGGCGGCGGGCCGGAGACGCCCTCGACGCGATCAAGCACGAGCGCATAGGGCGTTCCCTTGAAGCGCACGGTCTTGCCGGTGTGCGGCTTGAAGTGCTCGGTCGTCAGAAGCTCCATCGCGACTGTTCCCTGATGTTTCTTCCGACTCTAGCGTCGCGCGGTCCAATGATCGAGTGATGATTTTGCGCTCCGGGAAATCTATATTCGTCCGCGACATGGCAAATGTGACGAACGTGCTGACCGCCCCGCAGGCCTTGGCGGCCGCCATCATGCTGCGGCAGGGCAACCGGCCGGCCGAGGCGGAGCGGCTCTATCGCGTGGTGCTGGCGTCCGATCCGGAGCACTTCGACGCGCTGCATGCCCTCGGCGTGATACTGCTGCAGCGGAATGCGCCGCAGGAGGCGCTGGGGCCGCTCGAGAAGGCGGTCGCGCTCAATCCGAATTCCGCCGAGGCGCATAGCGATCTCGGCATGGCGGTCGCCTCGCTCGGCCGGCCGGGCGAAGCCATTGCGCATTTCGAGCGGGCGATCGCGCTCGATCCGACCTTCGCGACCGCGCACTACAATCTCGGCAATGCGCTGAGGGCCGAGCGCCGCTTCGCGGATGCGGTCCGTCATTTCAAGCAGGCGATCACGCTGCGGCCGGACTATGCGACGGCGGAGTTCGGCCTTGCCGGCACTCTTGCCAAGCAGGAGCGCCACGAGCTGGCAATCGAGCACTACCGCAAGGCGCTGGCTGCCCGGCCGGATTGGGTCGCGGCCCTGTGCGGGCTCGGATTCTCGCTGCACATTGATGATCAGACCGAGCAGGCGCTGGCGTGCTACGAGCGCGCGCTCGCCCTCGAACCGACGTACGCCGATGCGCACCACGGCCTTGGCCTGATGCAGCAGGCCTTGGGCCAGCTGCAGGAATCTCGCCGGTCCTTCGAGAAGGCCGTTGAGCTCGCGCCCAGGGTGCCCGCTTTCCATCGCTCGCTGGCCGAAATGAAGCGGTTCCGGGCCGACGATCCCCAACTCGCCGCGATGGAAGCCTTAACGCGGCGAATGGACGCCTATGGCGAGGAGCAGCAGGCGGCCCTTCATTTCGGTTTGGGCAAGGCCTACGCCGACCTCGGCCGCCACGCGCTCGCATTCGAGCATTTGATTCAGGGAAACGCCATCAGGCATCGGCTGGACGAATATGACGAGCGCGCGCAGCTCGACATGATGCGGCATATCGAGAAGGTCTTTACGGCCGAGTTGCTGCAGCGGCAGCCCGGCGCCGGCGATCCGTCGCCACTGCCGATCCTCATCGTCAGCATGCCGCGCTCAGGCTCCACCCTGATCGAGCAGATACTGGCGAGCCATCCGCGCGTCCACGGCGCCGGCGAGTTGCGCGTCCTCACGCGCGCGGCCAAGTCCTTTCGCGGTAGGCGCGTGGAGGAGTGCTTTCCCGAGGTGGCCAACCATCTATCGACGGAGCAGTTGCGGCGGTTCGGGGCGGACTACGTCGAGCAGCTGCGGTCCCGCGGACCGGCGGCCGAGCGCGTGACGGACAAGATGCCGAGCAACTATCTCTACATAGGCCTCATCCGTATGGCGCTCCCCAATGCCCGCATCATTCACGCACGGCGCGATCCGCTGGATACCTGCATGTCCTGCTTTTCGCATAACTTCGGGCACAAATCGTTCACGTCCGACCTGGGCACGCTCGGCCGCTACTATCGCTCCTATGACCTATTGATGGCCCATTGGCGGGCAGTCCTGCCTCCAGGTGTCATGCTCGAGGTCCAATACGAGGAACTCGTCGCTGATTTCGCAAATTATGCGCGGCGGATCGTCGAGTTCTGCGGCCTCGACTGGGATCCGCGCTGTCTCGCCTTCTACGAGACGAAGCGTCCGGTGCGCACCGCCAGCGTGACGCAGGTGCGCCAGCCGCTTTTCGCAAGCTCTATCGGCCGCTGGCGCGCCTACGAGCCGTGGCTCGGGCCGCTGATCGCCGAGCTCGAGGGGTCTGCCATCGGAACAAATGTGCCACAGCGCTGACATGCCAGGCGCGACATTTCGTCGTTAACGCCATGACGCAAAAACGACATCAAGCGGCGGGATTCTGCGCGAAGGTTCTCCGGCAGGTTGTCGGAGCAGGGTTAATGGACTCTGGCAAAATTCCACTGAATTAATTGTCAGGCGACGCGCGGTCTGCTAGCGTGCCGGCCTGACAACAACCTGAGCTACAAGTCGAAAAAGCTCGGGGCCAGCAATACCGGCAGGGACCTTTAGACAGCACCGATCGCCGTCGCACGCGGCGTACCGGGATGGGCGGGAGCGACAAAATGACGGACTCTGAGGCGAACCCCAACTCGCCGCAACAGGTCGTCTTTATCGATTCCAACGTACCGGACATTGCCGATCTGCTGAGCGGGCTCGCGCCCGGCGAGGTCGCCTTCGTGCTCGATCCGACGAGCGACGGCGTCCAGCAGATCGCCAATATCCTCGCCGCCAACAGTCTCACCAATCTCTCGTCGATCTCCATCGTCGGCCACGGCGCCTCCGGCGCGATCGACCTCGGCTCGACCGTGCTCAACGACGGCGACCTGTCGGGCCATGCCGGCGCGCTGTCGCAGATCGGCGCCGCGCTCGCGCCCGGCGGCGACCTCCAGCTCTATTCCTGCAACACGGCGAGCGGTGCGACCGGCCGGCAGTTCATCGCCGACCTCTCATCGTATGCCGGCGGTGCGCAGGTCGCCGCCTCGACCCAGGACATCGGTCGGACCGCGACCGGGGAGAACTGGACGCTTGACGCTCTGTCGGGCCCGGCCGCGAGCCAGTCCGGATCGACCGCCGCGCCCGCGCAGGTCTCCAATCCGTTCACGACGGCGGCCGAGGCGCAATTCTCCGGCACCCTCACGCTGCCGACCACCGAGCTTTGGATCGCCGCAACGGCGGGCGGCGCGGACAACCTGATCCTGCATGACGACGACACCGGAGCCCATACGGCGTCGAACGAAGGCACGCTGTTCACACCGGTCAGCGCCAACAATCCCTCGACCGCCGACGGGATCAACGGCATCGACCTGCTGCAACTCGACACGCAGGACCAGAAGTACTTTATCGCGACGCAGGACACGACGACGACGGAGGTGCTGGAGGGCTCGCTGTCGAGCGCCCTCGCCAATCCGACCGCGACACCGACCTTCACGACTCTCTTCAGCTCGTCGACCGACGACGTCAACGGAATTTCCCTGACCGGCCTTGCGGTCGACCCGACATCCCAGCAGGTCTTTTTCGACGACGGGCATAATTTCTACAAGAACAGCTTCAACGGCAACAGTGGCAGCGTCGTGCAGATCGGCTCGGCCGGGTCGAGCGGGACAGACCCGTTCCTCGACGGCCTTGCCTTGGACCTGCCTCATCACGTGGCGTATTTTCTCAGCGGAGGCAGCAAGACCACCACGACGACAACATTAAACGGACAGCCGGACTCGGGCCCCCTCACCCAATCGGGCCTCCGTCACTCGGGCGACTCCCATGCGAAGACGGACGGCGCCCACATCCACTACCACACGGTCTTCACGGCCTCGATCTACGAGACGTCGAGCCTGACGGCGAGCAGCACGTCGGTCTCGATCTCGCAGTTGGTCGATCTCGGCACGAGTCGAGGGCCGATCTTTGGCATCGGCGTGCCTGGCCTCGCCGTCGATACCGTCACCGGCACCGTCTATTTCACCACCCAGAAAGTCGGCGGAACAACCCCGATCGAAGGCGGGATATTTGCCGTCAACCCGACGACCCACGTCGTCACCACCCTGTTTCGGCAGGACGGCGTCAACGGACCGACCGGCACCCTGACCGCGATCCAGGTCGACGACGCCACGGGTGAATACTACGTCTCGGTGATCGGGGCGAATGGTGTGGGCGGCCAGATCTGGGTCGGCAGCCTGTCGACGCCCGGCACGCCGACGCTGTTCGAGACGCTGCCGACATACAACGGCGGCACGACCAAACCCGCCCCGATGGGCTTCTCGCTCGACAACGCGCCGAGCCTGTCGATCACGCCGAGCAATCCGACCTTCACGGAGAGCACCTCCAATCCGGCCTCGCTCAACAACGCGCCGGTGGCGCTGCTGAGCGCCGAGACCGACGGCGATTCCGACAACACCGAGCTGGTCAGCGCGCACGTCACCGTCAGCGGCTTCTTCGCCGGCGACACGTTGAACTTCTCCAACAACAACAACATCACCGGCAGCTACAATTCATCGACCGGCGTGCTCACCTTCACGGGCGAGGACACTTTCGCGCACTACCAGAGCGCGCTCGCGTCGGTGCAGTTCACGTCGAAGAGCGACAATCCGACCGATTACGGCTCCGACACCACGCGCGTTTTGAGCTGGACCGTCAACGACGGCCTGCTCGACAGCCCGGCGCAGAGCGAGACCGTCACGGTGGTCGGCGTCAACGATCCGCCGACGCTGTCCAACGTCGCGGCCGCCGCCCACTTCACCGAGGGCGGCAGTGTGGTCGTGCTGTCGAGCGGCGCCTCGGTCAGCGACCCGGACAGCCTCGATCTCGCCAGCGCGACCGTGTCGATCACGGCCGGCACCTTCGCCAACGACGGCGACAAGCTGATCGCGTCGCCGGCCGGCACGGTGATCACGGTGAGCTACGACAGTACGAACGAGATACTGCACCTCAGCGGCAGCGACACGCTCGCCCACTACCAGTCGGTGCTCGATTCGGTTGTGTTCAACAACACCAGCCTCAATCCGGACGACTACGGCTCGCAGACCACGCGCCAGGTCACCTGGTCGCTCAACGACGGCTCGGGCTCGTTCAACCTGAGCACGACCTCGACCACGACGGTCACGATCACGGCGGTGAACGACCCGCCGACGCTGACCGGCGTCGCGAACGCGTCCTTCACCGAGAAGGGCTCCTCGGTGGTGCTGTCGCCGAACGTGACGGTGACGGACCCGGACAACCTCGACCTCGCCGGCGCCACCGTAAAGATCGCGGGCGGCACCTTCAGCAACGACGGCGACGTGCTGACCGCGACCACGAGCGGCACCTCGATCACGGCGAGCTACAACTCGACCAGCGAGACGCTGGTCCTGTCCGGCTCCGACACGCTCGCGAACTACCAGTCGGTGCTCGATACGGTCACGTTCAACGACACGAGCCTCAACCCGACGAGCTACGGCTCCGATCCGACCCGCACGGTCACCTGGGTGCTCAACGACGGCGGCTCGTCGAACAACCTGAGCACGACGCAGAGCTCGACCATCAGCATCACGGCGGTGAACGACCCGCCGACCTTATCGAACGTGGCGACCGGCGCGCAGTTCACCGAGGGCGGCGGCGCGGCGGTGCTGTCGAGCGCCGCATCGGTCAGCGACCCCGACAACCTCGACCTCGCCGGCGCCACCCTGTCGATCACGACCGGCACTTTCGCGGGCGACGGCGACGTGCTCGCCGCGAACGGCGTGAGCAACGGCTCGATCTCCCAGAGCGCCGGTGCCACCATCACGATTTCCTACAATTCATCGACCGAGACGCTGACGCTCACCGGCTCCGACACGCTGGCGCACTACCAGACGCTGCTCGACCAGGTCACGTTCCGCTCGTCGAGCGACAACCCGACCGACTACGGCGCCGATCCGACGCGCACGGTCACCTGGGTGCTCAACGACGGCTCAGGCTCGAACAACCTGAGCTCGTCGATCGCGCCCACGACCGTGAGCCTGACGGCGGTGAACGATCCGCCGACGCTGACCGGCACCGCGAACGCGTCGTATACCGAACTCGCCGCGGCCGTGCCGGTGTCGCCGAGCGTGACGGTGGCGGACCCGGACAATCTCGACCTCGTCGGCGCGACGGTCGCGCTCACGGGCGGCACGTTCGCGAACGACGGCGACGTGCTCGCCGCCGTCCCGACCGGCAACATCACGGTGAGCTACGACTCGACCAGCGAGACGCTGACGCTGACGGGCTCCGATACGCTCGCCAACTACCAGTCGGTGCTCGACTCGGTGACGTTCGCCGACCCCGGCAACCACAACCCGACGGACTTCGGCGCCGACCCGACGCGGACCGTCACCTGGACGCTCAACGACGGCAGCGCGAGTCTGGCCACCGGCACCGCGACCTCGACCATCAGCATCACGGCGGTGAACGATCCGCCGACGCTCGCCAATGTGGTCTCGGGCGTGACGGAGGCGCCCTCCGTCGCGGTGACGCTGTCGAACGCCGTGAGCGTCACCGACCCGGACAACCTCGACCTCGCGGCCGCGACCGTGGCGGTCACGGGCGGCACGTTCGCGAGCGACGGCGACGTGCTCGCCGCCGTCGCCACCGGCAACATCAACGTGAGCTTCAACTCGACCAGCGAGACGCTGACCCTCACCGGCACCGACACGCTGGCGCACTACCAGTCGGTGCTCGACACGGTGACGTTCGACAACGCCTCGGCGGACCCGACCGACGGCGGGGTCGACCCGACCCGCACGATCAGCTGGGTGCTCAACGACGGCGCGGGCTCGAACAACCTGAGCACGCCCCAGTTCACCACCGTGACGTTGGCGCAGGGCCCGGCGATCGGCCCGGCGGCGAGCGCGACCTGGACCGAGGAGGGGCCGTCGGCGACGCTGTCGCCCTCGATCGCACTCACCGACACCCAGGGCACGATCCTGGTGAGCGCGACGGTGTCGCTCGCGAGCGGCGACATCGCCAACGGCACGTTCTCGCCGTTCGGGCAGCTCACCAACGACCAGCTGGCGTTCAGCACGTCCGGCACCTCGATCACGGCGAGCTACAACAGCGCGACCGAGACGCTGCTGCTCACCGGCTCCGACACCATCGCGCACTATCAGTCGGTGCTCGACACGGTGGCGTTCTCGTCGGCCGAGAACCCGACCAATTACGGCTCCGACCCGACCCGCATCGTCACCTGGACCGTCAACGACGGGGCGGCGAGCCACAACAGCGCGACCGCCACCTCGACCATCGAGGTGAACAACGTCAACGATCCGCCGACGCTCGCCAACCTGACGACGAGCGCCTCGTTCACCGAGGGGGCGGGCTCGGTGTTCGTCTCGCCGAGCATCACGGTGACCGACCCGGACGATCTCAACCTCGCATCCGCCACCGTGCAGATCACCGGCGGAAGCTTCGCCAACGACGGCGACGTGCTCGCGACGGATACGACCGGGCTTAACATCACGGCAAGCTACAATTCGACGAGCGAGACGCTGACGCTGATCGGCACGGACACGCTCGCCGACTACCAGCACGTGTTCAATTCCGTCACGTTCAATTCGACCAGCTTCAACCCGACCGATTACGGCTCTGATCCGACCCGCACCATCACGTGGACGGCGGTCGATCCGGGCGGGACGGCCTTCGGCGGCAGCAATACGTTCACCGGCACCACCACGGTCAGCCTCACGGCGGTGAACAACCCGCCGACCCTCGCCAACGTCGCGGCCAGCGCGAGCTTCACCGAGGAAGGCGGCGCGGTGTCGCTGTCGCCGAGCCTGACGGTCAGCGACCCGGACAATCTCGACCTCGCGGGCGCGACGGTCTCGATCACGTCGGGCGCGTTCACGGGCGACGTGCTGTTGGCCAACACGAGCGGCACCTCGATCGCGGCGAGCTACAATTCGACGAGCGAGACGCTGACGCTCACCGGTACCGACACGCTGGCGAACTACCAGTCGGTGCTCGATACGGTCAGTTTCAATGCGGGCGAGAATCCGACCGATTTCGGCGCCGATCCGAGCCGCACGGTCACCTGGGTGCTCAACGACGGCGCGACGTCGAACAACCTGAGCACGGCGGCGACCACGACGCTCGGCGTGACCAACGTCAACGACCCGCCGACGCTCACGAACGTCGCGACCGGCGCGTCTTTCACCCAAGGTGGCGGCAGCGTCGTCCTGTCGAACGCCGTCTCGGTGAGCGACCCGGACAATCTCGACCTCGTCGGCGCGACGGTCTCGATCACGACCGGCACCTTTGCGGGCGATGGCGACGTGCTCGCCGCCGCCCCGACCGGCAACATCACGGTGAGCTACAACAGCACGAGCGAGACGCTGACCCTCTCGGGTTCGGACACGCTCGCCGATTACCAATCGGCGCTCGACACCGTCTCGTTCAACTCGACGAGCCTCAACCCGACCGACTTCGGCTCGGTGACGAGCCACCAGGTCACCTGGGTGCTCAACGACGGCTCGGGCTCGTCCAACCTGAGCGCGCCGGCGACCACCATGGTCAGCCTCACCGGCGTCAATGAGGTCCCGACGCTGACGAACGTCGCGACCGTCGCGCACTTTACCGAGGAAGGCGGCGCCGGGACGCTGTCGTCGAGCGTCACCGTCACGGACGCCGACAATCTCGACCTCGTGAGCGCGACGGTCCAGGTCACGTCGGGCGGCTTCACGGGCGACGTGCTCGCCGCCATCCCGACCGGCAACATCACGGTGAGCTATAACTCGACGAGCGAGACGTTGACGCTCACCGGTACCGACACGCTGGCGAACTACCAGTCGGTGCTCGATACCGTCAGTTTCAACGCGGGTGAGAACCCGACCGATTTCGGCGCCGACCCGGCCCGCACCGTCACCTGGGTGCTCAACAACGGCGGCAGCTCCAACAACATCAGCACCGCCGCGACCACGACGATCAGCGTCACCAACGTCAACGACCCGCCGACGCTGTCGAACGTCGCGACCGGAGCCAACTTCACGCAAGGCGCGGGCACGGTCGTCCTGTCGAACGCCGTCTCGGTCAGCGATCCCGACAATCTCGATCTCGCCAGCGCCACCGTCTCGATTGCGACCGGAACGTTTGCGGGCGACGGCGACGTGCTGGCCGCGAAGACGGCCGGCACCAGCATCTCGGCGAGCTACAATTCGACGAGCGAGACGCTGATCCTGTCCGGCGCGGACACGCTGGCGCACTACCAGTCGGTGCTCGACACCGTCACGTTCAACTCGACGAGCTTCAACCCGACCGACTACGGCGCGGTGTTCGCCCACCAGGTCACCTGGGTGCTCAACGACGGCGCGGGCTCGTCCAACCTGAGCGCGCCGGCGACCACCACGGTCACGATCACGCCGGTGCATCAGCCGCCGACGCTCTCCTCGGTGGCGGTCTCCGACAGGCTGCGCCTCAACCAGACCATCACGGTGTCGC
>Ga0335081_10002332_pt1 | contig 29823 bp, 22 predicted proteins | sample Lox_Sample_35_FD_206713 | JGI IMG/M metagenome (GOLD analysis project Ga0335081, IMG submission 206713) | Soil microbial communities from Loxahatchee National Wildlife Refuge, Florida, United States - Lox_Sample_3.5 | ecosystem: Environmental > Terrestrial > Soil > Wetlands | place: USA...
TCCAATCTGATGCGGCAGATCGACCAGGCGGTGGACGAGGGCGCCCGTCACCAGGAGGAGGCCGGGGCCGGACAGGTCGGGCTCTTCGGCGAGCTGACCGAGACGATCGCCGTCGGCGAGGGCGGCCCGCCGGCCGGGTCGCTGGCGGCCGTGCCGATCGACCCGCTCAACGAGGGGGATCGCGCCGACTCCGACAGCGAATGGGACAACGCGACGCGGCTTCGTCATGAGAAGGAGGCACTGGGGTTCTACATCACGGGTCATCCGTTGGAACGCGTCCGTGAGACATTGTCGCGACTGTCGATCACGCCGATCTCCGCGCTCGCGGAGGCGCAAGACGGCGCCGAGGTGACGGTCGCGGGGCTCATCGTCTCCCGGAAGATCACGACCACCCGGCGCGGCGACCGGATGGCCTACGCGCGCCTGGAGGATCTGACCGGCACGATCGAGGCGATCGTGTTCCCCGAGCAGTTCAAAACGGCCGGCGCCCTGCTCGAAAGCGATCAGCCGGTCCTCGTCACCGGCACGGTCGACAGCGGTGATCAGGGCAGCAAACTCAAGGCGACCAAACTGCAATCACTCGACGACGCCCAGGCGCGCCTCAACCGGCAACTGCGCATCACCGTCGGTCCGACCGCGCTGTCCGTCGACCAGCTGGTGCAGTTGCGGGCGGTGCTGTCCCGCCATCCCGGCTCGTGCCCGGTGGCCCTCACCCTGCGTCACCCCGAACAACGCCAGGCCACCGTGCTGCTGGATCGCCAGTACTGGGTCGCGCCGACGCCCGCGCTGCTGGCGGACGTCGAAGCCTTGCTCGGCGCCGGCGCCTTTGCCGACCACGGGGCCTCTCCCGCATGAGCGGGTACCTCGACTTTGAACAGCCGCTGGCCGAACTGGACCAGCGCATCGCCAATTTGAAGGAGCAGTCGCGCCATGACGCCAAGGCGGCGGAGGAGATCAAGCGGCTGCAGAAAAAATCCTATCAGCTGCAGCTGGACCTCTATCACCGTCTGACGCCCTGGCAGCGTACGCTCATCGCCCGCCATCAGGAACGGCCGGGCACCGCCGATTACCTCGCGGGACTGCTCCGTGACTTCATCGAGCTGCACGGCGACCGGCTCTTCGGGGACGACCCCGCCATCCTCGGCGGCATCGGCTGGCTCGACCAGCAACCGGTCATGGTTATCGGCCACCACAAGGGCAAAACGGTCAAAGAGCGGGTGCAGCGCAATTTCGGCATGCCGCACCCGGAAGGGTACCGGAAGGCGTTGCGGCTCATGCTGATGGCCGAGCGATTCCGCCACCCCATCATCACCTTCATCGACACACCGGGCGCCTATCCCGGCGTCGGGGCCGAAGAGCGCGGCCAGTCCGAGGCAATCGCCCGGAACCTGCTGGTCATGTCCCGTCTGCGGGCGCCGATCATCTCGATCGTGATCGGCGAAGGCGGCAGCGGCGGCGCGCTCGCGCTGGGGGTGGGCGACCGCATCCTGATGCTCGAGCACGCCGTCTATTCGGTGATCTCACCGGAAGGCTGCGCGGCGATCCTGTGGAACGACAGCGCCAAGGCCAAGGAGGCGGCCGAGGCGATGAAGATGACCGCGCCCGACCTGCTGCGTCTCGGCGTGATCGACGAGGTCATCTCGGAGCCGCTGGGCGGCGCGCACCGCGACGCGCCGAAGATGATCGAAGCGGTCAAGCGCGCCGTCGTCCATCACCTGGAAAAGCTCGAGGGCCAGCGGATCGAGGAGGTTGTCGAACAGCGGTATTTGCGGTTTCGACGAATGGGGGTGTTCGTGGAGGAGTCCGGCTCCTCTTCGTGACGACGCCCGTCCCGTCTCAGGCCAGGCCGCGCAATCGGACAGCCGTGACCACCTTGTCGATCGCCACGCAATAGGCCGCCGTGCGCAGCGGGACCCGACGCGCCTGGGCCACCGCCCAGACCTTGCGATAGCTGCGCACCAGCGTGCGCTCCAGCTCCCGGTTGACCTGCTCCTCTTCCCAGGCGTGTCGCTGGAGATTCTGCACCCACTCAAAATAGGACGCGGTGACGCCGCCCGCGTTGGCCAGGATATCGGGCAGCACCGTCACATCGCGCCGGGTCAGCCGCTCGTCGCCCTCAGCCGTCACCGGCCCGTTGGCCGCCTCCACAATCACGCGGGCGCGCACGTCGTCCGCGTTGTCCGCGTGAATGACCCCCTCGATCGCGGCCGGGATCAGCAGGTCGCAGGGCAGCGCGAGCAGCGCGTCGTTCGTGATCCGCTCCACGCCGGTCAATCCTTCAAACGAGCCCACCCGCTTCCTGTGCTGGACGAGACGATCGATGTCGAGGCCGTGACGGTTGTAATATCCGGACCGGCTGTCGCTGACGGCAATCACCTTCGCGCCTTCGGCCGCCAGCAGCCTCGCCGCCCACCCACCGACATTGCCGAATCCCTGGATGACCACCGTCGCAGTCGGCCACGGCACGCCCAGATCCTTCGCCGCCGCGCGGATGACGTCGACGCAGCCCCGGCCGGTCGCGGAGTCGCGGCCGGGCAGCCCTTCCAACTCGATCGGTTTGCCCGTGACGACGGCCGGCGTGTGGCCGTGCCGGCGGCTGTACTCATCCATCAGCCAGGCCATCGTTTGCGCCGTGGTGTTCATGTCGGGCGCGGGCACGTCCTCAAACGGGCCGATGACCCGGTCGATCATCGCGGTGAACCCGCGGGTCAACCGTTCCAATTCCATCGCGGAGAGCGACTTGGGGTCGCAGGTTACGCCGCCTTTCGCGCCCCCGAAGGGCAGATCGACGAGCGCCGTTTTCCAGGTCATGAGGGCGGCCAGTCCCCGCACCTCATCCAGATCGACGCGGGGATGATAGCGGATGCCGCCCTTCATCGGCCCCCGCGCCTGATTGTGCTGCACGCGGTAGCCGACAAACACCTGGACGGCTCCGTCGTCCATGCGCACGGGGATGCGGACCTGCAGTTCTCGGTACGGAATCGTGAGCAGATCCCGCAACTCGCGGCTCAACCCGATCAGCGTCGCCGCCCGCTCGAATTGCAGATCGGCGAACGCCTTCAGACTGGAGCGCGCGTCGTCGCTCCGTCCGGACGGCGGCCCGCCCCCCTTCCGGCCGCGGTCCTGGGCCCCTCCGGCGTTCGACCGGACCGGCTGACCCCCGCCGACGCCGTGGGCGCTACGGCTGCGGGCCATCCGGATGCTCCGTCGCGTTCTGATGAGCGGGCTCCATCGTCTCCCCGGCATCCTGCGCGGTCGCGTCCACCGCCGCCCGGTCACCTGGCGCCGGCGGAAGCGGATCCGCGTCATCGGGGCCGGCGGTCTCCGCGCTGGTTCCGGCCGACCCGCCATCCGGTCCGACGGGGGCCCCCGGGAGACCATGCCGAGCCAATTCCTCGAACTCCTTGAGCGTTGGCAGCTCGGTGAGCGCATTCAACCCGAAATATTCCAGAAACTCGCGCGTGGTTCCGTAGACGATCGGCCGTCCGACCATCTCTCTCCGGCCGACAATCTTGATCAGGCGGTAGTCGAGGAGCGTCTTGAGCACGCCGGCGCAATCGACGCCACGGATCTGTTCGACTTCCGTGCGCAACACCGGCTGCTTGTAGGCCACGATGGCAAGCGTCTCCAGCGCGGCCTTGGAGAGGCGGACCGCCGCCGTCATCTGCCGGTGGCGGCGCAGGTACTCCGCCACCCCGCCTTTGGTCACCAGCCGGTAGCCGCCGGCCACCGCCACCAGTTGAAGGCCCCGGTGCGGGGCCTCCAGCTCTTGCTCGAGTTGGTCGAGCCAGCGGCGGATCTTCGAAGCCTCCGCCCCGATCGCCTGCGACAGTTGCTCCAGGGTGACCGATTCAACCGTGGTGAAGAGAATCGCCTCCACCGCCGCCCGCTCGGCGGCATCGGTCACGCCAGCCAGCTCCATCTCAGCCACACCACTCTGCGTCATCCGTCCGCCTCCCGTCTCCTCCGCTTGCGCGGAGAGCTCGCTCAAGCCAGGGGTAAATCCGCCATGATCCCTCATGGGGCCCCGTGCGGAACCGTCACCGCGTCCTCCGATGGCCCCAGGCCCAGTGTCCCCCTGACACCCCAATCGATTCCCGAAATTTACTCTCCGGCCTCTACGGCGTCGCCTCCCGGATCAGACCCTTGCACGGATGCCGCCGCCGACTCGGGCCGGCGCAGAACGATCTGATGGTTCCCCGTTGACTCCACCGCCATCAACTGCAGCTTGATCAACTCGAGCACCGCCAGGAACGTCACGATCACGAAGTAGCGGCTCTTCGCGCCGGCGCAGAGACCGAAGAAATCGCACGACGGCGCCGTCGACAGCTCCTCCAGGATCGAGGCCATCCGTTCCTTGACCGACAGCTCGTCCGTGCTGATCACGAAGGGTGTCTGTGCGGGCAGCCGAGCGATGACGCGCTGGAGCGCGGCTACCAGATCAAACAACTGAAGATCCGACAGCAACAACCCGTCATCATCGCCGGCCGGGTGATCCGCCGGTCGCGCCACCAGCAACTGCCACCATTCGGCCCGCTGTTCCAGCTCTTTCGCCGCCCCTTTGTACCGCTGGTACTCCACCAATCGGCGGACCAATTCCTCGCGGGGATCCTCCCCGTCCTCCTCCACGGGCTCCCCGTCCTCCGGAACCGGCAGGAGCATCCGCGATTTGATGTGAATCAGCGTGGCCGCCATCACCAGAAACTCCCCGGCCACGTTGACATTCAAGGCAGTCATCACCTCGAGATAGCCGAGGTATTGCCGGGTGATCAGCGCGATGGGAATGTCGTAGATGTTCAGTTGCTGCTCCTTGATCAGATGGAGCAGCAGGTCCATCGGGCCCTGAAAATTCTCCAGCACAATATGGCAGACGTCCGCGGCCGAATTCGCGTCCGGGCTGGGCAGATTTACTGGAGACGCGGCTGTAAGGTCTCCGGCCGGCCGTGGGTCATCCATTGCGACGTATTATAATGATACGGGACACCTGAATCAAGAATTACTTCAAGATATTGTGGGGAACGGTCCGGTAAAGCCTAGATCTGGGGGAGGAGCCTGCTACAAACCGATGGCGTCGTAGGTTTGCTGTAACGTTTCACGGGCGACCTTTTGGGCCTTATGACATCCCTGCTTCATGATCTCATCCACCCGGCCGGGATGGCGCTCCAGCTCTTTTCGTTTCTCCCAGAGCGGCGTCAGCCTGGTGACCAGCGCGTCAGCGACCAGCTTCTTGCAGTCGATGCAGCCGATCTCCGCCGTCCGGCACTCGCGGTTGACCCGCTCGATCACCGGCGGCGTCGACAGCACCTTGTGCAAGGAGAAGACGGGACAGACGTCGGGATTGCCCTTGTCGGTCCGCTTGACCCTCGCCGGGTCGGTCACCATCGTCCGTAATTTTTCGCGGACCGCCGCCTCGGTGTCGGTGAGGTAGATCGCGTTATTGTAGCTCTTGCTCATCTTGCGGCCGTCGGTGCCAGGGATTTTCTGCGCATGCGTCGCCAGCTCCGCGGTCGGCTCCTTGAACACCGGCTTCCGGTACAGATGGTTGAACCGGCGGGCGATCTCGCGGCACAGCTCCAGATGCGGGAGTTGATCGACGCCGACCGGCACCGCATCCGGCAGGTAGATGAGGATGTCGGCCGCCTGCAGAACCGGGTAGCCCAGAAAACCGTAGGTCGTCAGATCCCGCTCCTTCAATTCCTCCTGCTTCTCCTTGTAGGTCGGGTTGCGCTCGAGCCAGGGCACCGGCGTGATCATCGACAGGATGACGTGCAGGACGGCGTGCTCCGGAATCCGGGACTGCACGAACAGGGTCGAGCGCTCCGGATCCAGGCCGGCGGAGAGCCAGTCGATGATCATCTCGCGGGTCCAGGTCCTGATCTGGTTCGTGTCCGAATAGTTGGTCGACAGCGCGTGCCAGTCGGCCACGAAAAAGTAGCAGTCGTGCGTCCGCTGCGCCGCCACCCAGGTCTCCAGCGCGCCGAGCCAGTTGCCCAGATGCAACCGCCCGCTGGGCTGCATCCCGCTCAAGTACCGCAATCGGCCCTGTGTCGCCTGGCGCGTCATGACAGAATCAGATAGACCAGCATTGAGGAGATCCCCGTCAACACCCGCTGAATCAGATGGGTCGGATCGAGAAACAGCAGCGCCAGCAGGATGAAAAAGCCGTACGGCTCCACCGACGCCACGCGGTCGGACGCGGGATGGGGCAGCAATCCGACCAGCACCCGTCCGCCGTCGAGCGGCGGGATCGGCAGCAGATTGAACACCATCAGCCAGATGTTGATCAGGACGCCGTAGACGAGCATCTGGCTGATCGGCTGGAGCACCTCGAACGAGCCGGCCGGCCCGGCCGTCGCGCCAGGCAACCCCATCCCCTGGGCCGGCCCCGACACGGCGGTGAGCACCTTCAGGAGCGCGCCGAATCCGACCGCCAGCGCCAGGTTCATCATCGGCCCCGCGGCCGCCACCAGCACCATGTCCGCCTTGGGCCGGCGGAGGTTCATGAAATTGACCGGCACCGGCTTGGCATACCCGAAGACAAATCCGGTGAACAGGAACAGCAGCGCGGGCAGCACGATCGTCCCCCAGGGATCGACATGGGCGAGCGGATTGAGCGTCAGGCGACCCATGAGCCGCGCCGTCGGATCGCCCTTCCGGTCGGCGACGTAGCCGTGCGCCGCCTCGTGAAACGTGATCGCGAGAATGATCGGCAGCGCCGTCACCGCCAGCATCTGAATTTTATGCGCCGTGGACGCGTCCATTTACGTCGAGCCAGGCGAGACGTGAGATCCGATTTCCAGTCCCATCAATTCACCTGAACCAGCTTGCCGTTCTGCACCTTGATCAGCACGGGCTGTTTCTGTGCCGGGCCGCCCGGCACCAGGGTGGTCTGGCCGGTGACACCGGGGTAGAGACGGATGCCGGCCAGATAGTCGCGCACCTGCCGGCCGGTCCTGGCCCCCTGCTCGAGCGCGCTGACCACCATGCGGACCGCGTCGTACGCTTGCGCGGCGAACAGGTCCGGCTCTTCATGATACCGCATCCGATAGCGGCGGACAAATTCCTGCACGGCCGGGGCGTCGCTGGCGGCGAAGAAGCCGTCGGCCATGACGGCCCCCTCCACGAATCGCCCGCCGAAGGTCAGCAACTCGGGCCGGTTCCAGCTCCCCACGCCCAGCAACGTCATCTGCTCATAACCGTAGAACGCCAACTGGGCCGCCACCAACCCGCCCTGTTCGGCGTCGCCCGGCAGAAAGATCGCGTCGAACCCCGGCGTAAACGGCCACTCCTCGGGCGGTTTCCCCTCCACCGGCGGGCCGATCGTGCCGTACCGGCTGAGATCGGCGGTCTTCAACGCCTTGATCTGCGCGCCGTAATCGGTCGCATCCTGGGGATAGCCGATCGACGCGATCACCTCCCCCTGCTTTTCGCGCACCGTGTCGGCAAAGATGTCCGCCGCGAGTCTGGCGTAGGCGACGTCGGGATAAAGGATCATGAACCGCTTCGCGCCGAGCTTTGCGACCGCGTAGTCCGCCATCGACCGTGCCTGTTGCGCCAGGGTCAGCCCGTTCCAGAACAGATACGATTCGGGGCCGACGGCCGTTTCCTTGGTCGCTTGGCCCGGCTCGGCGCGTGTTCCAATCAGGGCGCCGGGATTCAGAAACGGCAAATCCAATCGTCCCGCAACCGGCGCCGCCTTCTCCATCGACCGGCCGAGCAACGGACCGACCACGGCAAGCAGATGAAACTCCTTCGCCCATCGTTCCAGCGCGTCGGCTTGGAGGCCGTCGGGCGCCTGGCTGTCTCGGATCACCAGCCCGAAGGACGCCCGCTCCTTCTCGGGCACCGCCTCCCACGCCACCTGGGCGCCGCGCAACGCGTTCCGTCCGAACGCGCGGGCCGGCCCGGTCAGGGGCAGCAGCAGACCGATGACGGCGTTCTTCTCCTTGATGGCGTCAATCGTCGCGCGCAAACGGGCGGTCACGTCGGACGATTTCGGGTGCTTGGGGAAATCGGCCAGAAACCGTTTCAACCACTGCTCCTCATCATACGGCTCGTGCTGCTGGGCGGCCAGATCGGCCAGGCGCAGCAGCGCCGCATCGGCCGGAGGCTGCTTGGCCTCGGCGGCCACCAGCCGTTGCAATTGCTCGAGATCGGATTCATGCCCGATCAGATCGGCCATCTGCCCGTCCAGGGCGGCGACCGACGCGGCGTCGCCGGCGGTCTCGGCCATTCGGCGCAACGATTGCAATGTGTCGACCGCCTTCAGCAGATGGCCCGTCTGCGAATAGAGGCCGACCAGTTGCTCGTCGATCGGCTTGCGGAATTCCGGGGCGCCGTTGAGCGCAACCGCTTTTTCCAGATAGGTGATCGCCTCCGGCGCCGCCCCCTGTCCGGCATAGATCTGGCCGAGCAGCGCGCTCGCGTTGGCCGACAGAGGCGAGAACGGAGCGTCGCCGAGCAATTTTTTCAGATAGAAGATCGCATCGTCGGCCTGCTTCAGATGCCAAGAGGCGTTGCCGATCAGATAAAAGGCTTCGGCCGCCTCTTCCCCCGTCGGGCGTGATGTTTGAAGCCATTGCTGGATGACGGCGATCACCTGGCGGTCGTCGCCAGCCTCGGCGGCCGCCCGGGCCGCCTCGAGCGGCGTCATGTTCGCCGGCGGGGAGGATGGAGTCGCCGGAGCCGGTTGTCCGGCCCCGGGAACGGGAGCCAGTGGTGATGCGCCGGGTGACGGCACGGCGCCGGCGGGAGGCGCCGGCAATGGGGCGGCAACGGCCGGAGATCCGAACCAGCCCGTCGCCAGGATCGCGGCGGCCAGCAGTCCGGCGCATTCCATCGCCGGCCGATGACCACGTGCGTGTGTCGTCATCCCCTTGTCTTTCCGCCTACACTGCCCTATGATCCATGTCATGAAGACCATTGCCGTTCTCTCAGGCGGCCAGGCCCGCGCTCAATGCCGGTTCCAAGTGTATCAGTGGACGGCGATCAGGCAAGCCCCGCACGCCTGAAAGGGATGCACCTTGCCCACGGTCCATGAAGAGGGCGACTTGAGTGCCCGCAAGAGCACGGAGCCGCTCATCGACCGATTTCTCGATCATCTCGGAGTCGAGCGAGGGCTCTCCCCGCACACGTGCGCGGCCTACCGGAGGGATCTCGGCCATCTGACCGTGTTTATCGACAAGGCGGGGCGTCCGTTGCCGGCCGTGACGGCGGCCGATTTGCACCGATTCATCGCCCAGATGGCCGGGACGCGGCCCGCTCCGGCGTCGATCGCCAGGCTGATCAGCGCGCTCAGGAGCTTGTATCGTTTCCTGCTCCTCGAGGGGGCCCTGACGCACGATCCTACGGCGACCCTGACGCTGCCCAAACCCTGGCAGCGCCTGCCCGGCACATTGAGCCTCAGCGAGGCGGAGCGGCTGCTCAATCACCCGAAGGGCGCCGGGCCGGTGGCTGAGCGGGACGACGCCCTCCTTGAGCTGCTGTACGCCACGGGCCTGCGGGTGTCCGAAGCGATCGACTTGAAGGTGCAGAATCTGAATCTGACCGGCGGATTTCTGATCTGCCTGGGCAAGGGCCGGAAAGAACGACTCGTGCCGGTCGGAGAAACCGCCCGGCAGAAGCTGGCCGATTATCTGGCGGGGCCCCGTCCCCGACTGCTCGCGCCGGTCCGTCGACGACGGGCGTCCTCCGCGCGTCGGCGGGCCCGTCAGGACGCCGACACGCTCTTCATCGGCCGGGGCGGCCGGCGCCTGACCCGTCAGACCGTCTGGCATCTGCTCAAAAAATACGCCAGGGCGGCCGGCGTCAACACTCCCCTGTCGCCCCATACGCTCCGTCATTCCTTCGCCACGCACTTGCTGCTGCGCGGGGCCGATCTGCGCGTGGTCCAAGCCATGCTCGGCCACTCCAGCATCCGCACCACGCAAATCTACACCCATCTGACCAAGGGGGAATTAAAGGCGGTGCACCAGCGGTATCATCCCAGAGGGTGACGTCACTCGGCGGTACCGGGAACGCACGAGATCAATATGCAATCAACGACACGACCTGGTGGCCGTCCAGCCGATGCCGCCCGCGCAACGCCGTCAGCTCGATGAGGAAGGCGACGCCGATGATGACGCCGTCCAGTTGCCTGACCAGATCGACGGTCGCGGAAATCGTCCCGCCCGTCGCCAGCAGATCGTCCACAATCAGCACCCGTTCGCCCGTGGCGATCGCGTCGCGGTGGATGGCCAGCGCGCTGGAGCCGTATTCCAGGTTGTATTCGGTCTCGTAGACATCGCTCGGGAGCTTGCCCCGTTTACGGACCGGCACGAAGCCGGCGTTCAACCGGTAGGCGAGTGCCGAGCCCAGGATGAAGCCGCGGGACTCGATCGCCACCACCTTGTCGATCCCCTCGTCCTCGTACAGCTTCGCCAGTTTTTCGATCACCCGGCGGAACAGCGCGGCGTCCTTGAGCAGCGTCGTGATGTCGTAGAAGAGAATCCCCTCCTTGGGAAAATTCGGGATCTCCCGGATCACGCTCTTCAGATCGACCATGCCCCCGTCCGTTCCCCTCAGAGCTGCTCCTCGTATTCCGTCATCTGCGCCGTGACGATCGCCCGCAGCTTCTGCAGCGCCGCCGCTTCGATCTGACGGACCCGCTCCCGGGTCAACCCCAACACCTGCCCGATCTCCTCGAGCGTCTGCGGCTCTCCGCCGTCCAGCCCGAACCGCATGAGAATCACCTGCTTTTCCGTGTCGCGCAGCCCCTTGATCCACTCGAAGATCTCCTCCCGCTGTTTGATCCCCTCGGCAGTCGTCGACGGCAGGGACTGCGAATGATCGATGATGATGTCCTTGAGCGTCGCCTCCTGCTGCGCGCCGACCGGGCTGTCCAGCGAATAGATTTTGCGGATCACCTGCTGCAATTCCATCACCTGCCCCTGCTCGTATTTCATCTGGCGGGACAGCTCCTGGACGGTCGGCTCGCGGTCCAGCTCCTGAACGAGATCCTCCATCGCGGAGAGATAATGGTTCAGCCGTTCGACGACGTGCACCGGCAGGCGGATCAACTTGCTCTGGTTGATTATGGCCCGTTCGATCGACTGGCGGATCCACCAGGAGGCGTAGGTGCTGAACTTGAAGCCCTTCTTGTAGTTGAACTTCTCGACCGCCTTGATCAGCCCCAGATTGCCTTCCTCGATGATGTCCGAGAAGGGCAGCCCCCGATTGATGTACCGTTTGCCGATGCTGACCACCAGCCGGAGATTCGATTCGATCATCCGGCGGCGGGCCCGGCCATCCCCCTTCGAGATCCGCTTGGCCAGCGCCTGTTCCTGCTCGTAGGTCAGCAGTTCCCAGCGCCGGATCTCCTTCAGATAGCTTTTGACCGCATCGGGCTCCTCCCGCCCGAGCGGCTCCGCCGGCTGCTCCTCGGTCTCCGACTCCGATTCGTCGCTGAAGTCGCTGCTCTCCTCGTCGGAGGTCTCCGTGAACGCCGAAAACGACTCCGAATCGACGACGGCTTCTTCTTCGTTGTCCTGCGTAGAGGCCGATTCGTCATCGGCCTTGCGGCCTCGCCGGCCCTTCGTCGGCGCCCCGCGCTGTTTTTTATCCCATCGTTTCGGCATAGTTCCCCGTTGGTCGGTCATTGTATACCGGCATCGGCCAAATTACAAGCCGAGTGCTGCGAGCAGAACGCGGCGGCTCGTCTATTATAGGGGCTCGCGTCGCCCCCTCTACCTCGAACGAACGTGAGAGGTCACGTTCGATTCTCGGTACAAGCACCGAGAAACACTGGTGGAGCCTCCCCCTCACGCTCGCGGTGCTCGCTGGGTAGCTTCCCACGGGCGGCGCGAGCCAGAGGACCCCGCCTTTAGGCGGGGGTGAATCGAGGTTGACGCACGACGTGCATGGTTCTAAGTGCCACGGGTTCACCCTGAACAGGTTCACCGTGAACGGGCTTGCCCGTGGGAATCTACTGATTACGCTGCACAAAGAGGTCGGTGGCACCATGGTAACCGGGCGCCAGCGTCACAAGATAGTTGACGAGGAGGCCGCACCGGTCCACGGTCCACCGCTCGGAGGATCTGCCGGTTACGGCGTTGAAGCTCAGAATTTTCGTTTTCACAACCTTGCGCTGCTGGCATCCTTTGTCCTCCGCCAGATCCAGGGTCATGATCTTGTTCGTGATGACTTGCTTCATCGCGGGAGTTTTCGCGGCGGTGGAGGGCAGGACATGTGCGCAGGCGGAGAAAAGGAGGAGGGTGAGGGCGGTGAGAGATGCGAGGAGAGGGTTGGTCATGGTGTGACGAAAGACTCCAACCGGAGAAATACAGAACGGGAGCAGGGTATAATTTCTCGCGGATATATATGATTCACCTTACAAATGGCTGTGAAACATGAAAATAATAACGCCTGTCCCTATTTATTGAGGCGTCATTGTTCCCGTTTTTGCCTGATGAGCCTCCAGAAGGCCTGCTCGGCGACCACGAGCCGGGCGATATACCGATCGTCCCGTTCGATGCGGAGGTGGATTTCCGGAAGCTTCGGCAACCAGCAGAAAAAATCGATGTGCGACAGACCGGTGACCGCCAAAATATGCTGTAGCTGGCCGATGTAATAATCCGGCACTTGCCGGCTCCCGGCCGTCTTTCTGTAAGTACTCTCGCCGCATTTGATTTCAACCACCATGCTCCCGTTGGCCGCCAATCCATCCACGCTGGCGCGCTGCCACTCATGTGCGGTGCTTTGGAGGCATGCGGGAGCCACGCAGATTTTGCGCAACATCTCATATTGCTTTCTGGCTTCCGGCTCGAGCGCGGTGCCGCGCGCCATCGCCGCATTGGTCGCCTGCTTCTGGCCCGTGCCGAGCTTTTCCAGGAGGAGCTGCGTGGCGGTCTTCCATGGATTTTCGCCCATGATTGCCGGGGCATCCGATCCGCCGATGCCGTGGCTGCGCCACTCATGCCACTCCGTCGTGCCCTGCTGAAGATCGATGACGTCGTAGGCGTTATTCACGGGGCTCCTTGTGAGGGCGATGGCTAGCATAACAGAAAAATGCAAGAACAGGGTCAGAGTGCTTTTTCCTAACGCGGCGCACGACTCAATCTTAGGAAATAGTGATTCGATTCCAATTATTCATTTACTCACAGTTGAAGAAATTAAGACCCTGCCAGTCGAAAACACAGAGTAGCAGCAATCAATCTTCAACGAAATAATCTTCGTCGAGCTTAAGTGTTTTAAAGGTTCCTATCTCGCTCACCCCAATATCGTGATCGAGCATGAGCTGGGCCAGTTGTTTCCCATCTATGAGCACAATCGTTGTCTGGAGGTTTTCCACATACGCTCGGGCATCAGCTGTGTATGTAGAGGTCGTTATATAAACACCTTTGCGTGCCTTCCGTCCTTGAAGAGCTCCAGCAAATCTCTGGATATCCGGACGCCCTACTGAATTGGTCCAACGCTTGGCCTGCACGTAAATCGTGTCGAGCCCAAGACGATCTTCCTTGATGATTCCATCGATTCCCTCATCTCCCGCCCCCCCGACCACGGCTGCAGCGTCCTCTCGTGAACCTCCATACCCCATCGCGACGAGAAGATCGATTACCAACTCTTCGAAAAACTTTGGTGAGACTTGGCGGACCCGCTCCAAGAGTTGTGAGGCAAGGCTTTCCCGCAGACGCGAGTACCCCAGCCGAATCTGTTCATCGGGGGTAAGGGCCGCGTCTGTTTCCTCGTCATTGACATCGGTGGTGCGTGCTCGCGACTCATCAGAGGAAGCAGGGGCAGTCCTGAATGCCACGAACTCTGGGTACTGCATGAGGAATGGAATATCAATGCGGGTGGGTTTCCCTGTGAGTGCAGTCCGTCCACGATCCGTGATGCGATAGATTCCCCTCTTCGGTGATTCGACAATTCCGGCCTGCTTGAGATAACCCAACGCCCAAGCGACTCGATTTGCGAAAACTCCTTGTCGACCGCTTGGGAGCAATTGACTGAGATCTGCTGGTGTTAGATCGAATCGTTTCGCAACCGCTTCACGAACTGTCGCGGGAGCCTGGTCGCCACCAGCCGAAAGCTGCTCAAGTACAGGGAGCATCAATGTTTGGAAATCTGGCACTGGCACTGGCCCTCCACAGCTATAGTTGTGCCGTCGGACAATAAAGACAATGCAGAACAGCACTCGTGATTGAAACAAAAATCTTGGCCCGTCACCACCTGCAGGGGAAAATGCAAGTCCCGCCATGTGGTACGGTGATCGAAGCAAACATCATCGCCCCTCTCCGCCTGCGGCGGATCGGGGTCGACCATTCTCTGGTTTTGGACAGAAAATGGCCAGGGCAAATTCGTCGGTCCTGGGCACTAACGTATAGAGCATCATGGGTGCGACAGATTTGACCATGCCCCTGCACCGTTGGTGTTTCGTGCCAACGGTGCAGATTGAATGACGCACGCCAGTGCTACCATCATGGCAAATCCTGTGAGTATTGGGCTCCGACAGTATACAATGAGTATCGGGGCGACAGGATTTGAACCTGCGACCCCCTGCTCCCGAAGCAGGTGCGCTACCAGGCTGCGCTACGCCCCGAATAAAAAAGAAAGGAAAGCGTCGTCACGATATCAAGAAGTGATTCTTGAAGTCAATAAACGAGGCGGCAGAGCTCCGCGAGTCCCCGGGCTCTGAGCGCGCCTCTCTAGACTGCGCTCTTTCTCTCTCCCACAGCAGGGCCCGTGCAGGGATCGGTGAGGAGCGCCGTCTCGGAGCCCCGCACCACAAATGGCTCCGATACCGTGCGGGGCGAGAGCCGAGGGCCGCTGAGGACCGTAACCGCAAGCGAGCCCGTGCCGACGAACTGATCTCCTGCACGGGTCAAGCGACACGGCCTTTGACTTCATTCACTGAACCGATTTACAATGCCGCCATGGTTCCCACAATCGAATGGACTGACAAGGCCGTCCGCATCCTCGATCAAACGCAACTGCCCCATCTAATCGTCTATCGCGAGTGCACCGACTACCACATGGTGGCCCGGGCGATCCGCGAACTCGCGATCCGCGGCGCGCCGGCGATCGGCATCGCCGCCGCGATGGGTGCGGCCTTAGGGGCGCGGCAGATTCAATCGCGCGACCGGGCCGACTTTCTCAACCAGTTTCATCAAATTTGCGATGAGATTCGCACCGCCCGGCCGACCGCCGTCAATCTCTTCTGGGCCGTGGATCGCGTGGAACGAGCCGCCAAAAGCAGTCTGGCTGATTCGACCGATGCGCTCAAGGAGGAACTCGTCGCGCTGGGCAAACTGATGCTCGATGAGGACATCGTCCTGAACAAACAGTTGGGCCGGGTCGGCGCCACGTTGATCCCAGACCAGGCCTCCATCCTGACCCACTGCAACACCGGTTCGCTGGCCACCGGCGGCTATGGCACGGCACTGGGCGTGATCCGCGCCGCCGTCGAGGCGGGCAAACGGGTGCGCGTCTACATCGACGAGACCCGCCCCGTCCTGCAAGGGGCCCGGCTGACGGCCTGGGAGCTGCTGCAGGACCAGATTCCCTGCACGCTGATCACCGACAGCATGGCGGGCAGCCTGATGCGGCGGGGCAAGATCGACCTCTGCATCGTCGGCGCCGACCGGATCGCGGCCAACGGCGACACGGCGAACAAGATCGGCACCTACTCCGTCGCCGTCCTGGCGAAGGCGCACCGCCTGCCCTTCTACGTGGCGGCGCCGATGTCGACCATCGATTTCAGTCTGCGGTCGGGAAAGTCGATCCCGATCGAAGAGCGGGATCCGGAAGAGGTGACGTCGATTCCGGTTCAAGGCGGGGCCGGTTCATCGGGCCGCGTCGCCATCGCGCCCAAAGGAGTGCCCGTCTACAATCCTGCGTTTGATGTGACGCCGGCCAACTTGATCCGGGCGATCATCACCGAGCGGGGCGCCGTTCCGCCCGGTCAGTTGCGGAAGCTGAAGGCCATGGCGAGGGCCGTTGTCAGGGAACGACGCGCGTCTCCGCCTACGGCCCGAGCCATTCGGCCAACGCGGCGGACAACTCGCTCTCGCTGACTTTCCGTACCTCGCCGTCCGCGCGGCGCTTGAGTTCCACCTTCCCCTCTTTGAGCGTCCGGCCGCCGATGATCACCTGGACCGGCGCGCCGATCAGGTCGGCGTCGTTGAACTTGATCCCCGCCCGCTCATCCCGGTCGTCGATCAGCACTTCGTAACCCAGCGACGCGGCCGCGGCCGATAGTCGTTCCCCCGCTTCACGGCTGCTTGGGTCGTTTGGGTTCAGCACCACCACGTGCACCTGAAACGGCGCCAGCGCCGCCGGCCAGCTGATCCCCTTGTCGTCGTGCCGCTGCTCGATCGCGGCCGCGACCGTGCGGCTCACGCCGATCCCGTAGCAGCCCATGATCATCGGCTGTTCGCGCCCCTGCGGGTCGAGCACCGTCGCCTTCATCGCCGCGCTGTATTTCGTTCCCAGCATGAAGATGTGGCCGACTTCGATCCCGCGATGCGTCTCCAGGGCCGATTGGCAACGAGGACAGCGCTCGCCTGGCTGTTTCTCGACGTTCGCCGCGTAATCGCAGTTCGAGCAGGCCTTGATGCTGTCCTCCCCCGTCTCCGCCAGCACCATGAACTCCTGGGAATACGACCCGCCGATCATGCCGCTGTCGGCCTCGACCGGCTTGAAGCGCAACCCGCACCGCTGGAAAATCCGGTGGTAGGCCTCCTTCATCCTCTCATAGCTGCCCCTGGCGCCTACCTCGTCGAGATCGAAGCTGTAGGCGTCCTTCATCAGGAATTCCCGGCCTCGCATGACCCCGAAGCGCGGCCGGATCTCGTCTCGGAACTTCATCTGGATCTGGTAGAGCGTCACCGGCAGCTGCCGGTAGGACCGGACTTCCCGGCGCACGAGATCGGTGATCACCTCCTCGTGCGTGGGGCCGAGGCAGAAATCGCGGTCATGGCGGTCCTTCAGCCGCAGCAGTTCCTTGCCGTATTGCTGCCAGCGTCCCGTCTCCTGCCACAGCTCGGCGGGCTGGACCATCGGCATCAATAATTCCTGCGCGCCGGCCCGGTTCATCTCCTCGCGAACGATCCGTTCGACCTTGTTGAGCACGCGCAACCCCAGCGGCAACAGCGTATAAATCCCCGCGGCCAGCTTGCGGATCATGCCGGCGCGCAGCATCAACTGATGACTGACGATTTCCGCCTCCCCCGACTCCTCCCGAAGCGTGGGGATGAAGAGCGATGAATACCGCCAGACCCCGCTTGATGAACCGGTATTCGTGTTAGATGGATTCGACATCATTAAAACTCTGGGGGGTAAACATGCTAGGCGTATCTTCTTTGCGTTCCAAAAGTCTCGATGGGGGTTATCAGGGGGAGTGGAGGCGGAACTCCCCCTGATTTGAGCTCGCATGCTGTTTTTCGCATGCGAGCGGATCAATCCCAATTACGACCCGAACAGCCTGAGCAGATCGTTGGAAAAGGCCAGGATCATCAGCATCAGCAGGAGGGCGATGCCGACGCGCTGAGCCATCTCCTTGGTCCTGAGCGTGAGCGGCCGTCCGATCACCGCCTCGATCAGGAAGAAGAAGATGTGGCCGCCGTCGAGCACCGGAATCGGCAGAAAGTTCAGCACCGCCAGGTTGACGCTGATGATGGCCATGAACAACACCAGGTTCGGCAGGCCGGCTTCAGCCGCCTTGGCGGAGACCTGTGCGATGAGAATCGGCCCGCCCACCTCCTTGAGCGGCACGACGCCCTGTACCATCTTGCCCAACGACACGACAGTCAGGTAGGTCCAGTGGCCCGTCGTGGCCAGCCCCTCCGTGAAGGCGTCGAGCGGATTGAGCCGGACGTTTTCATAGACGCCCCCGTCCCTGACGCCGATCTGGCCCACTTTGCGCACTTCCCCGAACGGCAACGTCGGTTTTTCCACCGCGGCGGGCGTCACGGTCACGGTCGTGTTCGATCCGTTCCTCAGCACCACCATCTGGGTCGCCTGGCCGGCCCGTTGCTCGATCAGCTCCGTCATCTGCTCCCACTTGTTGACGGGCGTGCCGTTGATCGTCTCCACCCGGTCGCCGGCGCGCAGGCCGGCCTGCTGGGCCGGACTGTCCGGCGAGATCTCCCCCAGCACCGGCATGTGCTGCGGCATCCCCGCCAGGTTCAACCCGAAGAAAAAGATGAAGGCCAGCAGGAGATTGAACGAAGGCCCCGCCGCGACGATCGCCAGCTTGCTCAGGGTCGGTTGATAGAGAAACGCGCGCGCCTGGTCCGACGGCTCGACGACCTCGTTCGGATCGTCGCCGAACAGCCGGACGTAGCCGCCCAGCGGAATCGCGGAGAGGCAATATTCCGTCTCGCCCCCTAGCCGGCGCCACAGCTTGGGCCCGAAGCCGATGGAATAGGTCAGCACCTTGACCCCCAGCCAGCGGGCGGCCAGAAAGTGGCCCCACTCGTGAAACGCGATGAGAATGCTCAACACGGCCAGAAAGATGGCGATCGTCTTCACCAGCTCCACCAGATGGTCGGCCGACAGCATCGACGCAATGTGCATTCCCGTCTCCTCTCCTCACCCTCGGTTGATCCGCATGAGCCGCCTGGCCTGCTCGCGCGCCCAGCGATCGGCCGCCATGACGTCCGCGACCTCGTAGACCGGTTTGACGTCGTGGGCCTTCATGGCCGCCCGGATCACGCGCGGAATCGATGTGAAGGGTATCTGATGCCCCAGGAAGGCCCAGACCGCTTCTTCGTTGGCGGCGTTGAGCACCGCCGGCATGGTGCCCCCGGCCCCCAACGCGTCGTACGCATAGCCCAGACAGGGGAATTGCCGCCGATTGGGCCGTTCAAACGTCAGACTCCTGGCGCGGGCCAGATCCAGCGACGGAATCGGCAGCGCCAGCCGCTCCGGATGGCTCAGGGCGTAGGCGATCGGCCCGCGCATGTCGGGCAGCCCCAGTTGGGCCAGCATGGCGCCGTCCTGATACTCCACCAGCGAGTGCACGATGCTCTGGGGATGAATGACGACGTCCACGCGCCCGGGCTCCATGTCGAACAACCACCGCGCCTCGATCACCTCAAGCCCTTTGTTCATGAGCGTCGCCGAATCGATGGTGATCTTCGGTCCCATCTTCCAATTCGGATGGCGCAGGGCCTGCTCGGGCGTGACGCGCGCCTGCCGGGCCAAGGGCAGCCGCAGCAACGGTCCGCCCGACGCGGTCAGCACCAGCCGGCGAAGATCCTGCCGCCGCTGGCCGTGCAGCAACTGGAAAATCGCGCTGTGCTCGCTGTCGACCGGAATGATCGACACGCCGCGAGCCGCAGCCTCCCGCATCACCAGCTCCCCCGCCATCACCAGCGTCTCCTTGTTGGCCAGCGCGATCTGCTTGCCGGACCGGATCGCCGTCAGCGTCGGCATCAACCCCGCCGCGCCAACGATGGCCGAGACCGCCACCTGCGCCTCCGGCATCGCGGCCACCTGCGCCATGCCCTCGGCGCCGCAGCCGATCGTCACCGGCAGATCGCGGCAGCGCCGCGACAACTGTTCCGCCGTCTGCTCGTCGGCCACCGCCACCGCGCGGGGCTTGAACCGGCGGATCTGCCGCTCCAGCAGGCGGTGGTTCTTCCCCGCCGTCATTCCCACGACCTGGTACCGGTCCGGAAAGTCCTCGACCACTCGGAGCGTGTTGACGCCGATCGACCCCGTGGAGCCGAAGAGGACAATCGACGTGATCATCCGATGAGGGTGTCCGCGCCGCCCGCGTTCGGGCTCGCGTCCTGAGATGAGGAGCCGGTCATAAGTCCTTCACCCACAGAAGGTAATAATAAAAGGTCGGCGCCGTAAATACAAGACTGTCCACCTTGTCGAGCAGTCCGCCGTGGCCGGGAATCCAGCCGGCGGAATCCTTGACCCCCGCGCGCCGTTTGAACATCGACTCGGCCAGATCGCCCAGTTGTCCCGCGCAGCCCAGGAGCAGACCGGCGACGAGGCTTTCCGTCACGTTCAGCATCGGCGTCCACCACGCGCGGACGACCAGCGCCGTCACGATTCCACCCGCCAGGCCTGCCACCGCCCCCTCGACGGTCTTTTTGGGGCTGATGACCGGCGCCAACTGGCGGCGACCGAAGCGCCGTCCCCCGAAATAGGCGGCGCTGTCGATCATCCAGGTCACCGTCAGCACGCACAAGACCGCGTCGGCGCCCCGCTCGAGGGACCGGAGCAGCACCACGTGGCCCAGCATGAGGCCGAGATAGAGCGCGCCGAACAGCCAGAAGCTCCAGGCGGGCAGCGCCGTCGCGAACCGCCGGCCCGTGAAGAGCTCGACCAGCAACGCCACCACCACGAAGCCGGCCAGGAGGGCCGTCGCCGCGGGCGCCGCGCCGATGAGGTGGCCGCCGCCCATCCAGTACAGATTCCAGACCACCAGCCCGCCGAGCAGCAGGCCGACGGCGAGTGTCCAGGGCGCCGCCTTGGGATAGAAGAGGCGGTAGAATTCACGCTGGGCGATGATCACCGTCGCCGCCACGAGCGCGAACAGGGCAACAGGCGACGCATACCGGATGACCGCATAGAGCAGCGGCAGAACGATCAGCGCGACGAGAATTCGTTTTCCAGTCATTGTCTGTGGGGGCCCGTGCAATAATGAATCAGGGATTAAGGATGAAGGGATCAGGAGAAAGATTTATCATTTTAATCCCTACCCCTAATCCTTACCCCTACTCAGCCCCACCCCCCGAGCCATCGAGTCTGTGTCATCGGCCACCGACCCACAAGTCGTCCCCATGGCCAGACAGCGCATTAAAACCACGTCCCGCCCGTCCGTTGTTGCACGCGTCCGAACCGCCGTTCGCGGCGTTGATAATCGATCAGGGCCAGGAGCAGCTCCCTCCGATGAAAATCGGGCCAGAGCGTTTTCGTGAAGTACAACTCCGCATAGGCCGCCTGCCAGAGCAGAAAATTGCTGATGCGGTATTCTCCGCTGGTCCGGATGATGAGATCGGGATCCGGCAACGCTCCGGTGGTCAGGTAGCGGGCCAGCACCGCTTCCGTCACCTGCGCCGATCCCAGGCGGCCCGCCTGCAGATCGGCGCACAGGGCGGTCACGGCGTCGACGATCTCGGCCCGACCGCCGTAATTAAGCGCCAGATTCAACGTCATGCAGGTGTAGTGGGCGGTTTCCGATTCAACCCGGCCGATCCATCGCCGCACGGAACCCGGCAGCACGCCGGTCCGTCCGATCGCGCGAAACCGGATCTCGTGTTTTTTCAAGGTCGGCAACTCCCGTTTCAGATACTGCTCCAGCAGGTGCATCAGTTCGCGCACTTCCGTCAGGGGGCGCTGCCAGTTCTCGCTCGAAAACGCGAACATCGTCAGCACCTGCACGCCCAGCTCCCGGCAACATTCCACGATTTCCCTGGCCGATTCGATGCCCGCGCGATGGCCGGCGATCCGGGGCAGGCGCTGCAACTCGGCCCACCGGCCGTTGCCATCCATGATGATCGCCACGTGGCGCGGCAGCTCCCCGCGGGTGACACGGGCCAGCAGCGCCTCGTCAGACGGCCCGGCCGTCCCGCCGGCCGACTCGTCCGGTTCGATCACCAGTTTGCGTTCCATCGCCCGCCTGTCACCCGCTGCCTTTTCCCGACGCATGCGGCACCGCAAAAAACAACAACTGGCTCCGGGAGGCGAACAGCTGTTTCACGTCCGTCACCTTCTCCGTCACGGTCGGGTTGATCAGAACCATCACCTGGGTCCCGCCGCCGGAACCCAGCAGCTTCACCACGGCCAGATCGGCGATGACCCCCTCCACGCGGGGAATCGACCAGGACTCCGTGAACTGCCGCCCGTTCCAGCGCAACACGTGCACTTGTCCGTACCGGTAGACCTTCAGCCGTTCGAGCCGGGTGGTCCATGGCACATTCTCGGGCACCGCCACCTCCATGGCGCCGTCGCCATCGAGATCCGTGACCGTCAGGCGGGCGGGAATCCGCGCGCGCGCCGGCGGTTGATCCAGTCCCTGATTGACCGTCATCGGTTGATATTCGATGTAGGATTCCACGCCGCCGAACGTGTCCCGGCTTTGTCCCAGCACCCGTCCGCCCGGCTCGACCAGCACCAACCGGTCATCCTTATCACGATACAAGAGTTGTCCGCGCCCGTCATGCGCAAAGTCGGCCACGGCAAAGTCGTAAATCGTCACCCCGCTGGGCAGCGTCAACGCCTCCCCCTCACGATAGTCGCGGCCGGTCCATTCCAGCGTGGTCACGCGATCATAAAACGCCGCCGACAGCGAACGCTTCTGCCCCAGCAGCAGCACGGGCCCCTTGGGCGGCGTCAGGACGCGGAAATAATAGGGTTGATGATCGACCACGGGCATCAACTGGCCGTTCTGCCATTGAAGCACATAGGAATCCAGCGCGTCCCGGGTCATCGCGGTGACGAAAAGCTGCGGACGGCCTGAATGGTTGATGTCGGCCAGATCGATCGCCAATTGACGGCGGTCGGCGCGGCCGGCAGGCTCCTCCGCGACCAATTCCGGTGTCAGCGACTTCAACCGGTAGACCCGGACGCGGTTGCCGTCGCTGACGACCATGTCCGTGGTGCCATCCCCGTCAAGATCACCGAGCGCAAAATGCTCCCCCCGGTAGGGCAGATCCACCACCCGAAACGCCTCGCCCTCCCGCGTCGACATCATCAGCAGAAGCGGATCGGCGGTGTCGGCGGTCGGCCCGGCGGGTAACTCATCCGGTTTCAGATGCAATGGCACCTGCACGGCGTCGACCTGCCGTCCTTCGCGGGTCTCCACAATCAGCACCGCGCCCATCGCCCCGGCCGGACGCAGCTGCGCATCAAAGACGATCAGGTAGTCGGCGCCCTGCGCGAGCGCCGCGGCCGCCAGGGGTTTCATCTCCGTCAAGAGCGAAGATTGGGGTGTGGAGGCATCGGAGGACGATTGATCGCTTCCGCACGGGCCCCCACATCCGATGGACTCGGTGATCAGCACCGGCACCGGCACCGACGGCGTGAACGACCGCAGCTGAAACCGGCCGGTCTCTTCCAAGGCTTCATGAAACCTGGCGGTGACCACCTGACTGGCCGCCGTGGAGACGAGCGCGACGGGCAGCAGCCCGTCGTCCGTACGCACGCGGTCGCCGGGTTGCACGATGACGGCCGTGGAGCCGGCGGTGCCGATGAAGCGGCCTACGGCGTGGTCAGCCGAGGCGTGCTCGATGACCAGTACGCCGAGGCGCAGTTCCGACTCGCCCAGCACGATGCCCGTCAACGGATGGCGGAAGATCTCGCCCAGACGCGTCACGGTCAGCACCAGACCGGGCCGCAGGCCCTGGTTCAACCCCCGGTCGATTTCCACGGCGTCGCCGTGCACGGCGGTGACCGAACCGTCGAGCCGGGGAAAAAGGGTCCCCACGACGAACGCCAGCTCTTGCAGCGTGCTGGCCGACTGGGAAGTGGTTCCGCCCGCCGCCGAGGGGCCGGTGTCGGCAAGGCAGAGCGCCACCACGGCCAGTCCGGCGGCCATGCGGCACACGAAGGGACGGATCAGCGACGCGGCAATCGCGCTCACGCGTGGGGATCGAGGGGGGACAATCGCCATGAAATTAGTAGCAGTGTAGCGGCTTTTCGCCCGAAATGTCAAACCACCGCCCGCTGCCTTGCGTTCGTTGTAACCGCTCTATTATAATGACCTTTCAAGATGTCAGACCTTCGACCGCCATCCGGACAGGGGCGACCTTTCTCCTCCCCCCCGCCCGCCCAGGGTCTCTATGACCCGGGGGCCGAGCGGGACAGCTGCGGGATCGGTTTTATCGTCAACATCAAGGGGGACAAATCTCACGACATCGTCGCCAAGGGGCTGCAGATCCTCGACCACATGGCCCACCGGGGGGCCCAGGGCTGCGATCCCTGCACCGGCGACGGCGCCGGCATCCTGCTGCAGGTGCCCCACGCCTTTCTGAAGCGCACCGCCGCGGACAGCGGCGTCCGGCTGCCGGGGGCGGGCGAATACGGCGTGGGGATGGTATTCTTGCCGGCCGATCAGGCCCAACGGCGCCAGACGGAACGGATGATCGAGTCGATCATCGGAGAAGAAGGCCAGCAGTTCCTCGGCTGGCGCGATGTGCCCGTCAAGGAGTCCGAAATCGGCCAACAGGCGCGCGCCAGCCTGCCCTTCATCCGCCAGTTGTTCATCGCCCGGACGATTCTCAATGAAACACAGTTCGAACGGAAGCTGTACGTCATTCGCAAGCGGATCGAATCCGCGGTCGGCGCCTCCGCGATCGCGCAGCGGGACGCCGTGCACGTCTGCAGCCTCTCCGCCTCCACGATCGTCTACAAAGGGCTGCTGCTGCCCGAGCAGGTGCCGCTGTTCTATCAGGACCTGAGCGACGAGACCGTCGTCAGCGCCCTGGCCATGGTCCACTCCCGCTTCTCGACCAACACGTTTCCCGCCTGGTCGCTCGCCCATCCCTACCGGTACATCTGCCACAACGGCGAGATCAACACGCTCAAGGGCAACGTCAACTGGATGCGCGCGCGGCAGGGCCGGATGCAGTCCGACCTGTTCGGCGACGACCTCCAGAAACTCTATCCGATCATCGGGGAGAACCAGAGCGACTCCGCCTGCCTCGACAATGCCGTGGAGTTTCTCGTCATGGGCGGCCGGTCGCTGCCGCACGCCATGATGATGCTCATCCCGGAGGCGTGGGTCGGCAACCCCCACATGGATCTTGACCGGCGCGCGTTTTACGAATATCACGCGGCGATGATGGAGCCGTGGGACGGTCCCGCCGCGGTCTGCTTCACCGACGGCAAGCTGATCGGCGGCACGCTCGACCGGAACGGCCTGCGTCCCTGTCGCTACCTGGTCACCTACGACGGCCTAGCCGTGCTCGCCTCGGAAGCGGGCGTGCTGCCCGTCAAGCCGGAGGACGTCCGCCTCAAGGGGCGCCTGCAGCCGGGCCGGATGTTTCTGATCGACACCACGCAGGGGCGGATCATCGATGATGAAGAGATTAAGGCCGACATCACGCGCCGGAAGCCGTACCGGCAGTGGCTGTCGACCCACCGGATCTCGCTCGACGAATTGCCCGAGCCGCTGAACGTGCCGCAGCCCGGCCACGCCGCGTTGCGCCAGCAGCAGCAGGCCTTCGGCTACACGATCGAGGAACTCAAGATGGTGCTGACGCCGATGGTCGTCACCGGCGAGGAGGCCGTCGGCTCCATGGGCACCGACACGCCGCTGGCCGTGCTCTCCGACCGGCCGCAACCGCTCTTCAAATATTTCAAGCAGCTCTTCGCCCAGGTGACCAATCCGCCGATCGATCCGATCCGGGAGCAGCTGGTCATGTCGCTGGTCACCAACATCGGCCCGAAGCCGAACCTGCTGGGGGAGACGCCGGAGAGCTGCCGGCGCATCAAGGTGCAGCAGCCGATCCTGACCAACGCGGAGCTGGAGAAAATCCGCGAGGTCACCGACGAGCATTTCCGCAGCAAGACCCTGCGGATGCTCTTCCGCGTCGCGGACGGCCCCGACGGCATGGCCGCGGCCCTGGACGACCTGTGCCGCCAGGCGTCGCAGTCGATCAAGGAGGGGTTTTCCTTTCTGATCCTGAGCGACCGCGGCGTCAACGCCGAATGGGCGCCCATCCCCAGCCTGCTGGGCATCTCCGCGGTCCACCACCATCTGATCCAGGAATGCAGCCGGACCGAAGTGGGGCTGATCGTGGAAACCGGGGAAGCGCGCGAGGCCCAGCATTTCGCCTGCCTGATCGGCTACGGCGCCGGCAGCGTCAACCCCTATCTCGCCTTCCGCACGCTCATCGACCTGGAACGGGAGGGGTACCTGCCCGAAGGCATCGACGCCGCCACGGCGCAGCAGAAATATATCAAGGCGGTCAACAAGGCGCTGCTCAAGATCTTCTCGAAGATGGGGATCTCGACCGTCCAGAGTTATTGCGGCGCCCAGATTTTCGAAGCGGTCGGGTTGAACCGGGAGCTGATCGACCGGTACTTCACCGGCACCGCGTCGCGGATCGGCGGGATCGGCATGCGGGAGCTGGCCGAGGAGACCCTGCGCCGCCACGCGGTCGCCTACCAGCCCGTGGCGGTCCGCCAGCTCGAGTTCGGCGGCGAATACCACTACCGGATTCAGGGCGAACACCACAACTGGAACCCGGTGACGATCGCGACGCTGCAGCACGCCACCCGCGCCAACCGGTTCGACACGTTCAAGGAGTTCAGCCGTTTAGTCAACGACGAGAGCCGCCACCGCTCCAACATCCGCGGCCTGCTCGAGCTGAAGACTGGCGCCCCGATCCCGCTCGAGGAGGTGGAACCCGCGTCGGAGATCGTCAAACGCTTCACGACCGGCGCCATGTCGTTCGGCGCCATCGGCAAGGAGGCGCACGAAACGCTCGCGATCGCCATGAACCGGATCGGCGGCAAAAGCAACACCGGCGAGGGGGGCGAGGACCCCGATCGGTTCATCCCCCTGCCCAACGGCGATTCCAGGAACAGCGCGATCAAGCAGGTGGCCTCGGCGCGCTTCGGCGTCACGATCCACTACCTCGTCAACGCCAGGGAACTCCAGATCAAGATGGCCCAGGGGGCGAAGCCCGGCGAAGGCGGCCAGCTGCCCGGCAAAAAGGTCGACGAGACGATCGCCCGCCTGCGCTACTCGACGCCCGGCGTGCAGCTGATCTCGCCGCCGCCGCACCACGACATCTACAGCATCGAGGACTTGGCCCAGCTCATCTTCGACTTGAAGAACGCGAACCCGGCCGCCGACGTCTCCGTCAAGCTCGTCGCCGAGGTTGGTGTCGGCACGGTCGCCGCCGGCGTGGCCAAGGCGCACGCCGACAAGATCCTCATCTCGGGCGATTCGGGCGGCACCGGCGCCTCGCCCCTCTCCTCGATCAAATACGCCGGCATCCCCTGGGAGCTGGGGCTGGCCGAGACCCAGCAGACGCTCGTGCTCAACAACCTGCGCGGCCGGGTGCGGATCGAGACCGACGGCCAGCTCAAGACCGGCCGGGACGTGGTCATCGCGGCGCTGCTCGGCGCCGAGGAGTTCGGCTTCTCCACCGCCCCGTTGATCGTCGAAGGCTGCATCATGATGCGCAAATGCCACCTGAACACCTGCCCGGTCGGCATCGCCACGCACGACCCCGTCCTGCGGGCCAAGTTCTCCGGCCAACCGGAGCATCTGGTCAACTATTTCTTCTTCGTCGCCGAGGAGGTCCGGGAGCTGATGGCCCAGCTGGGCTTCCGGCGATTCGAGGAGATGGTCGGCCGCTCGGACAAGCTTCGGGCGCAGAAGGCGATCGACCACTGGAAGGCGAAGGGGCTCGATCTGTCGGCGATCCTCCACCGGCCCGACGCGCCGGCCGACGTCTCCACCCACTGGGTCGAACGGCAGCGTCACGCGATCGACGCCGTGCTGGACCGCCGCCTCATCGAGGCGGCCCGGCCCGCGATCGATTCGAAGCAGCCGGTCGAGCTGGCCTTCCCGATCCGCAACACCGACCGGACGGTCGGGGCGATGCTGTCGGGCGAGATCGCCAAGCGGCACGGACTCGAGGGGCTGCCGCCCGACACGATCCGGATGACGTTCACCGGCACGGCCGGCCAGTCGTTCGGCGCGTTTCTCGCCCGCGGGGTGGCCTTCACACTCGAAGGGGAATCGAACGATTATCTGGGCAAGGGCCTGTCGGGCGGCCGGATCGTCGTCTATCCGCCCCGTTCCTCGAAATTCGTCCCCGAGGAGACGATCCTCATCGGCAACACCTCCCTGTACGGCGCGACGGCTGGCGAATGTTATTTCTACGGCACGGCGGGCGAGCGGTTCGCCGTCCGCAACAGCGGCGCGCTGGCCGTCATCGAAGGGGTCGGCGACCACGGCTGCGAGTACATGACCGGCGGCGCGGTCGTGGTGCTCGGCAGGACGGGCCGCAATTTCGCCGCGGGCATGAGCGGCGGCGTTGCGTTCGTGCTCAACGAAGACGGCCAGTTCCAGAAGCGGTGCAACCTCGGCATGGTGGAGCTCGAACCGGTCGCCGAGGACGCCGACATCGCCCTGCTCCAGGAGCTGATCACCCGCCACGTCACCTACACCGGAAGCCGGAAGGCGGCCGGCCTCCTCCAGCAGTGGCCGGCGATGCTCGCCAAGTTCGTGAAGGTCATGCCCATCGACTACAAGCGCGTCCTGGCCGAACGGGCGCAACAGGCCAAGCTGGCCGCGACGGCCAAGGGATAATCCGTGGGCGACATCAGAGGGTTTCTGAAATCCAAGCGCGAAGGGCCCATACGGCGCCCCGTGGCGGAGCGCGTCAGGGACTGGAAGGAATTTTACCAGCCGATCGCCGAGGAGACGCTCAAGACCCAGGGCTCCCGCTGCATGGACTGCGGCGTCCCCTTCTGCCAGGGCGACAGCGGCTGTCCCGTCCAGAACATGATCCCCGACTGGAACGATCTCGTCTACCGGGGCCGCTGGCCGGACGCGCTGAAAATGCTCCACTCCACCAACAATTTTCCCGAATTCACCGGACGCCTCTGCCCGGCGCCGTGCGAGAGCGCCTGCGTGCTGGGCATCATCGACGATCCCGTGTCGATTCGGGTCATCGAGTGGAACATCATCGACCGCGGGTTCGACGCCGGACTCGTCACGCCCGTCCAGCCGGAAAAACGGACCGGCCGGCGCGTGGCCGTCGTCGGTTCGGGGCCCGCGGGGCTCGCGGCCGCCCAGCAGCTCTGCCGGTTGGGCCACGCCGTCACGGTGTTCGAGCGCGACGACCGGATCGGCGGCCTGCTCCGTTACGGCATCCCCGACTTCAAGATGGAAAAGCGCGTCATCGACCGCCGGCTGCAGCAAATGCGCGCGGAGGGCGTGGAGTTCAGGACTGGCGTGCACGTCGGAACACATCCCACGGTGAAGGCGCTACACGCCGAGTACGACGCCGTCTGTCTGGCCATCGGCGCGATGAAGCCCCGTGAATTGCCCGTGCCGGGGCGCGAGCTGGACGGCATCCACCTGGCGATGGACTATCTGACCCAGCAGAACCGGATCAACGCCGGCGACGGCCTGCGGCCCGGCGAACGGCGGATCACCGCCGAAGGCAAGCGGGTCGTCATCATCGGCGGCGGCGACACCGGGTCTGATTGTCTTGGCACCGCCCACCGACAAGGTGCAAGGGAAGTGCATCAATTTGAAATCCTGCCCCAGCCGCCCGAGCATCGGGCCGCCTCCACCCCCTGGCCCTACTGGCCGATGCAGCTGCGCAGCTCGCACGCGCACGAGGAGGGGTGCGATCGGCAGTGGAGCGTCTCCACAACGCACTTTTCCGGCTCCGGCGGCCTCGTCGAGCGGCTGCACGCCGTGCGCGTCGCGCCCGAGAGCGACGCTCAGGGACGCACGCGCTTCGTGCCCCAGCCGGGCACCGACTTTGTGATCCAGGCGGAGCTTGTCCTGCTCGCGATGGGTTTCTCCGGCCCCGTGACCGACGGGCTGGTGGAGCTCGGCGTCAAATTGGACGCGCGCGGCAACATCGCCGTCAATGACCTGTGCATGACCAGCGTCGATGGGCTCTTCGCCGCCGGCGACGCCAAGCGGGGCGCCTCGCTCATCGTCTGGGCGATCCGAGAAGGACGGGACGCCGCCCGCGGCATCGACCAGTACCTGCAGACGGTGAAGCGGTGACGCGCCCCTCTGCGCGCGCCCTCGCCCTTCAGTCCTCCCTCCGACCGGAGAGAGGACCCAGGGAGAGAGTGCCCCCCCCATGACGGACCACCGGGCCAACCGCCTCATCAAGGAAA
>Ga0335081_10002333_pt1 | contig 29823 bp, 27 predicted proteins | sample Lox_Sample_35_FD_206713 | JGI IMG/M metagenome (GOLD analysis project Ga0335081, IMG submission 206713) | Soil microbial communities from Loxahatchee National Wildlife Refuge, Florida, United States - Lox_Sample_3.5 | ecosystem: Environmental > Terrestrial > Soil > Wetlands | place: USA...
ATCGGGGTGCATTAGCATTTCGTCCGTCACGGGCACGTAATTCTTTACCACGCCGGTCGCGGTGAGCCCGGCCGGAGGTCCCGCGCGCTTTGCCGCAGTAGCCGCTCCGCCCTCGTCGCCGGCACGAGGCTGCGCGGCGGCTTGTCCCGAGGCGACGTCTCCGATCGGCGCAGCGGAGGCGGCGGTGAGCAGTTGAGTTCCCGCCGGCGCTCCATTCGATTGCAGAATGAACGCGACGAGGGTGACGATCTCCGTCTCGCCCAGCGAGCCTGTCTTTCCCGGCGGCATGCTGGTCAAAATCTTGTTGAACAATTCGCTGGTGGTGCGACTGCGCCATGCGCCCATGAAATTCCCGCCCGACAAAGCCGGGGCCTCGTTGCTGCCTTTGAGGTCGGGCAAATGGCAAGCAGCGCAATTCGCCTGGTAGACAGCGCGGCCCGCGTCGGCCTGCGCCGCAGTGTATACGGCGGCTCTCGCCGGTTGCTGTGCAGCGGCGCTCGCGATGCCCAGCGCCATGGCGGCCGCTAGCGCCAATGCGGAGTAAAGTCTCGAAACCGTTTTTGACGTCATTCCTCGCAGGGCCACGGTGAGCTCCTTTAGCGCAGCAGCCAGCCCCACAGATTGCCTTCCGGAGCTTTCTCGGAATCAATCTGCACGTAGAGCTTTGCGCTTTTCAGGTCTTCGATTTGTGACGGGCTAAGTTCCACGGCGCCGGTGACATCGCCGCCGGCGGCGTTCGATACCATCAGATCGAGAATTGCTGGGCCAGGAATGCCTTTGGGCCCCGTGTGAATGCTGGCGTGCGTTGCCGGTGACCGCAGGCCCTGAAAGCTTCCGCTGAAGGTGAGCTTGTTGCCATTCAGCACCGCGGTCAGCGAGCCCGAGCCGGCGACACGGGGCAGCATGGTTGCGTCCACGGGAACGGTGGAGAGCCGCACCTTATAGGTTTCGCTCTTCTGGGCGTCCGCGGCAGAGCACACGGCCACAACCAAGATGACAATCAGCAGCGCATCGAATTTCAGCCGCTTGCTCATGTGCTTGTTTCGATCTCGGCTAAGAGACGGGTCGGACCGGGCGTCGCGCAAATCATAACCCTTATGCACCGCCGCTTTCAAACCCACGTGCCCGGGCGAAGGATGTTTAGACGCTGAAGCCGCAGCGCAGGCGCCTACCGGCAGCTCGAATCGTCGTAAAAATTGCCGCCCACGATCATCGAACTCAGGAACTGGCCGCACTTGGATATTTTCCCCAAGGTCTGGTCATTCTGCAGGGAATTCGGGTCGATGCTCCTGGAGGCGTCCATCGCTTTGCGTTCCGCGACAATTTGGTTTGACCAAGTAGTGAGCAGCGCATATTCCTGCTGGAGAAGCTGAACCGCCTGATTGTCTTGCACGGTGGACGCGGCGAGCGTGGCTTGCAGCAAATCGCCTCCCACGCGGTCGTGGTAATCGTCGGGCCAAGTCCCCACGACCGGCAATCCGGACGCGACTACGGCGCTGATCGCGCCGCGCCACTCCCTCATTTCGGCCAGCGTGTACACAGCGAGCTGCTGAAACTGCTTGGACATCTCGTCGGCAGCCTGCGGAGCCGCTGCCGAATTGTCCGCGGGAGTTGCCGCCGCAGCAGGAGCCGGCTCGGGAAAAGTGAGCGTGATTTGGCTTGGCTCAAAAGTCACCGAGCCGCCGATCACTTGCGACAGGCCCTCGATGTCGACATACGACCGGCCTTCCATCTCGATGACGGCTGTATCAACGGTTCTTCCGTTAACCACCAACGTCCTGATCGGCCTCTCTTGAGCTATTGTTTCGCCGACGGACAAAATGATTCCCACACCGAGCAGGAATAGCAGGCATTTGCCGGATTGCTTCATGGCGCTTCACCTTTCGGACGTCTTCTGTGCCATCCGATGATGCCAGAATCTCGCGATATCAGGCGATACTCCCGTGCCCGGGTTTGCTGGACGCGAACGCCTTTCCTAAATCGCGCTCTCCGCTGAGCCCGCCCGGCTGGCACTTGTTGCTTGCAAACCGACTTCCGGTTTTTTTCCTCCGCGCCTATCTTCGAGCGGGCGAAGAACTTTTTCGCCGCTGAGCCACGCGCGCAAGCGATCCATATAGAGATAGACCACGGGAGTGGTGTAGAGAGTCAGCATCTGGCTCACGATCAAGCCGCCCACTATGGCGATGCCTAGCGGGCGGCGAAATTCCGAACCATTTCCGCCGGCGACGGCGATAGGCAGAGTGCCAAACATGGCGGCCAGTGTGGTCATCATGATGGGCCGGAAGCGCAGCAAGCATGCCTGGTAGATGGATTGTTCCGGGCTGTGGCCTTCCGTGCGTTCCGTCTCGATCGCCACGTCGATCATCAGGATGGCGTTCTTCTTGACGATGCCGATCAGCAGAATAATTCCGATCAGCGCGATGATGCTCAGCTCGGTGCGAAAGACGAGCAGCGCCAGCAGCGCACCGACGCCCGCCGAGGGAAGAGTGGAAAGAATCGTTATGGGATGGACGTAGTTCTCATAAAGAATTCCCAGCACGATGTAGACGGTGACCAGCGCCGCGAGCACCAGATAAGGCTCCGAGGAGAGCGAGGCTTCGAACACTTGCGCCGTCCCCTGAAAAGACGGATGGATCGTGGCGGGGAACGACCATCGTGCGCACCACATTCTGGACAGCGACGACGGCCTCGCCGAGCGTCACATTCGGCGCCAGATTAAACGTAAGGGTTATGGCGGGGAACTGCCCCTGGTGGGCGACGGCCAGCGATGTGAGGGAGCGTTCGTAATGAGTGAACGCACTCAGCGGCACTTCGCGCCCTGTACTGGATTGCACATAAAGGTTCTGGAGCGCGTCCGGGCTCTGCTGAAATTGCTGGGCGACCTCCATCACCACGTGGTACTGATTCAGTCCCTTATACATCGTGGAGATCTGCCGCTGTCCAAAGGCATCGTACAGCACGTTGTCGATCTTCTGCGGCGTCAGTCCCAGGCGCGATGCGGTATCGCGGTCGATCACCAGGCCGGCCTTTAACGCGCGGTTTTGCAGATCGCTGTTCACGTCCTGGAGTTCGGGCACTCTTCGCAGCCGCTGTTCGACCAGGGGCGCAAAGGCGAGCAAGTCCTGCAGATTGTCGCCTTGTAAGGTGTACTGGAATTGGGCATTGCCAGAACGGCCGCCGATCTGAACGTCCTGCTGGGGCGTCATGAACAGCGTCGCTCCCGGCACGCGAGCCAGCTTGGGTCGCAGACGGTTGATCACTTCAAAGACGCTCGCCTTTCGCTCTGCCAGGGGCTTCAGCGAAATGCTGATATATGCGGTATTCGCGCGGCTGACATTCCCAGAGACAATCCGAACGGCCGGATCGGACTTGAGGATCGTCATATACTCCCGCGTCCGTTCCTGCATGGTCTGAAAGGAGGTGTCCTCGCTGGCTCGCGCGTTGCCGTTAATGCGACCGGTGTCTTGCTGTGGGAAAAAGCCCTTGGGAATCACGACGTAAAGCCAGATCGCCAGGCAGACGGTTCCCAAAGTCACGCCAAGCACCAGCGGCTGATGCCGCAAGACCCAGCGCAGGCTGCGCGCATATGCTTGGCAGATCCGTTGGAATCCTCGATCGCTGGCGCGAGCAAACCACCCGTGCTTGCGGTCTTTTTCAGCCTTGAGGAATCTCGCGCACATGGCCGGTGTGGTCGTCAGGGAGATGACCAAGGATAAAGTCACCGCCACGCTCAACGTGACCGCGAACTCTCGGAATATGCGGCCCACCAGCCCTCCCATCAAGAGGATGGGAATAAACACCGCAATCAGCGAGACGCTCATGGAGATGACCGTGAATCCAATCTCGCGTGCTCCGCGAAAGGCCGCTTCGTAGGCCGGGAGTCCCTGCTTGAGATAGCGGGAGATGTTTTCGATCACGACGATGGCGTCATCGACGACGAAGCCGGTCGAAATGGTGAGCGCCATCAGAGACAGGTTATCGACGGAGTAGCCGAGCAGGTACATCACGCCGAAGGTGCCCACCAAAGAGAGAGGCACGACGATGCTGGGGATAGCCGTCGCCCAAGCGCTGCCAAGGAACAGGAAGACGACGAATATGACCAGAAACACGGACACGATGAGCGTCAGCTCAACATCTCGAACCGAGCCCCGGATCATCATCACCCGCTCCTCGGTGATATCCAGGTGAATCGAGGGCGGAACCGAAGCCTGCAGCAGCGGCATGATGGCTTCTACGCGTTCGGTGACATCGATGATGTTTGCCTGTGGCTGGCGGTAGAGCTGCACGATTACGGCCGGCTTCCCGTCCATGAATCCGGCCGTGCGGATGTCCTCCTGGCCATCGACGACGGCCGCTACGTCGGACAACCGCACCGGCGCCCCGTTGCGGTAGGCGACAATCAACTGCGCATAGTCCTTGGCAAGAAAGAGCTGATCGTTGCTGTTCAGCACGAACATGCGATTCATGCCCGAAAGCGCGCCCTTGGGAAGATCGGCATTGGCCGCGGCCAGCGCCGCGCGCACCTCGTCCAGCCCGATGCCGAGCTTGTTCAGCAGAAAAGGATTGAGTTCCACGCGAACCCCTGGACGCGAACTCCCGGCCACACTCACTTGGGCGACGCCGGGTACCTCGGAAAGTTTCTGCGCCAAGATCGAATCGGCCACGTCGTACAGTTGCGGCGTGGTCGCCGTATCGGAAGTCAGCGCGATGCTGACGATATCGATTTCGGCGGGATTCACTTTGCGCCAGCCGGGATTCGTCGGCAGGTTGGGGGGCAACTGGCCGCGTGCCGCATTGATGGCCGCCTGCACGTCTCGTCCGGCCGCGTCGACATCGCGGTCCAGGTCGAACTGCATGGTGATGCTGGTGCTCCCGAGCTGGCTGAGGGAGGTCATCTGCGTGATGCCCGCGATGCGCCCGAACATCCGCTCGAGAGGCGTGGCCACCGCCGTGGCCATCGTTTCGGGGCTTGCGCCGGGAAGGGCAGCGTTTACGGTAATGGTCGGGTATTCAACCTCAGGCAGCGTCGCGACGGGAAGGAAGGGGAAGGCCAGCGCGCCAAAGAGGAACAGTCCCATGCTCAGCAGGGAAGTGGCCACTGGCCGCTTGATAAATGGCGCCGAAATATTCACGGTTAGCCGCCGCTTACGATTGCGCCCTTTTGTCCCTTACTCCGTCGGAGGAGCTCTTCCAAATCCGCTCGCTTACGCGGCCGCTTGCGCGCCGTCCAACCGAAGGTTGACCTGCGGTAAGTAGGGCCAATGAAATAGCCGATTTCGACAGCCCCTTGCCTCGAGTGACTTCCGAATGGGCCAAGAATACAACGCGAAAAGGGAGATGTCGCCGGGTTTTTCGGGTCGATCTGCCCGGGCCATCAGGTCAGTCGCCGGCCGTGCCGACTGGTCGGAACGCACGTGACGCTCTCGCCGAGCTTGAGGCAGAAGTTTTGCTGCACGCCCGGCTTCGGCGGCCAAAATAAGGTAGGATTCCCACTCTGGGAGGGCGACGATGACCTGGAAAGGCTTGCTCGGATTGGCTGCCGGATTAACCCTCATGGCCGCGACCGGCTGCGGCCACGGCTCCGCCCCGGCGCCAGGCGCCGAGACGTCCTCTCCCTCTGCAGGGGCCGCTCCTTCCGCTCCGGTTTCTTTGAACAAGGCAGATTACCCGGTATTCCCCGATGCCGACGCGGGGGCCGATCCTTCTGTATCCGCCGAGCAGGGAGGCAAGGGATTCACGGGCAAGGGCTGGGAGACGAACACGGATTTCGATCTGATCGGCGATCCGCGAGCGGTGAAGGGCGGAACCTTGCGGGACCACATTGCCGACTTCCCCGGCACCTTGCGGCTCGCCGGGCCGGAATCCAATTCCACCTTCAACTACGGTGTGACGGCTCTGGCCTATGAAACCTTGGTTGGGTCGCACCCAACGACTTACGAGTACATTCCTTCATTGGCTACGCACTGGCAAATTTCGCAAGACAAGATGACCTATCGTTTTCGCATCAATCCGAACGCGCGGTTTTCCGATGGGACGCCGGTGACCAGCGATGACGTGGTGGCAAGCTGGGATCTGATGGTGGATAAGACCCTGCAGGATCCCATGCAGACGTTGACCTTCGACAAGTTCAAACGGCCCGTGGCGGAAAGCAAGTACATCGTGCGCGTGGAATCCAAGGCGTTGAACTGGAGGAATTTCCTCTATTTCGGCGCCGGTCTGCCGATTTTGCCGGCGCACGTTCTAAAGGGGCTGAACGGAGACGCCTATGTGAAGCAGTACAATTTCAAGCTTATTCCGGGTTCGGGCCCTTACACGATTCAAGAAAGCGACATTCAGAAAGGCCGTTCGATAACGGTGCGGCGCCGGCCCGATTACTGGGCGATCAAATACCGCTCCAACGTAGGACTCAACAACTTCGATCAGCTGCAATTCACGGTGGTGCGCGACGAAAATCTCGCGTTTGAGATGTTCAAGAAGGGCGAGTTGGACGTTTACGTGGTTTCCCGCGCGCGCCAGTGGGTGGAGGAGTTGAATTTCGATAACGTGCAGCGCGGAGTTGTACAGAAGCGCAAGGTATTCAACAGCAATCCGCAGGGGATTACGGGATTCGCATTCAATTCGCGCAAGCCGCCGTTTGACGACATTCGTGTGCGCAAGGCCCTCACGTTGCTCATGGACCGGCCTCAAATTATCAACAAGATCATGTTCGGCGAATATCTGCCGCTGAACTCCTACTTCGCGGCCACGCCATACGAAAATCCCGACAATCCGAAGAACGACTACAATCCGCAAGAGGCCATCAAGCTGCTTGCGGATGCGGGCTGGAACAGCCGCGACGGCCAGGGCCGGCTGGTGAAAGGCGGAGCTCCGCTCGAAATCGAGCTGCTGTATGACAACAAGATCAGCGAACCGATGATCACCGTCTACCAGGAGGATTTGCGCAAGGTAGGAATCAATGTGAATCTTCGGCTGGTCACTCCGGAAACGCTCTTTCAGCTCATCAGCAACCGGCAGTTTCAAATGGTCAACATGGCTTGGGGAGGGCTGCCTTTTCCCAATCCGGAGACCTCCTTCCAATCCTCGCTCGCGGACGCGAACAATACCAACAACATCACGGGATTCAAGAATATGCGTGTCGATCAGCTTTGCGAAGCCTACGATAAGATGTTCAACGTGAATGACCGCATCAAAGCTATTCGCGAGATCGACGGAATTTTGGCCAACGATTATCAGTACGCCCTGCAGTGGTACGCTCCCTATATTCGACTGGCCTTCTGGAATAAATTCGGCACGCCTCACGGCTATCTTCTGCGCACCAACGACTCCTCCGGTATGCAGCAGCTGTGGTGGGCGGACTCCGCCAAGGATGCGCAAGTGCAGAAGGCCATGCGGGATTCGTCCGTGAAGCTGGCCGTGGGGCCGTCCGACGATCATTATTGGGATGAGTACGCGAAGACGCATCCTTTAGCGCAATGAACGCACCACTCGCAAGCCGCCGGCAATGACGGGCTATTTCGTTCGCCGCTTTCTGCTGATCATTCCTACTTTCATCGGCATCACGCTGGCGGTGTTCGTGGTGATGAATTTTGTCCCCGGCGGCCCCGTCGAGCGGCAAATCCTGCGCTACAAGGAGGCTGTGGCGCAGCGGGGCGGCGGCCTGGCGACGGAGACGGAGTTGCCCGCGGACGCGCTGGAGGAGATGCGGCGCTACTACGGCTTCGATAAGCCCGTCTACACCCGATACGGGATTTGGCTCTGGAACGTGCTGCACCTGAATCTTGGCCAATCGTACGTGTATCAGGACCCGGTCTGGGACGTCATCAAGTCGCGGTTTCCGGTATCGATCTTCTTGGGCCTGAGCGGGTTTTTCCTGAGTTACCTGGTGTGCATCCCGCTTGGCGTCTTCAAGGCCATCCGTCACGGCTCGCGCTTCGATCTGCTGAGCAGCCTCGCGGTTTTCCTGGGTTACTCGACTCCAGGTTGGGCGTTGGGAACGGCGCTACTGGTGCTGTTCGGTGGAGGCAGTTTCTGGAACGTATTTCCGCTGGGCGGATTCCGGCCGAGCAACTGGGAATACCTGAGTTTGTTCCAGAAGGTCGGGGCCCAGCTTCACTATATGTTTCTTCCGGTGCTGTGTTACACGATCGAGTCGTTCGCCACGCTGACCATCCTGATGAAAAATTCGCTGATGGAAAACCTGGGACAGGACTATGTGCGCACCGCGTTTGCCAAGGGACTCAGCGAACGGCGCGTGATTTTCGTTCATGCGCTGCGCAATTCGCTGATTCCGATCGCCACCGGCCTGGGCAATGAGATCGGCCTGATTCTGGCGGGCTCATTTCTGATCGAGAAGGTCTTCAACATCGACGGCATGGGTTACCTCGGCTATACCTCGATTCTGCAGCGCGACTACCCCGTGGCCCTGGGCATTCTGGTGGTCGCCAGCCTGTTGCTGCTGGTGGGGAATATTCTTTCCGACATGATCTACGTGATCGTCGACCCGCGGATCCGCTTCCAATGAGTTCCACCGAGCAGATTGCAAATATCGAAGAGTTTCCGCGCGGATATCAAGTAGGCACGCCGGTGCCGGACCGTTCGCTCTCGCTGTTTCGCAAGCGCTTGAGCAAGTTCCGGACCATCAAACGCGGCTATTACTCATTTCTGATCGTCGTCTTCGCGTATGCGATCTCTTTCTTCCTGCCGCTACTGGTGAATAACGAAGCCCTGGCCGTTGGCTACAAAGGACACTGGTATTTTCCGGTGGCGAAATACTATCCGGCGGCTACGTTCGGCCAGCAAGCGATCGGCGAGCCGGACTACCGGGCCCTGGCGGACACGCTTCGCCGCGAAGGCGCGGGAAACTGGGTGCTTCTGCCTCCGTATCCCTACAGCCCCACGGAATCTCTTTTCGATCTTCCGGGCAGTCCGCCCAACCCGCCATCACGCCAGCACATTTTTGGCACCGACGATCGCGGCCGGGACATCTTTGCGCGCCTGGCCTACGGCTTCAATGTGTCCCTTTCGTTCGCGCTGCTGGTTCTGACCGTCAGCCTGTGCATCGGCGTGACGGCCGGGGCTCTGCTGGGATACTTCGGGGGCAAGCTGGACATTCTGGGCGTGCGTTTGATTGAGATCTGGTCTTCGCTGCCGTTTCTTTACACCATCATCATTGTCAGCTCGATTGTCGTGCCGATCTACATTCCGGGAAAAAACCTGGTCCTGCAGCCGTCCTTTTGGCTCTTGATTTTCATTCTGACGGCCTTCGATTGGATGGGCATCACTTACTATATCCGCGGCGAATTTTACCGTGAGAAGGCCAAGGACTACGTAGGCGCGGCCATCGCCATGGGCGCTTCCGACCGGTCCATCATCTTCAAACATATTTTGCCTAACGCGCTCACGCCCGTCGTTTCCTTCGCGCCATTCATGGTGGTCGCCAATATCGGCGCGCTCGTTGCGCTGGATTTTCTCGGCTTTGGACTTCCCGCGCCCACGCCCAGTTGGGGCGAACTGATCGGGCAGGGCGTGGAGAACCTGACCAAGTGGTGGCTGGTGTTCTTTCCGCTGGCCGCGATGTTCGTCACGCTGCTGCTGATCGTGTTTATCGGCGAGGCGGTTCGCGAAGCATTCGATCCCAAGGAGTATTCGAGGCTGCGGTGAACGCGTCACCCACTCCCATTCTGCAGATCCGGAACCTGAAGACCTACTTCCAGACGGAGGCGGGCGTCGCCAAGGCCGTTGACGGCGTGGACTTCGACGTCTTTCCCGGCGAGGTCGTCGGCCTGGTTGGCGAATCCGGTTCGGGGAAGAGCGTCACGGCGCTCAGCATCCTGCGCCTGATTCCGAGTCCGCCGGGAAAGATCGCCGACGGCTCCATTTTGTTTCAGGGGCGAAACTTGCTGGAACTTTCCTGGGCCGATATCCGCGAGGTGCGCGGAAAAGAGATCAGCATGATTTTTCAGGAGCCCATGACTTCGCTGAATCCGGTCTTCACCATCGGAATGCAGATGATGGAGCCGGTTCTGGAGCACGAACGCGTTTCCAGAAAGGCTGCGTTCGAGCGAGCCGTCAAAATGCTGGAGCTGGTCGGCATTCCAGACCCGCCCTCGCGCATGAACGACTATCCACATCAATTCTCCGGCGGAATGCGGCAGCGCGTGATGATCGCCATGGCCTTGGCGTGCAATCCTTCCGTGCTCATCGCGGATGAACCCACCACGGCACTGGACGTCACCATCCAGGCGCAGATTCTGGAGCTCATGCTGCGCATCAAGGACCAGCGGCGGGACGCGGCCATCCTGCTCATCACCCACAATCTCGCGGTGGTGGCGGAGACGTGCCATCGAGTGATCGTCATGTACGGAGGCCGAATTCAGGAGATCGCGCCGGTGAAGGAACTGTTCCGAAATCCGCTGCACCCGTACACGCGGGGCTTGCTGGCGTCGGTGCCGGCCGTGGATGGCGACAGGCGCGAGCGCCTTCCCGCAATTCCGGGGAATGTTCCCAGTATTTTCGACCTGCCCGCCGGCTGCAAATTCGAGACTCGCTGCAAGGAGCGGCTCGAACGCTGCGCCCAAATCGAGCCGCCCATCGTCGAAGTGTCGCCCGGGCATTGGGTGCGCTGCCATCTGGTGAACCCGTGAAGATTCTTGAAGTCGACGAGTTGCGGGTGAGCTTCCCGGTCGTGGGAGGCATCCTCCGGCGAAAAACCGCGGAGGTGAAAGCGGTTGACGGTGTCACCTTCGCGCTGGAACAAGGCGAGACGCTGGGCCTGGTCGGGGAGTCGGGTTGCGGCAAGAGCACGGTGGGACGGGCCATCGTCAACATTCTGCGCACCATGGTTTACGGCGTGGAGATCTCCGGGAGCATTTTGTACCGCCATGGCTCCGCTTCCGTTGATCTGGCCCAACTGAGCCGCGACAAGATGCGGCCGTTTCGTCCCGATATCCAGATGATTTTTCAGGACCCGTACTCCTCTCTCAATCCGCGCATGACCGTCGGGCAGATCGTCGAAGAACCGCTGAGGATTCACACCCGCTTGACCTCCCGGGAGCGAAAAGATCGCGTGAACCTGTTGCTCGAAAAGGTCGGCTTCGCCGGCGAGCAGGGCAACCGCTATCCGCACGAGTTCTCCGGCGGGCAGCGGCAGCGCATTGGCATCGCCCGCGCTCTCACCACGAATCCTAAAATCGTGATCGCCGACGAGCCCGTCAGCGCTCTCGATGTTTCCATTCAGGCCCAAGTCATCAATCTCATGCGCGACCTGCAAAATGAGTTCGGCCTCTCGTATATCTTCATCGCCCACGATCTCTCCGTGGTGCGACATATTTCCGATCGTATTGCAGTGATGTATCTGGGGCACTTGGTGGAGATCGGTCCGGGCGAGCTGATCTACAAGAACCCGCTGCATCCCTACTCGCGCGCGCTGCTCTCCTCCGTGCCGCGGCCCGATCCCCTGGGCACACGGGAAGGGCGGATTCAGCTTACCGGAGATGTCCCCAACCCCATTCGCAAACCGTCGGGCTGCGCTTTTCGCACGCGCTGCCCTATCACGAAACCCTCGTGCGCCGATGCCGTGCCGCCGCTGGAATTCAAAGAGGGGCGCTGGGTGGCGTGTCCGTGGGTCTGAGCTAAAAGTGCCCTCGCGCTACGGCCTCCAGTGGCTCGCCAGGAACGCTTCGCTGCTTTATTCGGCGCCGACGGGCATGATATAAGGTCTCCATCGCCGAGGTCTGAAAAGGACAAGCTCAACATGAGAAGAATCAAGCTGCCGCAGCGCATTTTGGGGGGTGTAGCCGCCATTGCGATGCTGTGTTTCTCGATTGCCCCGGCCTTCGCTCAACAAGACATAAAGGTACCGGAAAGGACCTCCGCAGGCTCCGAAACCTGGCACGCGCTGCCTCCAGGCGGACCCGCGCCCCGTTCAGCCGACGGACATCCGGATCTCTCCGGTGTATGGTTCCCAAACAGCGCTGGGCGGCAGATCCAGTCGGCTTACCCCATCGACCGCCAAGCGAAGCGGCAATTCGATCCCGAAGTCACGCCGGAAGGGAAACCGGACTTCATCCCTGGCGTGCAAGAAAAGCTGAAGAAGCCGATTCCTTACGGCCAGTGCGTCATCCCCAGCACGCCCGGCACGTTGTTACAGGAAAACAGCCTCACTTGGCCCATACAGCTGGTTGAGGGCCAGGGACGCATCGTGATGATGATCGAGTATCCGATGGACTTTCGCATCATTCACACCGACGGGCGTCCGCACCCGAAAGATCCCGATCCCACCTTCAACGGCAACTCCGTGGCTCATTGGGACGGAGATACGCTGGTGATTGATACCATCGCCCTCGACGAGCGAGCGCCCGATTGGGGCGGGTGGTTTCATTCCGACCAGGAGCATGTGGTCGAACGCATCAGCCGTCCGTCGAAAAACTATCTCGTCTATCAGGTCACCATCGAGGATCCGGTCGTGTTGCAGAAGCCCTGGAGTTCAGCTCCCCGGAAGTGGTCGCTCTCGGTCGTTCCCGACGACGATCTGGAAGAGTTCTTCTGCACCACCAACGAAGAGCCGCAGGAATGGCAGAGCGAGGGCCGTCCGGATCCCAACGCATTTCAGAGACCCCCTCGGAACCGGTAACTCCGGCGCCTCCTTAACCTCACGAAAGTTAGAAACGTAACGGGACAACCGGGGGAACTTCGCGGCTCCCCTGATCGTTTCTTTTGTCGCCGAGCGCGCCCGGTCTATCGTGCCATGGCGGTTGCCCCGAACTCTTTCTCTTGCCATCGAGTGTGCACCCTCTTGCATGATTCCGGCACTTTGCGCGGTGACTCGAGCAATCGAAGCCGGGACCGATGGTACTGGCACTCTTTTCTTTTTAATGGCTTGAGCACTTTTGAATTGCGGCACGCAAATTGCGCTGTGTTACGCGGGGAGTTGGGTCCAAATAACACGCTCAAGAAGGGAATCTCTATGAAGAAGATGCTGGTCTTGGCACTAGGAATAGGCCTTTTGGGTCTGTTTGCTGGACCTAGTACTGCCTCCGCCGACTCGATTCAGTATGTCGCCACAAGCACCTATAGCGCCGGAACCGCGGCGACTACTTACAGTGCTCCCAGTACAACCTTCAGTTTTAGCTTCACTGAACCGGACACGCTGACGTCGCTCACGACCACTTCCATACCACTTACTTTCACGCTCGGCTCGGGCCCGGCGACCTCCCTTACGGGCACGGTGAAGTTTTTCGATACGACGGGCGGCGGACTTTTCACTATTTCCGCGCTGGTGGGCATCACCAACTACCAGTGGGAGTTCTTCGGTCCCCAGATTTTTTCCGGCTCCGGTCCTTACACGCTGTCGACGGGCATATTCCCGGTGAGCGGTCCTGGCGTATCCACATCCGCGTTGTTTCTGGGCTCGGGTTTCGGGGGGAACTTCAGCGGAGGGACTGTCACGGCCACTGTTGTGACCAGTCCCGAACCCAGCAGTTTGATCCTGCTGGCCCTGGGATTGTCGGGGTTGCTTCTTGTGGCGCTTCGTAAACGGATAATGTCCACTTTGCCCGAACACACCGCTCCGGCCTGTGACGCCTGAAGATATTGTTCGGCGAGTCCGAAACAGTGAGCCGATAAACAACCACAATTGAAAATCTGGAGCCGAGACCCGGGCTTGAACCGGGAACCTGCGGTTTAAGAATCGGGTCTCCTCCCCTGTACTGAGCTCTTCCAATCGTTCGCGGGCCACCCTCATCCATCAAACGGCACAATCGGCTATGATCGGCGGCAGTTTGGGCCACGCCCGGCGTGCGGCACGAATCTTGTTCTTCGGACGTGGATTCGGGTGTATAAGCGTGAGCGTCCAACGGTCCAATTTGAGTTTCGAGCAAGCCTAACTTCGAAAAGGTGATTGCGATCATGCGTCCTGCCGGCAAAGTTCTCTTGGGAATTCTGACCGCCGCAACTTTGGCCTGTGCGGGCGCGCTCAGCGCGCAGCAGAGCGTTCCCGCCGCTCCGGAACTCATACGGGGAGGAGTCTATTGGATGAACGGCGGCGCCGCCGTGAACGTCGGCGTGTTGGTGGGCAAAGATGGCGTGATCGTTATCGACGCGAGAACGTCAGCGGCAGCGGGGAAGGCAATTGTCGGGCAAATCGCCACCGTGACCCAGTTGCCGGTGACTACAGCGATTCTCACCGACAGCGATCTGGATCATTCTTACGGGCTGGCGGGTTTCCCCAAGGGTTTGACCATCATTGCCCACCAGAACGCTGGCAAAGAGCTGGAGGCCACCGTTGGCACAGGCAGCCCGGCGCCGCAGTTGGCGACGAAAACCATCGACAAGAGGGAAACGCTCAGCATCAATGGCGTCCGCATGGAGCTGCTCCACTACGGCCCGGCCCATACAGCCGGCGATTTGATGGTCTATCTTCCCGAACAGAAGATCGTCTTCACCGGGGACATGATCTCCAACTCCTGTTGTGGCAACGCCCGGTCGGAGCTGCTCTTAACCATGATCAAGGGCCCCAAGAGCGGATCGAACCAAGGCGGGTCGGCCGAAGGTTGGATAGAGACGATGAAAAAACTTCTGGCGCTGAACGCCGACACCTATATTCCCGGCCACGGTCCTTTGCAGACCAAGGCGGACGTGCAGGCTCGGCTCACCCGAGTGGAAGACCGGCAAACGCGAATCAAGAAATTGGCCGCCGAGGGCAAATCGCTCGACGAGATCAAGGTAGCTCTCAACGACACAGCCAAACCCGCCTACGATGTAGCCCAATTTCCCGATCTGACCACGGTGATGTACAACGAATTGACGCAAAAGCGCTAAGCCAAAGCTGCCGGAATAGTGAACGCCAGGCTCGAGCAGCGCCCATAAAACCAGGTGAGCTACCGTTCAGAAAGGAGAACCTGCAGATGAGAGGAATCGAACGACGCTTCCGTAAGGGTATCGAGAGTGCTGGAGTCTTACTTACGATTCTGTGCGTGGCTGTTGCCCCCGCTTTCGCTCAGGGCAAGAGCAGTCCTGGACAAGAGAACGGCCAGGGAAATAGCGCCGGAGGTTTTCAGGTTCCGCAGCGATCTGATCAAACCTGCATTGCAAACCGGGATGGTTGCGGGAAACCTCCGGGAAATATCGTCGGAGGTTTCCAGGAGGTGCATCCATTGCCGCTAGGCGGGGCGGCGCCGCGAATGTCCGACGGACATGTGGACCTGACCGGGCGTTGGTATCCCAATGCCGCTGGACAGATGTTGCAGGCTGCTTATCCGCTCGACCGCAACGCGTTTAGGCAATTCGACCCCAAGGCAACGCCGGAAGAGAAGCCGGCCTTCAAGCCTGATGTGAACCCGAAATACAGGAGGCCAGTCCCTTATGGAGGCTGTGATCAATCCGCTACTCCAAGTGCCACTTTAGAACAGGAAAATCAACACGCTCCCTTGGAATTGATCGCAACGCCGCAAAGGCTCGTGATGCTGTATGAATACCCCTTGGACGTTCGTATGGTTTACATGAATGAACGCGTGCACCCCAAAGATCCGGATCCCACGTTCAATGGCGACTCGGTTGCTCGGTGGGAGGGAGACACGTTGGTGCTCGACGTGATCGCTATTGATGAGAGGATGTGGAATAAAGGGGGAACCGGGGGCGATTGGTTTCACAGTGATCAAGAGCATGTTGTCGAGCGCATCACCCGTCCGTCGAAGAACTATCTCACTTATCAAATTACGATTGAGGACCCAATTGTCCTGTCGAAGCCCTGGAAGTCTGCGCCTCGTACTTGGTCGCTGGCGCAGGATCCCCACGATGAGTGGATCGAGGTCTTCTGTACGCATAACGAGGAGCCAGACGAAATCAAGAGAATAGACGCCGCAAGGGAGAAGACCAAGTAAGAGCCGGGTGCGGGGCGGCCCTTTTTCCCCACTCTTTTGCGCCCGGCATTCACGGTGAATTGATCCGATTCGAACGGATAACTATGGCACTTGCGTGACACTACTGCATTTTCGGGCATCGGAGCGCTTACGAAATCGTGGAACTCCTTCTGAATGAAGGGAAAGTCGGAGCCGAGACCCGGGATTGAACCGGGGACCTACGGTTTACGAAACCGTCGCTCTACCAGCTGAGCTATCTCGGCTTAACAATCATCTTACTACGTTCTCGCTTCTCGTCGCGAGTCCCTTGATGCCTCATTCCAGGGCATCCTGCGCTCGCGCCCGGACGATCTCAATGCCGCCGCGCTTAGGCTCACAAGCTCTAAATAACGCACCCATTTCCTGGTATTATCCCTCCGCATTCTGGATGGCAGGCTTGCCTCGTCTGCTTGAAATTGGGCGTGAAGCCATCCGGCGGGTATGTATGTGGTTTGATCGAGACGGAGGGAAGATGAATCGAATACGCTCGATGAGCGCTTTGGCCTTGGCCGGCTGCCTGCTTGCGCTGCCGGCGGTGTCCGTGCCGCTGTTGGCGCAGCAACCTGGCGGCGGCCGCGGCGGGGCTCCGCCAGCCGCTGCGAAGAACCTCAAACTCCTCGGCGCCCGGTCCGACGTTCCCTTCGTCATGCAGATGTTCAATGAGGCGCTGGGAGTGCAGTGCACCTATTGCCACGTGCAAGGCGATTTCGCCGACGATACAAATCCGAAGAAGGAGACGGCGCGCAAGATGATCGCCATGGCGCGACTCATCGATACCAGCTTCCCCAGCAGCGGTGGAGTCTTTCCCGACGGATATCACGAAGTCGATTGCATCACCTGCCATCGGGGAAGCGTGAAGCCGGCCACCATGGCGCCGGCGAAGTTTTACAACCGCGCCAACTCGCTGGGCACCATACAGCCCGAGGAAGCTCCCGCGGTCAGCCTGAAGGTATTGCCGCCGGATACGCCCGTTCACGGCGCGGATTCCATTATGGGCGAGTTCCGTGACGCTCTCGGCGTGGACTGCAACTACTGTCACGGTGGCGGAAGACCGCAAGAGTTTGACGTCAACCCGCGCAAGGATATCGCGCGAAAGATGATCCTGCTGGTGCGGCAGATCAATGCACAGTTTCCCGGCACTGGCGTCTTCCCTGCGGGGAACCAGGAAGTCACCTGCTATACCTGTCACCGCGGCGACCCGCACCCGGAGAGCATCGGCAACCGGCGATACGATCCGCCCAAGCCAAAGCAGTAAGATCTCAGCGGTGTCTAACTGGCAGCGAGGGGTTGAGCCGAGGGTACGAGAGTTTCTCGAATCTGGCGAAGCAGCATCTCGCGCTTGAACGGCTTCTCGAGCAGGACGGCTCCTTCGTCGAGCACTTGAGACTCCCGAAAACCTGCATAGCCGGACATATACAGAACTTTGATGTTCGGCCTGATCGCCGCCACCTTCCGCGCTAGCGCTGGTCCGTTCATTCCCGGCATGATCACGTCGGTGAGAAGTAGATCGACCGTCCCTGCATAATGGCGCGCAATTTGGATGGCCTTCTCGGGCGTATCAGCCTCCAACAATCGATATCCGGAGCGGAGCAGGACGTCGCGCGCTAGTTCGCGCACTGCCTGCTCATCTTCGACGAGCAGGATCGTTTCCGTGCCGCTGGCGATAGGGTCGGCTGGAATCGTTGTTTTTTCACATGGGATGCGCTCTTGGACGGTCGGCAAATAGATCTCAAAAGTTGAGCCGCGGCCGAGTTGGCTGGTCACCCAGATATGGCCGCCGCTTTGCCGGATGACGCCGTAGACCGTCGAAAGACCGAGTCCGGTGCCTTTACCCACCTCTTTGGTGGTGAAGAAAGGCTCAAAAATGCGGGCCTGCGTGTCCGCATCCATGCCGATGCCAGTATCGTGAATCGCCAGCCGCACGTACCGCCCCGGTTCCTGCGGCCGATGATCCCGCGCGAAGGTCTCATCCACCGTCACGCTCGCGGTTTCGATGGTCAGTCGCCCTCCATGGGGCATCGCGTCACGCGCGTTCACCACCAGATTCAGGATCACCTGCTCGATCTGGCCGCGATCGGCTTTAACGCGTTCCAATTTGGAATCGAGATGCGTGGTGAACTCGATGTCCTCCCCGATGACGCGCTTCAGCATCTTTCCCAGCTCGGTCACCACCCCGTTCAGGTCGAGGACAGTGGGCTCCAGAACTTGTTGGCGGCTGAACGCCAGTAATTGCCGCGTCAGGCCGGCGGCGCGCTCTCCGGCTTTTTTAATCTGTTCGCAATTTCGAGTTGTTGCAGCCTGCGGAGGCAATTCCTGCTCGAGAAGCTCGCAATGTCCGTTGATCACGCTCAGCAGGTTATTGAAGTCGTGAGCGATTCCGCCGGCAAGCTGGCCGACCGCTTCCATTTTTTGCGCCTGGCGCAGTTTCTTCTCCAGAAGCCTGCGATCGCTCACGTCCCGCGTGATGGCAGCCGTGCCGATGATCTCATCATGGGCGTCCTTCACCGGGGACATGGTCATCGATACGTCGATACGCTGCCCTCCCTTGCGCACATGCACGGTTTCGAAGCGGGCGATGTTCTCTCCGCGTTTCAGTTTGTCCACAATCGCGTCCCAATCATCCGTTCGGTCCGCGGCAAGCAAGACAGTTCGCGGCCTTCCGAGCACCTCGCTCGCCGAGTAGCCATAGATCGCTTCCGCTGCGGCGTTCCAGCTGACGATCGAACCATCCAGCGTAAAAATAATGATCGCGTCGCTCGAATACTCGATGATGGAGGCCAATTGCGAAAGCCGTTCGGCGATGCGCTTGCGTTCGGCGGCTGCGCTCTTCACCTCTTGATGAGCGCGCAACAGCTGCCGGGTGCGCCCCATCAGATCGCCCGGGCATTCCTTAAGCTGCGGATCGCGTCGGCTGCGCAGGAAATGGATGAACGTTTTCCAGCAGTTGTTGTCGAGCACCAAGGGAAGAATGATGTTTGAAATTGCCGTCGCGGCGTCGAAAGAGTTGTTCTTGGCCAGGAACGGTTGGAGAGACGCGGTGTAGCTCTGGGTCCGCAGCCATGACGAACTGGCAGCGTCGAGCAGTTCGCGCTCCTTTTCGTCTTCGGCCTGGTCGCGAATCGCGTGCAGGAGCTTCGAAATTGCGGTGCCATTCTCGGCGAGCTTGGTCAAAACGGGTTCGCACTCGCCCGGCGCCCCCAGCAGAAGCTGCGTGGTGAGTTCGATATTGCGGTTTGAAAGATCGCGAATCTGCTCGGCGAGAGCGAGCTTGGCGTCGAGGCTTCTGCTGTCTTGGAGTTCGGTAGTTTGCACGGTCCCTTGAGATGCCGGTTAGGAAGTAAGCGAGCTCTTCTGTGGCAATAGGTTTTCGATTGCTTCGATCAGCCGCGCGAAGTCCACCGGCTTTGTCTGATAGTCGGCGCATCCTGCTTCAAACGCCTTTGCGCGGTCGCTAATCAAGGCGTGCGCGGTCAGGATAATGATCGGAATATGCCGAGTCGTTTCATTTCTTTTAAGAAGTTGCGTCACCTGCCATCCATCCATGGCCGGAAGGCTGATGTCCATCAAAATCACGTCTGGCTTCTCCGATTCCGCCAGCGCGTAGCCCTGTTCCCCGTCGTAGGCGGTCAGCACAACGTAGCCTTTGCGTTGCAGTCGTCGGCGAAGGAAATCGCTGTTATTTTCATTATCTTCAATCAGCAGGATCGTCGACATAGTCGTGCCCTCAGCACGAAGAATCTTCACCTTATAGAGGTCAGCGGAGACGGCGGGAATAGAACGTTCGTACCTATTCGCAGTACCACCGGGCTTGCCGCGCGGGTATCGACCTGGCACTCCCTTTTCTAACTTTTTGCATTCCGGGCGCGCCGCTTTTGCGTATACGTAGATGAGAGCCGGATGGCCATAGACGCAGCCGAATTGAGCAGGGTGATCGAAAGCCATCAGCAAATGGTTTTCTCCATAGCGCTGCGGCTCACCGGCGACTACGGCTTGGCCGAGGAGGTTGCCCAGGATGTGTTCTTTGACTTTTGTCGCTCGGCCGAAACACTCACGGGCCCGGAGCACCTACGATTTTGGCTGCGCCGCGTCGCCGTACACCGTGCGACAGACGCGTTGCGGCACCGCTCGCGGCAGCCGGAGGCCAGAGCGGAAGAATGGGACCAGGACGAACACGATACCGCGCTCGCGCAAAACGGTGCTTCGCAGCCGGGTTCCGGCGTCTCGGCCAGGATAGAGGAGTTGCTGCTTGCCATACCCGGGCCGCTGCGGGTTGTTCTGGTCTTGCGCTACCAGGAGGATATGGTTCCCGCGGAAATTGCCGGGCTTCTTGGCCAACCGGTGGCAACCGTGAAGAGCCATCTCCAGCGTGGCCTGCAGCTGTTGAGGAGAAAAGCGGCGGTCACGATGAAAGAGTACATTCGATGAATGATCCCAGGAGCATCAGCAGGGGTTCGCAAGCAGACGACTTTGAGGAGCAGTTGAAACGTTCGCTCACGCGCGTCGAAGCGCCGGAAGGCTTCGCCGCCCGCGTTTTGGAGCGGGCAGCATCCGAACGGGCCGTATCGCTGCAGCCGCGATTTTGTCGGGGGTTTCGTTTGGGATGGATCTGTGCGGTGGCGGCAATTTTGGTGCTGGTTGCCCTGGTAGCGAATCAGGTTCGCGTGCGGCGAGAGCGGGCGCGCGTCGCTGAGATTCAGGCGCAGTTCGATGCGGCCATGCGCGCGACGTCCGGAGCGCTCCGGCAGACGCGGGTGCAATTGCAGCGCGTGGGTGTGAACTTCGGCGAGTAGGAATGCCAGGGAACCGGTGGTATTGCAAGTGAGAGATCAAAGGAGGCGGAGATGACAAAAGAGCGAATTCGAGTAGCGGTCATGCTCATCATCATGATGGCAGCCGGCGCAGCGTGTCGCGCGCAAGTCCCGCAGGCGAGCGTCCAGACGGTGGCGGCGGCCGAGCCGCAGGTGAAGGACGACCTTTTTGCCGGCACGGAGAAGTTTGAGCAAGGCGCCACGGACGTAACCAACGTCAATCTCGATCCCAGCATGCTGAGCATGGTTGGGGGCGACAAATCCGCGGTCGCGCAAAAAATGCAATTCGTCGTCGTGCACACCTACCGGTACCCGAAGCCGGGTATGTACAAGATGGAAGACGTGGAGCCGTATCGCCAGAAGCTGCGGGCAGGGAATTGGAACTGCTTCATTCACGTCACGGAGAGCAAGACCGGACAAGCGACGGATATCTGCACCCAGCCCGCGCCGAATAATCAGGGCAAGGACATGGTGATCGTGTCGGCGGAACCGATGGAGCTGACGTTTGTTCACATCCGGGGGAACGCTTCAGTAGCGGACCTCGAGAAATTGGGTGGGATCGCTGCACCGGACAAAACCCCACAGCCACCGCCACCGCCGCCAGCCGCTCCAAAGTGAGCGAGCGGCACCGCGCGGGTCCTGCTTCGTCCAAAACTGCGTTGACACTCCGCGGGCAGCGCCAAGCCGCAAGCAAAATTTGGAGCTGGTATGCGGCCTCCCGATTGTGCGCCGGAGGCGCCTCGAATCGAAGACCTTCAGGAATACCTAATGTGGAGTAGTAGCCGCGCGCGATTAAATTGCAGAGACTGGCGTAGCTTCTCCCGGGCCGCTCCGTAGTTCTGCTTGCAGCGTTGGCAAGTCGACGGCTCGTTCCGTGCGAGCCATGACGATCGTCGCCAGGGAGTTGCCCAATACGTTGACCGGCACGAATGCCGACGACAAGAGGCTGTGAACGCCGAGAATGATTCCCACGCTGGCTACGGGAATCACGTTCGTTGCGGAAAGAGTGGTCGCGAGAATCACGATAGCCGATCCGGCAACGCCTGCGCCGCCCTTTGACGTAAACAGCATGATCGCGAGGAGTCCCAACTGCTGGCCGATCGATAAGTGAATGCCCACCGCCTGCGCCAGAAATACCGAAACGGTGGCCCAGTACAGGCAGGTCCCATCGTGATTGAATGAGTAGCCGGCAGGCAGCACCAGAGCGACGATGGACTCCTCCACGCCCAGGCGCCGCAGCTTGGCGTAGACGTTCGGAAACACGGTTTCACTCGAACTCGTGCCCACCACAATCAGCAGTTCGGCGGTCAAATAGCGAATCAGTCGCAGAATGTTCACGCCGGCCGCCCACGCAATCGGAGTCAGCACGATCGCCACAAAAAGCAGGCAGCAACCATAGAACTCCGCAACCAGTTTGCCCAAGGCGATCATCGAGGACGGGCCGAATTTGCCGACCGTAAAAGCGATGGCTCCGAACGCGCCAAGCGGAGCGATCCACATCACGAAGCCGATCATCTTGAACAAGGCCTGCTCGATGGTGTGAATACCCTCCACCAGATGCTTGCCTTTCGATCCCAACGCGAGCAATCCAAACGCAAACATCACGGAAAAGAAGAGCACCGGGATGACTTCACCCTCGGCGAACGCTCCCACTGCGCTTTCGGGTACCAGGTTCAGCAGAAACTGGCCGAACGTGATCGGTTTGGCAGGGGCCTTCACTGTGCTTCCGGCGAGCGTTTTCAAATCCACGTGCATCTTGGCGCCGGGCGCCCAGATATTAACGAGAAACAAGGCCAGCACGAGAGCGATCGTGGTCACCACTTCAAAATAGACGAGCGACTTGATTCCAATGCGGCCGACCTTCTTGGCTTCGCCGGCGCCCGCAATCCCGTGCACCACCGTGCAAAAAATGATCGGCGCCACCAGCATTCGCACCAGCTTGATGAAGAGATCCCCGAGAGGCTTCAGCGCATCGGCAGACGCGGGCCACACATACCCGACGACTACACCCAGCGCCATCGCCAAAAAGACCAGAACGGAGAGATGCTTGTACCAAGGCCGCGCGGGCCGGGGCGCACCAACCCGGCTCAGTTGGGCGACTTCCAGATTTGCGGTTGGCGTGGGCATTTTGAACTAGTCGAGCGTGCGCGTAACGTCGTTGAATAGATCGTCAACGGCGAAGCGATGCGGAATTAATGCTTGCCGTTCGGAATACCCGATGATGGTCTCGAGAGGCTGGCGCACCGCCTCAGCGCCGAATCGGAGCGCGGGCGCGCCTGGCGAGGCGCCGGCGGCGCTCTCCTTGAGCAGGCGATAGACTTCGCGAACAACGTCGGGATGGTCTTTGGTGATGGACTCCTTGATCACCATCATGTGATTGATCGGAATACCGCCGTGTTTCGTGGCCCAACGCGCCGCAGCTTCCGCGGCGTCCGGGATCAGCGGCTTGAGCGGCGTGCCCTCGGGATTTTCGCTTCCGAAAATGGCGGCATCGATCTCGCCATCGAGCGCCATTTGCAATAACTGCTTGCCCTCCGGCGCGCGCCGCACCCAGGGCGGATCGGTGAACTCGGCAACGTGCGGATCTTCAAACGTGATCCACTCAACGCGCCGGAAGTCGAGGCCGTAGTCTTCCTCCAGGAAACCTCGCACCCACGCACCGGTCGTCTGCGTGTATGCGCGGACGCCTACCCTGCGGCCGTTAAGATCTGCGGGATGGCGATGACCGCGTTCCGGATTGTAGAAGATGGTGTGATGCTGGCCGCGCTCCACGACCACTGCAGGCATCAGCACGTAGGGCTTGCCATATGCCTTCGCTTGCAGAAACGTGACGAGAGCGAGTTCGCCGAGATCGAATTTCTGCTCCCGCACAAAGGCTTTGAACGCCTTGTTGACGGTCTTAACGTCCGCGAAATCGAAATTTACAAGCGGCGATCGCAGCTGCCCGGTTCTTAGAGCGCTGGTGTTCGGGTTCGCGGCTAAAAGAGTCTGCAGGGTCAGTTGCGTCTGTGTTTCAGGCATCGCGTTCCTGTTTTTCCCGGCCGGCCAGTGCGGGATAAAGAGTCAGTGCCGTCCGGAAGAAAATCCAATCGCGATCGTCGGCGGTCAAGACAGACAAAGCCGCTTCGGAAACTTTCCGCAGGTCCGTGAGCTTTCCCTCGGAAGTCGGATAGTTCGATCCCCAAGCGATTCGCGAAGCTCCAAATTTCGATACGAGCAAAGGGAAGAAGGTCGCGTGGGTTGCCTTTCCGTTTTGGGCCTCCGCGACCGTGCGGGGCGTCACCTTCAAGTACACGTTCTTGTAAGCGGCGAGACGAAAGAGGTCGCGCGCGCCGTCATAAGGAGGTCCGTCCGAAAGGGTTGGTTTTGCCAAATGATCCAGCACAACGGGAACCCTTGCGAATCGCTCGAGCATGTGGATGAGTTGCGGAATCGCTTTCACCGTCATTTGCATACAGATGGGGAGTTTGAGTTCGCTCGCGCACTCCCAGGCCGGGAAGCTTTTCGGATCGTCGACCCAGTCGGCCTGATTCGGCATGGTGCTGCCTGCCGTGAATAAACGCATCCCGGTGAGCTTCCGGCTCACCCAGTGGCGGATCTTTTGCGTAGCGTCGGGCGCGAGGACATCCACGGAAAAAACGCCGGTGAAACGGTCCGGGTGGGCGGCCACAGCGTCCGCAACATAGGAATTATCGTGGCCGTAACAAGTGGAGGCTTGCACCAAGGCCGATTTCGCAATGCCCGCCTGATCCATGGACGCGATCATCTCCTCCGCGCTCACAGGTCTCTCGTGAGACCAGTCCGATTTGTGGCCGCCAAGTGGCGAATTGGGATAGCGCGCCGTATCGCTGCTGATCACGTGAGCGTGGATGTCGATCGGTGGGCTTATTGGGATCTCTCTCCTGCGAACGGCGCGGGGAAACCACTGTAAAACGAAGAAAGTGTCGGTTACGTTCTGACGTTCCGATTTCGCCGCGAGGGGCAGAATAAGCTAGACGGGGTGAGCGGTCAATGCTGGGTCATGACAGAAGGGTTCTACCCGCCGCGTGATAGACTTTCACACGCGATGGGTGAGCCCATGAGTGAGAGCGATCCAACTCGCCGCGAACTCCTGCTGGGTATGGCCGGTGCGTTCCTACTCAACGGCGCCGTTGGGGCGCAGTCTTCCGCTCCTTCCGTTTGTTTTCTGAGCGCGGTTGAAATGGCCCGGATGATCCGTTCCAAGAAGCTTTCCGCGCGCGAAGCGCTCGCCGCGCATTTGCAACAGGTCGAGCGCGTAAACCCGAAGGTCAATGCCGTCGTGACTTTGGTTGCGGAGATGGCCGCCGCTGCCGCCGCCAAGGCCGATGAGATGCAGGCTCATAAGCAAGATTTGGGGCCTCTCCACGGCCTCCCGGTCGCTCACAAGGACCTCCTGGAAACGAAAGGCATCCGCACCACATTTGGATCACCGCTCTACAAGGACTACATCCCCGCCGAAGACGATATCGTCGTCGAGCGCATGCAGCGCGCGGGCGCGATCACCATCGGCAAGACCAACACACCGGAATTCGGCGCGGGATCCCAGACGTTCAACACTGTGTTCGGAGCGACCCACAATCCCTATGACCTGACCAAGACATGCGGCGGTTCGTCGGGCGGCGCGGGCGTCTCCTTGGCCTGTGGACTCGCGCCCGTGGTCAGCGGTTCCGACACCGGAGGATCGCTTCGCAATCCCGCCGCATTCTGCAACGTGGTTGGCTTCCGGCCCTCCATCGGCCGCGTACCGAATCCCAAAGCCGCATTCGCGTGGTCGACGCTGAGTACTTCGGGATGCCTGGGACGTTCAGTAGCCGATCTCGCCTTTGTACTGAGCACAATTGCCGGGCCGGATGCCCGCGCGCCGCTCTCCATCAACGAACCGGGACAGCGTTTCGCTCGGCCGCTCGATCGCAGCTTCAAAGGTGCGCGCGTGGCTTGGTTCAAGGACCTGGGTGGAGTGCCGTTTGACCCGCGCGTTCGCGCCGTGGTGGATCAGCATCGCAAGACGTTCGAATCGCTGGGTTGCATCGTCGAGCAGGCCGAGCCCGACTTCTCCCCTGCAGAGATCTCGTTTCGTGTGCTGCGTGCCTGGAATTCGGCGACGACGTATGGCGCGCGGCTGAAAGAGCACCCGGACGCCTTCAAAGACACGCTTAAGGCTGAGATCGAAGAAGGGCTTCGCCTGACGGGCGTCGATCTGGCGCGCGCCGAAACCGCGCACGGCGAGATTTGGCGGCGTTTTCAGGCCTTCCTCGAAAAGTACGAATACTTTGTTCTGCCCACCACGCAGTTGCCGCCATTTGACGTGAACACGCCATATCCCACCGAAATTGCCGGCGTGAAGTTCGACAGCTACATCGACTGGATGAAGTCCTGCTGGTACATCTCGGCCACGGGCAATCCGGCGGCCTCGGTGCCGGGCGGCTTTACGCCAGAGGGACTTCCCGTTGGCGTGCAGATCGTCGGCCGCGACAAGGAAGACTTCAGCGTCCTGCAAATGGCACACGCCTTCGAACAGGCGACCGGCTTCGGTAAGAAGCGTCCCGCAATCGTCTAGAATCTCGTCCGGGAGGGCAGTCATGGCTTCTTCACCCGCAGGAAAGCATGCAGGCCCCGGCGCGGCACCCGGCCGGCCGCTCCCGCCGGAGCCTTCTTTTGCCGAGCGAGCGCGCACTTTGATGCACTTGGGCCGCATCGGCAGCCTCTCCACACTTTCACGCAAGCAGCCGGGTTTCCCCTTCGGATCGGTGATGCCCTACGGGCTGGACGACACCGGCCGCCCGAACTTCCTGATCAGCACGATGGCCATGCATACCCAAAACTTGCAGGCCGACCCGCACGCAAGCCTTTTAGTGATTCAGCCCGACAGCAGCGGCGATCCTCTCGGAGCGTCCAGAGTCACGCTGGTCGGGAGTGTTCTGCCGATTCCCAAGAAAGATGTGGCCGAGGCGCGCGAGCTTTACCTGGCCCATTACCCGAACAGCAAACACTGGGTGGACTTCGAAGACTTCTCCCTTTACCGCATGGACGTGGTGGACGTTTATTACGTTGGCGGATTCGGGGTGATGGGCTGGGTCTCCGCCTCCGACTACGAACGTGCGAAGCCGGATCCTCTCGCCGACGGCGCCGCCGGCATCATCCAGCACATGAACGCGGACCACGCGAATGCGCTCATCGTCCTTGCCAAGGAATTCGCCGGCATAGAGTCCCAGGAAGCCGCCATGACTTCGGTCGACCGGCTCGGCTTCCACGTGCGCTTGAGGACCGAGGATGGTATGCGCGGTGCGCGCATCGCATTCTCGCGCGAGGTGACCAGCCCGGCCGAGGCCAGAACCGTCCTGGTGGAGATGCTGGCCCAGGCGCGGCCCCAGGCGCGGGAAAGTTGAGCAGCGAAAGCCTTTTCTACACCGGCCGGGACGCCACCGTACGAGATCGGGCTGCCGGATCAGGAATCCGCTGCCTGCCTGGCCCGTTCGATGCTAGACTACCGCCACGATCGGGATTCTTGCTTACCCTGACAATGAGTCACCGGCGCATAACGGTCGCCCTTATATCGCACACTGGGACTCCATCTATCTGAGGAGGCATACGACGATGAGGCACAGAGTTCTGCTAGGCTTGCCGCTCATTCTGGGGCTGTTGGCTTCTCCCGCATTTGCGCATCACACCTTTTCCGTCGAATACGAAAAGGACAAGTGCGGCGATATGACGGGTGTCCTCACCAAAGTGGATTGGGAGAATCCGCACGTTTATTTCTACATCGACCTCAAGGATGCCAATAACCAGGTCACTTCCTGGAGCTTTGAGGCCGTCTCGGTAGCCTACCTGAAGCGGGGTGGGGTGCAGAGGCAAGACTTTCTCGACAATATCGGCAAGACGGTCACCGCCAGGGCCTGCCTCGGGAAAAACGCCAGCATAAAAAGGGCCGCTGCCGAAACCATCAAGCTCGCCGATGGCCGCACCCTCAAGGTCGGCAGTGATTACGAACATGGGCAGAACTGAAACGGCGCGAGTCGGCTTCTGGCTCGCCGGTTGTCTGCTGGCGCTGGCGAGTTTGGCGCCTGGCAGCGTTTCGAGCGCTGCTGCCCAGGACGGAAAAAAACCGCCGTCGAAAGATGCACCGGCTCCGCGTGCCGCCGACGGCCATCCCGATCTTTCCGGTGTATGGTTCCCGGACATGCGCCAATACGGGCCACCGGCAATGGCGGCTGTAGCTCAAACGGTGCCCTTCCAGCCGTGGGCGGCCGCCAAGATCAAGGCGATGTCTCCCGCCGAGCTGGAACTCGCGCGCCCGTCGGTGAATTGTGCGCCGCGCGGCGTTCCCGGTATGTGGTTCGCGAATCCCTATCCCGTCAAGTTGGTGCAAACGCGCGACGAGTTGATCCAGCTGAACGAATTGAATACGAATTTTCGCGTCATCCACACCGATGGCCGGCCGCACACGAAAAACCCGGATCCCACTTTCGTGGGAGATGCCACCGCCCATTGGCAAGGCGATACATTGGTCATCGACGTGATCGCCATTGACGAACGCACCTGGAACAACTTTATCGGCTGGTTCCACAGCGACCAGGAACATGTAATCGAGCGCCTTTCGCGTCCGAGCGAAAACTCCCTGGTTTACCAAGTCACCATCGAGGATCCCAAAGTGCTCACCGCGCCTTGGACCTCAGAACCCCACATCTGGTCGCTCCACCACGAAGATCTGGAGGAGTATTACTGCACGAACAATCACGAACTGGAGAGCTACAAATCGCTTGTAGAACAGGAAGAGAAGAGCAAGTAGATGGGCTGTCTTTTCGCGGCGTGCGCCATTCGCCGCTTCGTCTCAAAGCTCAAGACGCCGAATTTGATCGGGAGGCCATTGCAATGACGAAAAGCCATGCCACAGGGTTCACTCTGGCCGCAGCTCTCCTGCTCGCGTCGGTCCCGCTGTTCGCACATCACGGGAACGCGGCGTTCGACACCAGCAAGAAGCTTACTTTGAAGGGCGTGGTGACCGAGTGGGTTTGGGCCAACCCGCATTGCTGGCTCAAATTCGACGTTAAAAATGACAAAGGCGAGGTGACCCACTGGCTCGCAGAAGAGACCAATCCGCCCGGGCTGATCAACAGCGGCTGGTACAAAGACTCGTTGAAAGTCGGGGATGAAGTCACGGTCATTCTGATACCCACCAAGAATGGCCAGCCGATGGGGCGGGTCGATCGGGTCATACTCGCAAACGGCAAGGTGTTGCGCTACTTCGGAGAAGGCGGAGCGGGCCAGTGAGAAGGCCAGTGAAAAGGGAAGTGTAGGCCCCGAGCCTCCTTGCGCATGCCATCACCTCGGAGAGGAATCCCCATAATGCCAAAGCATTTCCTGATCCCGCTCAGCTTAGTCGCCGGCGTGTTCCTGTTCTCGCTTTTCGCCCGCCCTCAGAAAGGCGAATTCGCCCGGCAGCCGGGAGCCGTGTACGACTCCGATAAACAAGGTGAGAAGCCCATGCCCGCTCCGCGCCACGACATCTTCGGCATCTGGGAGCCGGCCAAGACGGCGAGCGACGGCGTTCAGGCCACCGGCCCCAAAGCCATGCCTTCAGACGGCAAGCCGCAACACGAGTTGCCTTACACTCCCGCGGGACGCAAAGCTTTTCAGGCCAACAAGCCGACCTTTGGCGTTACGGAAGTTCCGGCGGCTTTCACAAACGATCCGGTGCCCGGATGCGATCCGCAGGGATTTCCGCGCATCCTCCTTCACAATTTCCGCACCAGCGAGATCGTTCAGACGGCGAACCAGGTGCTCATTCTTTACGAATTCAACCGCAAGTGGCGCTCGATCTGGACCGATGGGCGGCAGCTTCCCAAGGATTCGGAAAACCCGCGTTGGACGCCGACCGATCCTCCGGAGTCCCGCTGGTGGGGCTATTCCGTCGGCAAGTGGACCGACGACTACACGTTCGTTGTCGAGTCCAACGGATTCGACAACCGAAGCTGGATTGACAACGTGGGGCGTCCGCACAGCGACGCTTTGCACGTGATCGAGCAGTACCACCGTGCGGATCGCGATCATCTGCAGATCAGCGTCACGATTGACGATCCCAAGATGTACACGAAGCCGTG
>Ga0335081_10002335_pt1 | contig 29811 bp, 27 predicted proteins | sample Lox_Sample_35_FD_206713 | JGI IMG/M metagenome (GOLD analysis project Ga0335081, IMG submission 206713) | Soil microbial communities from Loxahatchee National Wildlife Refuge, Florida, United States - Lox_Sample_3.5 | ecosystem: Environmental > Terrestrial > Soil > Wetlands | place: USA...
GTAGGTGGCGAGTCCCTTGTCCGCCGTCACCTTCGTGAGCGCCGCCGTCAGGGTCGTCTTGCCGTGATCGACGTGCCCGATGGTGCCCACGTTCACATGCGGCTTGGTGCGCTCGAATTTTGCCTTCGCCATGGAAACCTCAAAAACGTTTGGGAACTACCTCAAGACAAAACTTGACGTCTTTTTCTTGATGCCTCTCGTTTTTCCAAGCTCGCGACCGGGATTGAACCGGTGACCTCGTCCTTACCAAGGACGCGCTCTACCGACTGAGCTACGCGAGCGGAAGAGCGGGCGACGGGGCTCGAACCCGCGACCCTCAGCTTGGAAGGCTGATGCTCTACCAACTGAGCTACGCCCGCGCTCAGTGGTGGGGGAAGGATTCGAACCTTCGTAGGCTGTCGCCGGCAGATTTACAGTCTGCTCCCTTTGGCCACTCGGGCACCCCACCGTGCCAGCCGCCCTACGACCTCCCCCATCCCCACATCTCGCCGATCGTGGCCTAGGCGCGCAATTGCTCGTCCCACTGACGACGCACCCCGCGTTCACTACAGCGCGGGGTGTGTGTGCTACAGGACGAGCCGAATCGATCGCGTACTCCGTGAGCTGACGAAGGGACTCGAACCCTTAACCTGCTGATTACAAATCAGCTGCTCTACCATTGAGCTACGTCAGCAGCCCAGGCCCAGACTGTCGAGACTCGTAGGATAAACGGGGCAACACCTTCCCGCAAGGGAAGCGGGGTGAATGACTTAGAGGGCCCGCCACTTGGTGCCCAGCGGCGTGTCGTCCAACTCGATGCCGCGATCCTTGAGCGCCCCGCGGATCCGATCGGCCTCGCGGAAATCCTTGGCGCGGCGGGCTTTTTCGCGCAGCGCCACCTGGTCTTCGACCCACGCGGTCAGCTCCGGCGCGACGGTACGCGCGCTCGGCAGGACGTCGAGCACGCTCATCAGGCGATCGAGTGCGGCAACGGCGGCCCGCGCTCCCGGAGCCTTGCGGTCGAGCTCGCGATTGGCCGCGCGGGCGAATTCGAACAGCGCGGCCACGGCGCGCGGGGCACTGAGGTCGTCATCGAGCGCTTCCCGAGCCGCGCGCTCGAGCGCCGCCGCGAGCCGCGCCAGCTCACCGTCGTCCGAGCCGGATAGCTCCGCGGCGGCTCGCTCCTTGAGGCGCGCGTACAGCTCACCGAGCCGCTTGACGCCTTCGTTGGCTCCCTCGAGCGCCGCGTCATTGAAGTCGAGCGGCTGGCGATAGTGTGTCTGCCAGAACAACAGCCGCACGGCCGCCGCATCGACGCCCTGCTCACGCAGATCGCGCGCGGTGAGAAAATTTCCGAACCGTTTCGACATTTTGGTGCCGCGCACGTTGAGGAATTCCCCGTGGAGCCAGTAGCGCACGAACGGCTTCCCCGTCGCGGCTTCCGACTGCGCGATTTCGTCCTCATGATGGGGGAAGATCAAATCAATGCCGCCGGCGTGGAGATCGAGCGTGTCGACTGCAAACCGTGCGCGAATCTCGCTCAGCGACATGGCCGAGCATTCGAGATGCCACCCCGGCCGCCCGCGCCCGAATGGGGCGTCCCACGCCGCGCCAACCTGCTCGTCCACAGGCGTGGCGCGTTTCCACAACGCGAAATCCCGCGGGTCGTCCTTCGCATATTCGTCGCTCGCGATGCGCGCGCCGACCTTGATTTCCCGCGTGTCGAGCTGCGACAGTCGACCGTACGTCGGGAATTTGCCGATCGCGAAGTACACCGAGCCGTCTTCGCCGCGATATGCCACGCCGCGCTCGAGCAACCGGGCGACCAACTCGACCATGGCGGGAATCGACTGCGTGGCCCGCGGATACACGTGCGCGGGCCTGATGCGCAGGTAGTCGCGATCCTGGAAGAACGCCTGGACAAATGGCTCCGTGTGTTGATCCAGCCGTTTTCCCGCCCCGGCGGCCGCCTTGATGGTGCGATCGTCGACGTCCGTGAGATTCATGATGTGAAACACGTCGTATCCCGATTGCTCGAGATGGCGGCGCAGCAAATCCTCGAACAGGAACGTGCGGAAGTTGCCGATGTGCGCGTAGTTCCAGACGGTCGGGCCGCATGTGTACATGGTGACCCGCGGGGGGGCAAGCGGCGCGAACGGCTCGACCTTGCGGGTGAGCGTGTTGTACAACGTCAGAGCGGTCATGGAGAGCCGCAAACCTAGGACGCCCACGAGCCGCTCGCAAACCACCGGCCCGCGTGGGAAAACGAGCACCCGCGTCTCCCGCCAGCGCGCGACCGCGGGATCGGACGGATCCAGGAGGCCGCGCCGCACCAGCCGCGAGGCCACATCGGAGACGGTCAGCACGGGATGCGGGGTCAGGGGCCCTATATAAAGGAAGAGGCCGGGAGGGCCCCATCCGATTCCCCCCGGCCGGCGCGAAACCGCGCGACGTTACCGCGCGGCTAAGGCGTGCCGGAGCACCGCGTCCGCCAGGAGATCGGAACCGAACCGCACCGGGTCCGTCGCGGGCAGCCCCGTGGCCTCGCTCGCCTCGTGCGCGGCGTCGCGCGCCTCCGTCTCGCTCATGCCGAACGTATTCAGCGCGATGCCGATCACCCGCGATGGTCGCACGGGGGCCGCGGCCCGCTCATAGAGCGCCACCATCTCGGCTAGCGGCGGGATGCGCACCCAGGGTTCGCGTCCGTGATAATCCCCGATCCAGTCGCGCCGGCTCTGATGGCACAGAATCATCGCGTCGGGAACCGTGCCGTGCAGCAATCCGAGCGTCACGCCTGAGTATCCGGGGTGAATCAGACTGCCCTGCCCTTCGACCAGCACGATGTCCGCGTCCTTCGCGCCCTCGAGCACGAGTCGCTCGGCCGCGCCGGCAATGAAGTCGGCCACCACAGCGTCCACCGCGATGCCCCAGCCCTCGATGAAAATCCCCGTTTGCCCCGTCGCCACGAAGCGGGTGCGATGGCCGCGCCGCACCAGCGCGTCTCGCAGCTCGAGCTGCGCCGTCATCTTGCCCACATTGCAGTCGGTGCCGACGGTGAGAATCACATAGGCGTCCACCTCGGCGGCGCGACCATCCGCCACCGGGAGATCGGTCGGTGGCTTCCGCACGTCGAAGATCCGGACCCCCGCCGTGCGCGCGAGGCTCGCGAGCCCCGGGTCGTCGCCGATGAACGTGTGCAGGCCGCTCCAGATCTCGAGCCGATGCCGGATGGCGCCTTCGAGCCACCCGCGCCAGTCGGCGGGAAGCCTGCCGCCAGTGGGGGCGATCCCGATGAGCACAGCGGTCGCACCCCGCGAGATTGCCCGTTCGAAATCGCCCAGGACGGGAATCGCGCCCCCGAAGCCCAGGACCTGCTGCACGGTCTTGCCGGCGTGGCGGCGATCGAGCACGGCCACGATTCGGTCGGGGAAATAGCGAATGCAGGAGTTCGCCGTCTTCGAGGTGAGCGGCCCGAACTGTCCATCCGCGATGATGACAAACCGTTGCTGCCGGATATCGAGCATCTGGCGCTAGGGCTGGCCCCCGACCGCGACCTGCGATGGCTCCGTCACCCGCCGGCGGTCTCCGCCACGGCGGCGCTCGGTAGGATGCAGCACGGCGGGCGTGACGACCTCGTCGGTTTCGCCATACACGACGCCGTGGAGGATGTGGTGCACGAGCACGAGGAGGACCGCCAGGATGGGCACGGCCACCACGAGCCCGATCAAGCCGAAGAGCGCCCCCGCCGCGAGCACGCTCGCGATGGTGAGTACGGGCGGCAGCGAGACTTTCCGCTCCATGATGTACGGCTGGATGAAATTCGCTTCGATCAGGTGCACGATCACGCCGAGCGCGAGCACGGCGATGGACGTGATCCACCCACCGCTGCCGAGCACCACGAGGGCCGGCAGTAGAATCGAAACGAACGTTCCGAAGAACGGGACGATCGCGGCGATCGCCGACAGGGCGCCAAAGGCGAGCCAGTACGGCGCGCCAATGACGAGCAGCCCGAGCCCGACCAGCACGCCCAGCACCAGCATATCGAGCAGCTGCCCCACGACCCAGGCTTCGAGCGTCTGCCCGATATCCCGCATGATCAGCGCCGCCACGCCGCGATAGCGCGGCGACACGACCGACACGATGCCATCGCGATAGAGCGCGGGCGAGCGCGCGAGGTAGATGGCCATCACGAGGACGCTCGCCCCGTCGACGAACATCTTCCCACCAGCCCGCAGGTAGGGCAGGAGCGAGCCTCGCAGAAAATTCGCGACCTCGCCCAGCGCTTGCAGCATGATCCCCGAGTTCGGATCGGCAAGCCGGCTGTTGCGCAGCAACGGATACTGGCGCGAGAGTCGCGCGAGGGCTTCCTGCGCGGCGGTGATCGTCCCGGGAAGGCCCGACATGAGCGCCTGGATTTGATCGATGACGGGCGGAACGATCACCATGCCCGCCGCGACGAGCACCGCGATCGTTCCCAGCAGCGCGCTCATGAGTCCAACCCAGCGCGGCGTGCGGAACCGCCGCTCCAGGGCATCGGTGATGGCGCTGAGATATGTCGCGAGCAGGGCCGCGACGAAGACGAGCAGCAGAACCTCGGCGAGTCGGATCGCGAGCCAGAGCGTCGCGATGCCGATCGCGACCGCGAGAAACGTGGCGCTCGAGAAGCGCCGTGACTCGTACTGCGGCTCGGGCGGCAGGGTCAGCGGGAAGACTCTGGTGGCGACTCGTCGTCGTCGACGAGCTGTGCCTCCGCGGCTCCCGTGCCGAGCTGCTTCGCGCTCGCGACGGACGGCGGCGGCAGCACGCCCATCTTGCGCTTGAGCTCGAGCAGCTGCTGATCGGTGTCGGCGCGAACCTCGAGCGCCTGGAATTGCTTGAGCAGGCCGTCGCCGCTCAGATCGGCATGCACTTCCGCCGCCGCCACGAGCTTCCGCTCCTCGTGCTCGATCTGTTCGGCCATGCGGTCGAAGGCTTCGAACGCGCCCTTGTCGCCGATCGACGACATCGTTTCCTGAATGCGCTTGTGCGCCTCGGCACGCCGCTGCCGGGCGATCAGGATGTTCTTCTTCCGCTTGGCTTCCTCGACGCGGTCATTCAGCTGCCGCAGCGACAGCTTGAGCTTCTCCGTCTCTTCGCGGTGCTTGACCCATGTGTCGTGCAGCTGCAGGGCGGCCTGAGCGTGCTCGTTGTGACGCAGCAAGGCCTGCTTGGCCAGGTCGTCCCGATTCTCCTGGACCGCGAGCACCGCGCGGCGCTCCCAGTCCTCCGCGCTTTTCTTTTCCTGATCCACCTGCGCGGACAGCCGCTTTTCGTCCGCGATCGCCGCCGCCACCTGCTGCTTCGCCTTCGCCAGCTGACTCCGCATGTCCACGATCAGCTGGTTCAGCATTTTCTCGGGATTTTCGGCGCGCGAAATCAGGTCATTGATGTTCGAGCGGATGAGCGTGGACAGTCGATCGAATAGTCCCATGGTACTCCTCGGTTACCGGGCTGCTCCGTAGGACGAAATGTAATCGCTCGTTACGTACCCGATCCGCCGGGCAGGATCCGCGCCGCATTCCCCTCTCCCCGCTCGCCTCCTCGGGCCAGCAGCCGCTCGGCGAAATCCATGCGCTCCGAAAGCTCGGCCACCTCGCGGCGCAGCGCCTCCACGGTGTCGGTGAGCTCCCCGTAGGCCCGATCGGCCTGAGGAGCAGCGCCGGCGCGGATACGATCGGCATATGCCCGCCCAACCGGCGAGCGCGCGAGCAGCCAGGCAAAGAATCCGATCACCGCGACGATCGGGACGAGAACCCCGAGGATGCCTTCCATCAGCGCGGACGGGCGGGTGGTGCGAGGCGCTCCGACTCCTGCGCCGACGCCCGCAGGCGCTCCACGAAATCGACGCGCTCCGCCAGCTCCGCGACCTCCCGGCGGAGCTGCTGCAGCTCCTCCTGCATCACCTCGTGCTCCGGCTCCAGAGGCCCGGGCCGGGACCGGATCCGGTCCGCCAGCGCGCGTCCGATGGGCGAGATCGCCAGCAGGAACAGCGTACCCCCGCCGAACAGCAGCGCAATCGCGAGAATGTCCTCAACCATTGTCCGGCACTGTCCGCATCGTGGGGAACCTACCGTTCAGTCTCCTGCTTGCAACACGTGTCTGAGAAATACCCCGGTGTGCGATTGCGGCGCGCGCGCCACCTGCTCCGGCGTGCCGGCCACCACCACGCTGCCCCCGCCCACCCCGCCCTCCGGACCGAGATCGATCACCCAATCGGCCGTCTTGATGACGTCCAGATTGTGCTCGATCACCACTACCGTGTTGCCTTTGTCCACGAGCCGGTGGAGCACCTCGAGCAGGAGGCGCACGTCTTCGAAGTGCAATCCCGTGGTGGGCTCATCGAGGATGTACAGCGTCCGCCCCGTGTCGCGTTTGGAGAGCTCGGTCGCGAGCTTCACCCGCTGCGCCTCGCCGCCCGAGAGCGTCGTGGCGGCCTGCCCGAGATGGATGTATCCCAAACCTACGTCGTTCAGAAGCTCGAGTTTCGCCGAAACACGCGGCTGGCTCGAGAAGAACTCCAGCGCATCCGCTACGGTCAGCTCCAGCACATCCGCGATCGACTTGCCCTTGTAGCGCACTTCCAGCGTTTCGCGATTGTAGCGCCGCCCTTTGCACACCTCGCAGGGGACGTACACGTCGGGCAGGAAATGCATTTCGACTTTCACGAGTCCGTCGCCTTGACACGCCTCGCAGCGCCCGCCTTTCACGTTGAACGAGAATCGGCCGGGGCCGTAGCCTCGCAGCTTTGATTCCGGCAGCGAGGCGAACAGATCGCGGATCGGGGCGAAGAGCCCGGTATAGGTCGCGGGGTTCGACCGGGGTGTGCGACCAATCGGGCTCTGATCGATGTCGATCACCTTGTCGATCAACTCGATGCCGTCGATGCGCTCGTGCGTTCCGGGGACGAGCTTGGCGCGATAGAAATGGCGGGCGAGGGCCTGATAGAGAATGTCGGTGACGAGCGACGACTTCCCAGATCCCGAAACGCCCGTCACCGCCGTAAACGTCCCCAGCGGGAAATCGACGTTCAGGTTCTTGAGATTATGGTGGCGCGCTCCCAGCACGCGCAGCACCCGTTCCGGATCGAAGCGCCGCCTGGCGAGCGGCACGGGGACCCGCAGCTCGCCGCGCAGATACCGCGCCGTGAGTGAATCGGGATGCCGGATGACATCCTCCAGGGTTCCCTCGACGACGACCTCGCCGCCATGCCGCCCCGCACGCGGCCCCAGGTCCACCACATGATCCGCCGCGCGAATGGTCTCTTCATCATGCTCCACTACGAGCACGGTGTTGCCGAGCTGGCGCAGCTCGCGCAGCGTATCGAGCAGGCGGGCATTGTCGCGCTGGTGCAGGCCGATCGACGGCTCGTCGAGGATGTACAAGACGCCCACGAGACGGCTGCCGATCTGCGTGGCCAGCCGGATGCGCTGCGATTCGCCGCCCGAGAGCGACGCCGCCGATCTACCGAGCGTCAGGTACTCGAGCCCCACGTTCTTCAAGAACCGCAGCCGGTCCGTGACTTCCTTGATGATGGGCCGCGTAATTTCCGGATCGAGCCCGCGCGCCCCGTTATGCTTGAGCGGCAGGTTCTCGAAGAACCCGAGCGCATCCGCTACGGGCAGCTCGACCACATCGCCCAAGCTCCGGCCGTTCACGAGCACCGACAGGCTCTCCGGCCGCAGGCGTTTTCCCCCGCACGCCGGGCAGGGCTGCTCTACCATATACTCCTCGAGCTCTGCGCGAACGCTCTCCGATGCCGTTTCGCGATATCGCCGCTCGACGTGCCGCAGCACGCCTTCCCACTCCGACTGGTACTCGCCGTGCAGCCGGTCGCTGTCGTACTGATACGTGAGCTTTTTCCCCGGCATACCCTGGAGAATCACTGTGCGCACCTGCGCGGGAAGGTCCTGCCACGCCGCCGAGAGGTCGAACTTCAACGTCCGGGCGAGCGAAGGCAGAATCACTTTTCGCAGATATCCGGTGGGCTCTCCCCAGGGGAGAATGACGCCCTCGAGAATGGAGATCCGCGGATCGCCGAGAATCAGGTCCGGATCGACCTCGCGCCGCGTGCCCAGCCCCGAGCAGACGGGACACGCGCCATACGGCGAATTGAACGAGAACTGCCGCGGCTCGAGCTCCGGGATCGAGAGCCCGCATACTGGACAGGCATAGCGCTCGGAGAACGTCGTCGTCGTCTCCGCGCCGCCGCTCTTATGGCGCACGACCTCGACCAGCCCGTCGGCCGCCTTCAGTGCCGTTTCGATTGAATCCGACAGGCGCGCACGATCCTGGCGCCGCAGCACCAGCCGATCCACGACCACCGAGATCGAGTGGTTCTGCCGGCGGTTGAGCTTGGGAACGGCCGACAGGTCATGCGTCGTCCCGTCCACGCGCACGCGCACGAAGCCCTGCTTGCGCGCCGCCTCGAAGATTTCCCGGAACTCGCCTTTGCGCCCCCGAACGAGCGGCGCCAGAATCTCGAGCCTCGTGCTCTCGGGCCACTCGAGCACGAGATCTGTGATCTGCGACGCACTCTGCCGGGCTATAGGAGAGCCGTCGTTCGGACAATGGGGCGTGCCGGTCCGGGCCCAGAGCAACCGCAGGTAATCGTAGATCTCCGTGATCGTGCCCACGGTGGAACGGGGGTTGGCCCCCGCCGACTTCTGCTCGATCGAAATGGCGGGGGAGAGCCCCTCGATCGCGTCCACGTCGGGCTTTTCCATGAGTCCCAGGAACTGCCGCGCGTACGCGGACAGGGATTCCACGTAGCGACGCTGGCCCTCGGCGTAGATGGTGTCGAAGGCGAGCGACGACTTCCCCGACCCCGAGAGGCCGGTAATCACGGTCAGGGAATTCCGCGGGATTTCGACAGTGATGTTCTTGAGGTTGTGCTCGCGGGCGCCGCGGACGACCAGGGTGTCGCTGGACATAGCCTTGTAGCGTTAACGGGGAGGGGTTCCTGGGTCAACCGGGCCCCTTCTTGCCGCCCAGGCCGCCCGCCCCTACGTTAGCCCGTCCCATGAAGTCCCCCGAGCCTGTGGAGCCCGTCACAGCGCTGGTCGTGTTGACCACATTAGACTCAGAAGCAGACGCGCGCGCGCTGGTTCGCTCGCTCATCGATGAACGCGTGATTGCTTGCGGAACGCTGCTCGGCGGTGGTCGCTCGATCTACCGCTGGGAAGGCGAGATCAAAGAGGAGGAGGAAGTGGTCGTTCTCCTGAAAACCGACAGCAGTAAGTGGAACGATCTCGCCGCTCAGGTGCGCCAGCGCCACCCCTACGAGGTCCCCGAGCTACTGGCGATTCCAGTCGATCGCGGCCTCGAGTCGTATCTCGCGTGGCTCAGTGCGGAGGTGCGGGCGTGATTCACAAGCGCGATCCGCACACCGAATCCGCCACGGAGCGGGCCCGTGTGGCCGCCGAGCTCATGGCGGAAGCCGAGCATCTCACGAAGACCGTGGGCATGGCAACGCCCGACGAAGTGAACCGGGCTCAGCTGCCGCCGCCCCTCGCTCCGACGATCGATTCCGAGCCGCAGCGGTTATCCGTGCCCGTGTCCGAAGAACCCCCCGTCGCACCGCGCACTCGCCCGGTCGCTCCCGTCCAACACGACGGGCCGATTCGTTACGAGACGGCGCGCGCGGACTTGGAACGACTGCTCCAGGACGAACCGACCAACGTGGCCGTGCATCTCCAGCTCGCCGCGCTGCTCGCCAAACGCGGTCTCCGCGCCGAGGGCGTGCCGCACTTGCGGCGGGCCGTCGAGCTCGAGCCGGAGCGCGTCACCGCGTGGTATCAACTGGGCGAGCTGCTCAACCGGCTCGACGATCTTGCCGGCGCCAAAGCCGCGTTCGAGCGCGCGATCGCGCTCGATGCCCGCCACGCCCGATCCCTGTACGGCCTCGGCATCGTGCTCGATCGCATGAACCGTCCCGATGAAGCAACGCTGTTGTACCGGCGCTCGCGCGAGGCCGCGAGTTGGCGGGCCGGCGCTTCGAACGGCGACCCTCCGGGAGCTCCGGCCACCCCGTGATCCGGGTCGTGGTCGACGATCTCGCGTTCCTTGCCACTGACGCGATCGTTCGCCCCGCCACTGTTCGCCTCGATTCGACCACTCCCGCCGTCCGGCGCCTCGAGCAGGCGGGCGGCAGCGAATTTCTCGATCGCATCCGCGTCCGCAAGGATCTCGTGGTGGGCGCGGCCGTGGTCACCGGCGCGGGCGGCGATCTGCCCTCCGAATTCGTGATTCATGCCGTGATCCAGAGCGACACCGAGCCCGTGAGTCGGACCGGCGTGGAGCGGGCGTGGCGCTCGGCGCTCGAGCGGGCGCGCGAATGGGAGTTCGCCCGCCTCACCGCGCCCGTGCTCGGAACGGGCGCGGGCAACCTCACCATCGAAGACGCAGCCGCGATCATGGGCCGCGTGGCGCGATCCCACGCGAGTGGGGTGACGTTTCCCAATGACGTGTGCATCGTGGTCGAGACCGCGGCGGAGCTGGCCACCGTCGAAGCGGTCTTGCGCACCAGCGCATCGTCGTGAGCCGGCGGGGCTGGGCGGTGACGATCGCCTTGCTGTGGCTCGTCGCGCTCGGATGGCTCGCGAAGCGTGAGTTCTTCCGAACCACGAGCGAGCGGCTCGCCGAAGCCGCGCTGGCCGTGGCGCCGGGCACGGCGTTCTACCGGATCACCCTCGGCTCGCAGCAGGTGGGCTTCACCTCGATGACGGTCGATACCCAGGGCACCACGCTCGCGGTGACGGACTTCCTGGTGCTCGAGATCCCGACCGCGGGCGGTATGCGGCGAACGCGGGCGCGCAGCGTCGCGACGGTCAACCGGGCGCTGCGCACCGAACGCCTCGACGCGAGGGCCGAAGGTCCGGACGCCGCGTTCGCCGCGCACGGGATCGTCACGGGAGATACCGTGTTGTCGCTCGTCGTGCTGTCCGCGGGAGGGGCGGACTCCCAGGGCATGCGCCTCCGGCTCGATCGGCCATTGCTCCTGCCGTCGCTCGTGCCGCTGCGGCTCGCGCTTGGAGGCGCGGGCGCGCTCAAGCCCGGCAGGAACCTGGAGCTGCAGGTGTTCGATCCGCTCGAGCTGATGCAGCACGACGTGACCATTGCCGTGGGTCCGGAGTCGACGTTCGCCGTTCCCGACAGCGCGATTTTCGATTCGACGACGTTCACGTGGACGGCCGCGCATCTCGACACCGTGCGCGCATTCCGCATCGACGAGCGCCGCCAGGGGCTGCTGACTCGCGAATGGGTGGACGCCGAGGGACGACTCGTGCGAGCCGCCGCCGCGAGCGGCCTCACGCTCGAACGCACGGCATACGAGATCGCCTATCAGAACTTCCGGCACCGCGACACGGTGCGCCTCATCGCGGCCGAAGCGCACCATCCGGCGACGCGCGGCGGGGGCATCCCGGAAGTGGCCGAGGATACGAGACACGCGGCACCCACTGCTCGGCGCACGTTGCGAGCGCGCATTTCAGGGATCAGTCCCGCAGCCGTGCCGATCGAGAACACGCGCCAGCGCCTCTCGGGCGACACGCTGGTCGTGACTCAGGATCCGGATTCGCTGCTCGTCTCCCGCTATGCGCTTCCCGCACGAGATCCGGCGCTCGGGCCGTGGCTCGCCCCGGCGCCGCTGCTGCCGTGCGATGCTCCGAGTGTGCACGCGCTCGCGCTCGCGATCCTGGGATCCGAGCGGGACCCGCGACTCGCCGCCGCCCGGCTCGCCGCCTGGGTTCGGGAGAACATTCACCCCGGTCCCCCGACCGGCGCACCGAACGCCCTGTCCGTCCTGCGGCACCGGAGCGGAGGCAGCAACGAGCGTGCGGTGACCTTCGTGTCGCTCGCGCGCGCCGCCGGCCTTCCCGCGCGGACGGTGGGTGGTCTGCTCGAGCAGGATGGTGCCTGGGTTCCGTACGCCTGGGCCGAGGTCTATCTCGGCGGGTGGGTGGCGGTCGACCCCGGTCTCGAACAGCTCCCGGCGGACGCCCGGCACGTGCGCCTGGTCGTGGACGGACTGGCGCGCGAAGTCGAGTTGCTCCGCTTCCTGGGTCGCATGAACATCGAGGTGCTATGATCCGGCTCGAGAATCTCACGAAGTTGTACGGCAGTTTTGTCGCCGTCGACGACGTCAGCCTCACGATTCCCGCGGGCGAGCTGTTCGGTTTTCTCGGACCGAACGGCGCGGGGAAAACCACGACGCTCCGAATGATCGCGGGCATTCTCCGCCCCAACGGAGGCCGCGTGTTCATCGGCGACGATGACGTTCACGAGCGGCCGCTCGTCGCGAAGCAGCGGCTCGGCTTCATCCCGGACCGGCCCTTCGTGTACGAAAAGCTCACGGGCGCCGAGTTTCTCCGCTTCGTGGCGGGACTGTACGGGCAGGAGGGCGATGCCATCGAGCGCCGCATTGCCGAGCTGCTCGAAGTGTTCGAGCTGACGAGCTGGCGCGACGAGCTGATCGAGGCCTACAGCCACGGGATGCGTCAAAAGCTGATCATCTCGAGCGCGCTGATTCACCGCCCCGCCTGCATCGTCGTGGACGAGCCGATGGTCGGACTCGATCCCAAAGCCGCCCGGCTCCTGAAGGACATCTTCCGGCAGTTCGTCGACCGGGGCGGCACGGTGCTGATGAGCACGCACACGCTCGAGGTCGCCGAAGCGATGTGCGATCGGATCGGCATCATTCAGCACGGCAAAATCGTGGCGAGCGGCACCATGACGGAGATCCGGCGACAAACCTCCTCCGGCGACGCGAGTCTCGAGGAGCTGTTCCTCCGGCTCACCGGCGGCGCCGAGCTGCGTGCCCTGGCCGAAGTGCTCGGCGGGAACGGGACCGCCGCCCGATGATGCAGCCGTCGCTGGCGCACGTGCTGCAACCGAAATGGCGCACGGCGCTGCAGCGCATGCGCGAAGAGCGCCAGAACGGGGCCGGCAAACTCGTCGCGCTGAGCATCGTCGCCGCGCTGTTCTGGCTCGCCACCTTCGGGATTCTCTACTTCGTGCTGCGGTATTTTCGGGGCGTCGAAGAGCTGGGACCGCTGCTCGCGGGAAAGCTGCTCGGATTGGTGCTGCTCTCGTTCGCTTCGATTCTCGTGCTCTCGAACGTCGTCACGGCGCTGTCGAGCTTCTTCCTCGCGCACGACCTCGATTTGCTCGTCTCGGCGCCGGTAGACTGGCTGCGGCTCTATCTCGCGAAACTGGGCGAGACGCTCGTGCACTCGTCGTGGATGGTGGCCCTGATGGCGATTCCCATCCTCGCCGCCTACGGCGTCATCTATCACGGCGGGTGGTTGTTCGCCCCCTACGCCGTCGCCACGATCCTGCCGCTGCTCGTTCTGCCTGCCGTGGTCGGGACGGCAGTCACCCTCGTGCTGGTCAACATCTTCCCGGCCCGGCGCACCCGCGACCTGCTCTCGATCATCGCGCTGGGGGCCGCGGCGGGCATCGTACTCCTGCTCCGGCTGATCCGTCCGGAGCAGCTCGCACGCCCGGAAGGGTTCAAGAATCTCCTCGACTTCATCACCGTGCTCCGCACCCCCACGTCGCCTTTCCTGCCGAGCGAGTGGGCGACGCAGGCGATCATGGGCTATCTGCGAGGCGCGATCGATCCGCTTCCGCTCTTGCTGTTGTGGACCACGGCGGCCGCGTTCGTCATGCTGGGTGCGCTGCTGCACCGCGAGCTGTTCGCCGCCGGGTATTCCAAGGCGCAGGAGGGCGCCGAGCGATTCGTGAAGGGAGGAGCCTGGAACTGGATGTTACACGTCGTGCTCTCGCGGCTCCCGGTAGCCAAACGGGAATTCGTGCTCAAGGATATCAAGCTGTTTTTCCGCGACACGACCCAGTGGAGTCAATTGATTCTGCTTGCGGTGCTCGTCGTCGTGTATCTCTTCAACATCAAGGCGCTACCGCTGCATCGCGGCGAGGACGTGGGATTCTTTCACGTCACGCTCGTGTCGTTCCTCAATCTGGGATTGGCAGGCTTTGTGCTCGCCTCGATCGCCGCACGGTTCATCTTCCCCGCGGTGTCGCTCGAAGGCCGGCACATGTGGCTGCTGCGTTCGAGCCCACTCGATCTGCGTGCCCTGCTCTGGTCCAAATACTGGGTCGGCACGCTTCCGCTGCTCGCCCTCGCGCTGCTGCTCACGGGAGTGACGAACGTCCTGCTCGAAGTGAAGCCGTTCATGATGATCGTGGGACTGGTGACGATCTCCGGTCTCACCCTCGCGATTGCCGCGCTGGCGCTGGGGTTCGGCGCGCTGTACCCGCAGTTCGAGACCGAGAACGCAGCCCAAATTCCCACGTCATTCGGCGGACTCGTGTACATGATGGCGACGATCGCCGTGCTGGGCGCGGTGATCTTCGTGCTATGGCAGGCGGTGTACAGCTACGTCCGCGCCGTGTACGAGCATCAGCCCGTGGTGGTGGACAGCTGGATGATCGGGTGGTTCGCGCTGGCCGCCGTCATTTGCGGCGCCGCGACCTGGGTTCCCCTCTGGGTTGGCCTGCGGCGCATCGAGCAGCTCGAGTTCTAGACGCTACTGGAGCGGAACGCTCGCTCCTCCAACCAGCTGAAACGACGTGCTATCACCGACCACAAAGAGCGCCTCCGCAAAGGGGCGGAGCCTGCCCATCTGGACCTCGAGCCCGCTGATCAGGTTGAGATGCTCCGACGTCTCGCTCACGCCCGTCAAGTCCACGTGGAAAAAGTTTACTCCCGCCCCGAGATAGAAGAACTGATACGCTGGAGGCCGCAGGGTCACGTCGAGGTTCAGGCCCCACCAGGTCTGGCCGGTGACAGGGTAGTAGTCGAACGAGGGATAGAAGGCGACGGAGCGGTTCACGGGCAGCGTGGCCTGGACGCCGAGGGCGGCATTGTCGAGGTGAAAGTTGTATCCGACGTGCGCGCCGAACATCGGCCCGATCACTCCACCCATATCCGGCGCCATGCGCTGCGCTTGGCTCACCCGAGGCGCGAGCGCGTTCGCGCAGACCACCAGCACGATTCCCCGCGCCATCCGCATCCCGACCCCCTCCGATTCGGGCTACGCCCGATCTAGTACCGCGACCGACTAGGCGGCCACGCGTGTCCCGCAGGCATTGCAGTAGCGCGCGTCCTGCTCGAGCGCCTCCCCGCAACGTGAACAATACCCTGGTTTCCTCCCCAAGCGTCGTCCGCATTCGGAACAGAACGCCGCGCCCTTCTCGGGCCGCTGACCGTGCACGTCGCAGGCGGCGACAGATACGCGTGTGATGGGAGTGGGTGCCGGGGCGCGCTCCCGTTTCGCTTCACCGGTCTCCAGTTTTTCGGCGCGCATCGCGGCAAGCGCTTCGGCGGTGTACTTCTGGGACAACTGCTCGTAGTCGGAATCCGAGAGCTTTCCTGTAGCGCGATCGAACTCGATCTCCCGCAATGCCCGGAGGGCGACGGCGCGTGGACTGAGATCCTCCTCGAAGTCCTCGTCCTGATCTCCCGTGCTCGCTTCCCCCATCCCGCTTCCCGGAAACCCGGGCGCCACGATGGGATGCAGGACAAACCACACCGCCCCGGCGGCGAGAACGACGCCGACAATGAATTCGAGCATGCGGGGGTTACTCCGGGAGCTCTGCGAGCTCGCGCTTCAGGCGGGCAAGCTCTTCAGGGGAAGCATCCGCCGGCACCGCCACGGCGGGCGCGGGCTCCTCTGCGTCGCGCCGCGTCCAGCGCCACAAAGCGAGCACAAGGAGCAACGCGGCAATGAGAATCACGATGGATGGCGCGAAATACCCGGCGAGATTGAACCCGTGTTTGGGCGGAGCCATGAGAATGGCGACGCCGTCCTGCCGCACGAAGTCATCGATGATTTCCTGCGCCGTCTTGCCCTGATTGGCGAGGGCAAGCACCCGCCGGTGCATCTCGGGGCTCGTTGTACAGGTGAAGTCGGTGGTCCGGCACGTGTAGACGTCGAGATTGCACCCGCACGTGCAGCGCAGTCGCTTCTCGATCGCCTGAATCGCCTCGGCGTTGTCCGCCGCGGTCACAGGCTCGAGCGGGCGGCCGGCGCGACTGGGATCCCATAACCGCCCGGAAGGCCCCGAGCCCGGAAGAGAGTCTGGTCCCTGAGGCGCTGCCCGTTGCCACGTCGTCACGACGCCGAGGAATGCGCCAGCCCCGCTGCCGAGGAATCGCCGTCTGTCCATAGGATCGTGCAACGTAGCGACGTACCGACGTACAACGCTCACGGGCTTCCTTCCCCCACCAGCTTCACCGCATATCCCGCTTGCGTCCGCTTCACGGCCGGGGATCCTCCGCCGGGCCACATGACCAGCAGGCCGCCGAGCGTGAGAATCATCCCGCCATACCAGACCCACCAGACGAGCGGGTTGATCGTGAATCGGAACACCGCCTGTTCGCTTCCGTTCACGACGCCGCCCAGCACGACGTACAGATCCTCCCGCCAGTCGCTGCGAATCCCCACCTCGGTCGAGGGCTGGAACGTGGGCCGCCCGAGCGCATCCACATGCTGCCGCTTTTCGGTCGTGAGCAGGCCCAGGCGCTTCCCGTCCCGCCGAATCTCGATCGTGGCCGCGGTGACCTGACGGTTGAGCTGGTCGTACTGCGAGATGCCGAGATGCGTGAACGTGTAGGTCCAACCATACGGGCTCTTCAGCGTGGCCGACTCGCCGGGCTTGAGCGTGGCTTCGGTTTCGGTCTTGAAGGCCATTCCGGCGAACGCGACGAACAGAATCACGATGCCAACGTGGACGACATAACCGCCGTAGCGGCGGCGATTCCGGCCGACGAGCCGGGCCAGTGCGAGGGCATACGATTCGTTGTACTGGCGGTGGCGCGCGCGGGTGCCGCGCGCGAACTCCTGCACGACGGTCCCGAGGACGAAACCGCCCAGCGCCATCGCCATCAGCGGGTAGAAATCCCGCATTCCACCCACGAGCAGCGCGAGCCCCGTGAACACACCCACCGTCACGGGGACCGCGAACTGCCGCTGCAGGTTGGCGATGGATGCCCGCCGCCATGCAATCAGTGGACCGATACCGGTGAGGGCCAGGAGCGCGAGCCCGAGCGGAATGTTCACCTGATTGAAGAACGGCGGGCCGACGGTGACCTTGGTCCCCTGCACCGCTTCGGACAGGATCGGGAAGAGCGTCCCCCATAACACCGAGAACGCGATCCCGACGAACAACAGATTATTGAAAAGAAAGCTGGCCTCGCGGCTGACCATCGATTCGAGCCGGGCTTCGGCCGTGAGCAGCGGGAGGCGGCGCGTGTACAGCGTGAAGCTGATGATGGCCGACGCGACCAGGAAGAATGCGAAGTAGTACCCCACCGGCGATTCGGTGAACGAATGCACGCTCGAGATCACGCCCGACCGCGTGATGAACGTGCCCATGATCGACAAGAGCCACGAGCCGATCACGAGCGCGAGGTTCCACTTTTTCAGCATGCCGCGTTTTTCCTGGATCATCACCGAGTGGAGAAACGCGGTCATGGTGAGCCAGGGCAAGAGCGCCGCATTTTCGACCGGGTCCCAGGCCCAGTAGCCGCCCCAGCCCAGCTCGACGTACGCCCACCACATGCCGAGCAGCAGGCCGATCGACAGGAACAGCCAGGACACGATCGTCCACTTCCGGATCGCGACGAGCCAGTCGGAATCGAGGTTGCGCGACATCAACGCCGCAAGCGCGAAGGCGAAGGGGATCGTCATCGAGATGTAGCCGAGGTACAGCATCGGCGGGTGGAACACCATTCCCGGATTCTGCAGCTGCGGGTTCAGGCCGCTGCCGTCGAGCGGTGTGTACGGCAGGCGGGTGAACGGATTCGCGGCGAACAGCATCACCGTGATGAAGAACACGGTCACGACCGAGACGACCCCCGCCACGTACGGCAGGTAGACCTGATGCCGCCGCGCCGTGAACAGCTGCGCGAGCGTCCCGAACAGCGAAAGCACCGTGGCCCAGAAGAGCAAGCTGCCCTTCTGCCCCGCATACAGCGCGGACCACGTGTAGAAGATCGGGAGATTGCGGCTCGTGTACGCCGCGACGTATTCGACGTTGAAATCGTGGTGAAACAGCGCCCATTCGAGGGCGACGACCGCAATCGCCAGCGCCCCGAACATCGCGAAGACGGCGCGGCGCGCGCTCTGCTGCAGGTCGTATCGGTTGCGCAGGCCGCCGACAAAGCCGGTGAGGGCACCCCAGATCCCGAGCAGGAACGCGACCCAGAGCGCGAGACTTCCGAGCAGCGTCACTTATGCTTTCGGAACGGCTTCGTAACGGGAGCCACACTTCGCGAGCACGTTGGTCGCGTAGATGACCCCGTCCTGTTTCAGGCGGCCCTCGACCACCACCTCGACCGAGTCGTTGAACGTATCGGGTGGAAGGCCGTGGAAGCTGACCGGGTAGGTCGCCGCGCCATCCGAGATGTCGAACCGCAACGTCTGCGTGGCGACGTCTTTCTGCACCGTGCCCCGCACGACGTGCGCTCCCACTTTCATGCCCACATCATAGAAGGAGGGATCGACGGCGATTTTGCGTGACAGCTCGCCCGGAGTAAGGAAGTACTGCCCGGTCTGCTTGATGCCCGACGCCATGAGGTAGCCGACGGACCCGACGATCAGGGCCGCGCCAAGCGCGAACTTCGCTCCCGCGTTCATTTTCATGCCGTAATTATACAGCCTGGGCCGCGGCTTGCTCCAGCGCCGGCATCACCACTTGTTCGGCCGTCCGGCTCCCGAGGTTTCAATCGGACGATCGTGCCCAGTGGAGCGCCGCGTTCACGGCACGCTTCCATTCGCGCAGCCCTCGCGTGCGCTCGCCCCTCGTTTCGGGTTCGAACCGCTGCAGCGTTCGACCGCGGAAGAACTCCTCCGGTGCATCCCACAGCCCCGCCCCGAGACCGGCCAGGGCCGCGGCGCCGAGTGCGGTGGTCTCGACCATGTCGGGCCGCACGACGGGGACCCCGAGCACATCCGCCTGAAATTGCATGAGCCAATCGTTTGCCGCCGCGCCGCCGTCCACCCGCAGCGCCGTGAGCTCCTGTCCCGCGACGGACACCATGGCCTCGAGGACCTCGCTCGTGCTATAGGCCATCGCCTCGAGCGCCGCGCGTACGAGGTGCGCCCGGCCGGTTCCGCGCGTCAGGCCAACGATCGTCCCGCGGGCGCGCGGCTCCCAATGCGGCGCGCCGAGTCCCACGAAGGCGGGCACGAAGTACACGCCGCCGGTATCCGCCACTGCACGAGCCAGTTGCTCGGCCTCGCCCGCATGCGTCACGAGCCCCAGTCCGTCACGCAGCCACTGGATCGCGGCGCCCGCGATGAACACGCTCCCCTCGAGCGCATACACGGGCTCGCCCCGTGGCCCGCAGGCGATCGTGCACAGCAGACCGTGCTCGGCCTTGCCCCGCACCGACCCGGTGTTGAGCAGGAGAAAGGCGCCGGTGCCGTAGGTGTTTTTCGCCCCGCCCGCGTCGAAGCAGGCCTGCCCGTACAGGGCCGCCTGCTGATCCCCCGCTACGCCGAGAATCGGCACGTCGGCGCCGAAGTATTCGCGCGCGCACGTCCCGAACATCCCGCTGGAATTGCGAATCTCGGGAAGCGCGGCTCGAGGGACGCCGAATTCCCCGAGCAGCTCATCGTCCCAGGCGCGGCGGTCGAGGTTGTACAGCATCGTGCGCGAGGCATTGGTGTGATCCGTGACATGGGCGCGTCCCTTGGTAAGACGGAACACGAGCCATGAATCAATCGTCCCGAATGCCACCGACCCGCGCCTCGCGCGCTCGGCAAGCCCCGGAACGTTCGCGAGCAGCCATTCGATTTTCGTCGCCGAGAAGTACGGATCGAGGACGAGTCCGGTCCGCGCCGCGATGTCCGCCGCGCGATGCCGCTCGGCGAGCTGCCGGCATCGCCCTCCGGTGCGCCGATCCTGCCACACAATGGCGCGGGCGAGCGGCTCTCCCGTGGCGCGGTCCCAGACGCACACCGTCTCTCGCTGATTGGTGATCCCGATCGCGGCCGGCCGCAGCGACGTCTGCGCCAGCGCCTCGCGCGCGGCCGCGACGCTGCGCTCCAGGATCTCGGCGGGATCGTGTTCCACCTCGCCCGGCGCGGGGAAATGCTGCGTGATCTCGCGGTATCCCCGCCCCACCACGCGGCCGTCGGTCGCGACCACGAGCGCGGTCGTTCCCGTCGTTCCCTGGTCGATCGCCAGGACCGCGTTCATGCCGGAAAGGGTGGACGCACCACGCCTCGGTCGGTGACATAGGCGGAGACGAGATTCGCCGGTGTTACATCGAACGCGGGATTCCACACGGCGGCCTGCGCCGGAGCGTCCAGCTCGTCACGCGAACGTTCCTCGATGGGAATCGCCTCGCCACTCGCGAGCGCGCGATCGATCGTGGAGCTTGGTGCCGCGCAGTACAACGGCACACCATGGTATCGCGCCAGCACGGCCAATGCATAGGTGCCGATCTTGTTGGCGAAATCGCCGTTGGCCGCGATGCGATCGGCACCGACGATTACGAGGTCGATCGCACCGCGAGCGAGCAGCGCCCCTGCCGCTCCATCCGCGAGCACGGTGCACGGGATGCCTGCCTGCACGAGCTCCCACGCCGTGAGCCGGGCGCCCTGGCGCACGGGCCGGGTTTCATCGACGTAGACCTGCACTGTCCCTCCGGCTTCATGGGCGAGATAGATCGGCGCGAGCGCAGTGCCGATTCCTCCGGTGGCCAGCGCGCCCGCGTTACAGTGCGTCAGGATTCGAGCGCTCCGAGGAAGCAGCGCGAGTCCCGCTGCACCGATCCGGCGGCACATGACGCAATCCTCTTCGAGAATGGCGGTCGCCTCGTCGCGTAACCGGGTCCACAGCGCCGCCGCATCGGCTTTGGCGCAGCGTCGCGCGAACCCGCGCATGCGCTCCAGTGCCCACGCCAGATTGACCGCCGTGGGTCGTGTGCGCTCGAGCGTGTCCACCGCTCCGTCCAGCGCGGTGAGCAGCTGCTCCCGACCGGCCGCGCGCGTTTCGCGCAGCCCCGCCACCAGTCCCATGGCCGCGGTGATTCCGATGAGCGGCGCGCCGCGAACCGCGAGCGATCGAATCGCTTCCGCCACCGCGTCTATTGTCTCGAGATCGCGCTCCACGAATGCTTCGGGGAGGCGGCGCTGGTCGACGATGCGAACTGCGCTGGTGGGAGACCAGCGGACCGCCTGGATGGGCATGGGGGAAGCTAACGCGGAAGGCGGAACTCGGAACGCGGACCGGCAGTTGGAGCGTACGCTCCGCGTTCCGCGTTCCGCATTAGGTTTTCGTCATGGCCTACCAAACCCTCCTCTTCGAACCCAAAGACGGCATCGCATTCGTCTCCCTCAACCGTCCCGACAAACTGAACGCGCTGAACGATCAGGTCGTCCAGGAGCTGGGAGATGTCGCCGGGCGGCTCGGGGCGGACGCTCAACTAAGAGGCGCGGTTCTCACCGGCGTCGGGAAAGCGTTCGCGGCCGGCGCCGACATCGGCGATCTGGCGCAGCAAGGGCCGTTCGAAGGCAAGGCCCGGGCACTGCTCGGTCAGGCCGTCCTGCGCAGAATCGAGACCTGCGGCAAGCCGGTCGTGGCGGCGGTGAATGGCTTCGCACTGGGCGGCGGTTGCGAGCTGGCGATGGCCTGTCATCTGCGCGTGGCCAGCGAACAGGCGAAGTTCGGGCAGCCCGAGGTCAAGCTCGGGATCACTCCCGGCTATGGCGGGACGCAGCGCCTGCCCCGGCTGGTCGGCAAAGGCATCGCAATCGAATTGATCCTGACCGGCCGAACCATCGATGCCGCCGAAGCCCTGCGGATCGGGCTCGTGAATCGCGTGGTGCCGCATCCAGAGCTGCTGCGTGAAGCCGAAGCGCTGCTCAGGGCGATTCTCGCCAACGCGCCCCTCGCCATTCGGCTGGCCCTCGAGGCCGTGGAACGGGGCACGGAAATGGACCTGGAGCAGGGATTGCTCCTCGAAGCGAACCAGTTTGGACTGCTCGCGGCGACGCACGACATGAAGGAAGGCCTGACCGCGTTCCTGGCGAAGCGAGCACCGCATTTCGAAGGACGATGAAGGCCGAGTTGATCGTGATACTCGCGGCCAGCGCCTGCTTCTCGGAGCCGGACCGGCCCGCGCCCCCGGTGCTCTCGATCACCTTTGACAAGCCGAGCGTTACATCGCCCGGAACGCTTTCGGGCAGCATCACATCGAGCGATCCCGACGGGCTCGATTCCATCTGGCTGGACCTGGATTCCACCCGAGTGAAGGGCTGGAACGGGTCGTTCTACACGCAATTTACCACCACTTTTTTCGTCACCACCCCCCCGGGACTGACGCACGGAACCCGAATGCCGGTGCGAATTACCGCCCGGGACGTGACCGGTTTTGTGGGGCGGCTCGATACGGCAGTTACGGTGCAATGAGCCGGCTCCAGTATGAGTAAGTCTTGACCTGACAATCACTTCTGAGTACTTTGAGAAGCTTCTTGTACGGCTCTCGCGGCGTGCTCTCGAGATGCCGCAATGTGCGTCCTGCCCTTTGGCCCCGTGCCTGTGGCGCCTTTCGCGAGGAGAATATTCCTGGCTGAGTTGAACCGCAGCAAGCGCAGCAAGCCCACATCCGTCGGTGAAGCGTTGGATGCCTATCTCGCCCGCTCGGGGTTTGGACGTCGCCTGCAACAGGCGCAGATCATCCCTGACTGGCCGCAGCTCGTTGGCCCTCAGATCGCGGCGGTGACCCGCCCCGAAAGCGTCGCGCCCGACGGCACGCTGTTCGTGTATGTGGCAACGAGCCCGTGGATGACAGAGCTCCAGCTCATGGCACCAGCAATCATGGCCCGGATCAACGCCGGCCGTGGCGCCGCGCGAATTCGTGCGATTCGCTGGCTCCTTTCACGGTAGAGGATTATGGCGAAAGCAAAGGTGAAGGCAGTCAAGCCACGCACCAACGGAGAGTACGACGCCGATTCCATCCAGGTCCTCAAGGGCCTCGAGGCGGTGCGGCGGCGTCCGGCGATGTACATCGGCTCGATCTCGAGCCGTGGCCTGCACCACCTCGTGTACGAGGTGGTCGACAACTCGGTCGACGAGGCGCTCGCCGGCTCGTGTACGCGCATTGACGTGACGATTCATCCGGACAACGCGGTCACAGTCATCGACAACGGGCGAGGCATCCCGGTCGACGTCCACAAGACCGAGAAAAAGCCCGGCGTCGAGGTGGCGCTCACCGTGCTGCATGCCGGCGGCAAGTTCGACAAGAACACCTACAAGGTGTCCGGCGGGCTACACGGCGTCGGCGTCTCGGTCGTCAACGCACTCTCCGAGAAGCTCGAGGTCTGGGTGGATCGCGACGGCAAGCGGCACCACATGGCGTTCGCGCGCGGCGAGACCACGAAGAAGCTCGAGATCACGGGCAAGGCGAAAGGCACCGGAACAACCGTCTGGTTCAAGCCCGATCCCACGATTTTCACCGAGACGCGGTTCGATTACGCCACCATCGCGAACCGGCTGCGTGAGCTTGCGTTCCTGAACAAGGGCCTGTCGATCTCCTTGAAGGACGAGCGGAAGGGCCAGACCAAGGAAGAGACCTTCTACTACAAGGGCGGACTCGCCGAATTCGTGAAATGGCTGCTTGGCAGCCGCAAGCCGCTGCATGCAAAGCCGATCGTGTTCGAGGCGAGCCGAGAAGGCGTCGAGGTCGAGGGCGCGGTGCAGTACGACGACGGGTACAACGAGAACACGTTCTCGTTCGTGAACAACATCAACACCCACGAAGGCGGAACGCACCTGACCGGGTTCAAGTCCGCGCTGACCCGGACCATCAACGAGTGGGCCAAGAAAGACGGCCTGCTCAAGAAGGAAGACTTCACGCTCACCGGCGACGACATTCGCGAGGGTCTGACGTCGGTCCTGCACGTCAAGGTGAAAGACCCGCAGTTCGAGGGTCAGACCAAGACCAAGCTCGGCAATTCCGAGGTCGAGGGCATCGTCCGAACCGTGGTGAACGACGCGCTGGGAGAGTTTCTCGACAAGAATCCCAGCGTGGCGCGCACCATCATCGCCAAGGCCGTGAGCGCGGCGCGTGCCCGCGAGGCGGCGCGCAAAGCCCGCGAGCTGGTGCGGCGCAAGAACGCGCTCGACGGCGGACTGCTTCCCGGAAAGCTCGCCGACTGCTCACTCACCGATCCGAGTCTCTGCGAGGTGTACCTCGTGGAGGGCGATTCCGCGGGCGGCTCGGCAAAACAGGGCCGCGATCGGAGCTTCCAGGCCATCCTGCCGCTCCGCGGCAAGATCCTCAACGTCCAGAAGGCGCGCATCGATCGCATCCTCTCGAACGAGGAGATCCGGACGATCATCACCGCCATCGGCACGGGCGTGGGCGAAGACTTCAAGGTCGAAGAGGCGCGCTATCACAAGATCATCATCATGACCGACGCCGACGTCGACGGCGCGCACATTCGCACGCTGCTCCTGACCTTCTTCTACAAGGAAATGAAGCAGCTGATCGACGCGGGCTACATTTACATCGCCCAGCCGCCGCTCTACCGGATCGCCAAGGGTAAGGAAGAGTTTTATGCGTACGAGGAAAGAGAGCGCGAGACGTACGTGAAACGCCTCGCGAACGGCGACGAGCATCGCGCCAACGTCGTCGTGCAGCGCTACAAGGGACTCGGCGAAATGAATCCTGACCAGCTGCGTGATACCACCATGGACCCGGCCAAACGCACCCTGCTCAAGGTGACGATGGAAGACGCCGTGGAAGCTTCGGAGCTGTTCGAGGTGCTGATGGGCGACGAGGTCGAGCCGCGGCGCAAATTCATCGAGGACAACGCGAAGTTCGTCAAGAACCTCGACGTCTGAGGTCGCTTCGTCTTTTTGGCGGTATGGATCCGAAGGTCGGCGGGCCGACCTCTGCTCAACAAGCCGTTCAATCTCGAGCAGCTGCGGAGTGCCCTCGATGCAGTGCTTCAATCCCCCCGCTCGTGACCCGGTGCGACACGAGGGGCCGCGGCCGCACGAAATCGGCCCCGTCCGTGATCTGAATCGCCTGGTCGAGCGCCCCGCAGCCGAGCTCGAGCCCCGCCTGATCGCGGGCATACACCGAGGCGACGGGCTCGCCCGCCACGACTTTGTCCCCCGGTTTGACGCTGATCACGAAGCCAACAGTCGGATCAACGGAATCCTCCACGGTCCGGCGACCACCGCCCAGCGCCACGATCGCGCGGCCGATGCTCCGGGGCAGGACGGCGGCCACGATGCCGGTGCGCCTCGCCGCGTACACCTCGACCGCCTGGGCTTGCGGCAGCGCGCTCGGGTCTTCGACCACCCGCGGGTTACCGCCCTGGGCCTCGATGACCTGCTCGAACTTCTCCGCCGCGAGGCCCGACCCGAGGGCGTTCTCCAGGCGCTTTCGAGCCGTGGCGGTCGAGCGCTCGACGCCTCCCGCCAGCAGCATCTCGACCCCCAGGGCGTACGTGACCTCCATCAAATCGGGCGGCCCTTCGCCGCGGAGAGCCAGAATCGCTTCTTCGGTCTCGAGCGCATTGCCGCAGGCGCGCCCCAGCGGACGATCCATCGCGGTCAGGAGGGCCGTCGTCGGGCACCCGCGGTCCTCCCCCAGGGTAATCATGGTGCGCGCCAGCTCGAGCGCCTGCTCCTCCTCGGGCAGGAAGGCGCCGCTGCCGACTTTGACATCGAGTACGAGCGCCGACAGGGCTTCGGCGAGCTTCTTCGACATGATGCTCGCGGCGATGAGTGGAATGGCTTCCACGGTGCCGGTGACGTCGCGCAGCGCGTAGAGACGGCGGTCGGCAGGAGCGATTTCGGGCGTCTGACCGATCAGAACGCAGCCGATCCGGAGCAGCTGCGCCTTCGCGTCGTCGAGCGAGAGGGCGGTGCGGAACCCGGGAATGGCTTCGAGCTTGTCCAGCGTGCCGCCGGTGTGCCCCAGGCCCCGTCCCGACATCATGGGGACAGCCACGCCGCAGGCCGCGACGAGCGGGGCGAGCACGAGCGACACCTTGTCCCCCACGCCTCCGGTCGAGTGCTTGTCGACGCGGGGCGTGTCCCATCCGTCGTAACTCAGCCTCGCGCCCGAGGCGAGCATCGCGTCGGTGAGGGAGGCGAGCTCCTGGCGTTCGAGCCCGCGGAACAGCACGGCCATGAGGAGGGCCGATATCTGGTAATCCGGCACATTCCCCGCCGTATATGCCGCCACGAGGGCGGACCATTCTTCGGGAGAGAGCGCGCCGCCGTCGCGCTTGCGTTCGATCAGGGGTGCAACAAACATTGTGCGCCATGCGAAAACTGACTGCGGGACTTCTGCTGCTCCTCTGCAGCGCCTCTCTGGCCGCGCAGCGCTCGGTCGAGGACGAAATCCGGGTGGGGGACAGCCTGCACGTCGCGCTCGAGCCGGCGCAGGCGCTCGCCCGGTTCCACGCGGTGCTCGCCGCCGACTCGAACAACTACGCGGCGCTGTGGCGCGCAGCGCGCGAGACCATCGACATCGCGAAGCAAATCGAGGGCGACCAGGACTCGCTCAAGGACCGGCGTGACAGCCTGTACGGGGTGGCCCGAGCCTACGCCGAAGCGGCGGTTCGCGTCGACTCGAATCGGGCGGAGGGCCATTCGTTTGTGGCGCAGGCGCTCGGCCGTCTGTCGCTCACGCGCGGCGGCAAGGAGCGGGTGAAGTTCGCCAAGGTCATCTATGACGAGGCGATGCGGGCCATCGCGCTCGACTCCACCGAGGACGCCCCCTATCACGTGATCGGCGCGTGGCACGCGGAAGTGAAGCGCCTCAGCTCGTTCACGCGCTTCTTCGCCAAGAAGCTGTACGGCGCCGGGTTCATGGATCGTGCCAATTGGGACGACGCGCAACGCTATCTGCAACGAGCGGTGGCGCTCAAGCCGTCCAACGTGTATCACCGGCTCGAGCTCGCGCGCGTGTACATCGACGTCGGCAAGTACTCGGCGGCGCGGGACCAGCTGGCAACGATTCATGGTCTTCCGATCGGGGATGTGCTCGATCCTAAGTACAAGACTCAGGCGGCGTCGCTGCTCGCCGACATCAAGGACAAACAGGACAAGACGTGACGCGTTGGCGTCGAAGCTACCGCGCGGCGCGCGACGCGGCAAACGCTTGACTCACCGTTCGTCCCGAACGCAAACTATGCCATGACGATCTCCTCGGCCCTGACGAACGCCGAAGCGGAGCGGCTCGCCGCCCGCCTCGGCGAGCTCGAGCGGGAGCGCAAGCACCTCCTCGCCGTCATCGAGATCCTGAAAGAGGTCTCGACCTCACTCTACTTCATCGACATCCTCCAGGCGATTGCCCGCAAGCTCGGCGAGGCGTTCGGACTGGACCGGTCGTCGATATTTCTGGCCGAGCGCGGCGGGCGCACCGCGCGTCTCGTGGCCTCCTACGAAGATCCCACCATCCGCAACTATGTGGTGGACCTGGAACGCTATCCGGAATTGAAGCGGGCCATGCAGGGCGGCGAGACCGTGTTCATTCCCGATGCCGCGAACGATCCCAGCCTGCGGCACGTAAAGGGCGAATTGATCAACCGCAACGTGAAGTCGATCACCGTCGTCCCGATCACATGGCGTGGTCTTGCAATCGGCGCGATTTTCCTCCGTACCTTCCGCGACGGCCCGACATTTTCGGACGAGGACGTGCGCTTCGTGCAAGTAGTCGCCGCGCTGACCGCGCAGGCGCTGCGCAACGCGCACCGCTACGAGCGGCTCGTCAAACGGCAACAGGAAACGGACGACACGCTGCGCCGCATGGAGCTCGAGCGCGTGGCGTTGCTCGCGTTCCTGCGCCGCCTACTCGACGCCTTCGGGATGCGCGACGGGGCCTGGGGTGAAGGACTCCTGCCGCGGGCCTCGGCCGACGAGCTCGATCGGCTGGTCGGTGTCGCCATGGCCGTCATTCAGGAAGAAGCCAAAGGACGGTGAAGTCACGGGCTCAGGCGGCCAGGGCCGCCGAGCTGCGGCGGCTGGTCGAGCGGGCAAGCGTCGCGTACTACGTCCACGACAAGCCGGAAATCTCGGACGCCGAGTACGACCGGCTGTTCCGGGAACTACAGGATCTCGAAGCGAAGCACCCGGAGCTCCGTACTCCGGACAGCCCCACCTACCGCATCGGCGCCGAGCCGTCCGCCGCGTTCCGCAAACACCGGCACCTCGTTCCCATGCTGTCGCTCGCGAACGCGTTTTCCGAGCCGGACCTCGTCGAATGGGAACAGCGCAATGCCCGGCTCGTGGCCGAGGCGTCTACGAGCGGCTACACCCTGGAAGTGAAAATCGACGGCGCGGCCGTGAGCCTCACGTACGAAGCGGGGGTATTCGTCCGGGGCGCGACTCGCGGCAACGGCATCGAGGGAGAGGACGTCACCAGCAACCTGCGCACGGTCCTCGATCTCCCGCTCCGGCTCGCGGGAAAAGGCTGGCCCAAGCTCATGGAGGTCCGGGGCGAGGTGTACCTCTCGAAGACCCGGTTCGAGCAGCTCAACGCCGAGCGCCAACAAGCAAACGAACCCACGTTCGCCAATCCCCGTAACTCGGCCGCAGGCGCGCTCCGCCAGCTCGATCCGAAGATCACCCGCCATCGCGGGCTCAGAATCTTCTGCTTTCAGATCGTGGCGCCGGGACAGGAGCTGCCGCTCGACACCCAGAGCGCCCTGTTGCAGCAGCTGGCCGAGTGGGGAATCCCGGTCGAACCGCATCACGTGTCCGTGCCCGACCTGCCGCGCGCCCATGCGGAAATCGAGCGCTTGAACGCGGTGCTCCCCACGCTCGATTACGGCGCCGATGGCGTGGTGGTGAAGGTCGATCCGCTCTGGCTCTATCCGGAACTTGGCACCGTGGGCGGCCGCGAACCGCGCTGGGCCATCGCGCGCAAGTTCGCTCCCGAAGTGGCGGTGACCCAGCTCAAGGAGGTCCGGATCAACGTGGGGCGCACCGGCGCGCTCAATCCCTATGCCATGCTCGAGCCGGTCGAGGTGGGCGGGGTGACGGTCTCGAATGCCACGCTCCACAACGGCGATCTGATCGCCGCAAAAGACATTCGCGTGGGGGACTGGGTGGAAGTCACGCGCGCGGGCGAAGTCATTCCGCAGGTGCTGGGCCCCGTGCGCGAGCGGCGTACCGGCAAGGAGCGCCCATTCGTGATGCCGGAGCAGTGCCCCGTGTGCGCCTCCAAGATCGAACATCCGCCCGATGAAGTGATGACGTACTGTCCCAACGTGTCGTGCCCCGGACGCATTCTCGAGGGGATCGTCCATTTCGCCTCACGCAGCGCGATGGACATCCGCGGCCTGGGGTACGAGCGGGTGCGGTCGTTTCTCGAGGCCAAGCTGATCGAGAATGTCGCCGATCTGTACGAGATCAACCCGATGCAGCTCCTCGCGCGCGAAGGGTTCGCCGAAAAATCCGCCCAGCAGCTGGTCGACGCGATCGCCGCCTCGAAGGATCGGCCGCTTTCGACCCTCATCTTTGCGCTCGGCATCCGTCATGTGGGCGCGCAGGGCGCCCGACTGCTCGCCCGCCACTTCGGATCCATGAAGAGTCTGTCGAAGGCGAGTGCCGACGATATCAACGCGATTCGGGGTGTCGGGCCGGCCATCGCGGAGGCCGTGGCCGGGTTCTTTGCCGAGCCGCGCAACCGGAAGCTGGTCGACCGGCTCGCGAAACTCGGCCTGAACATGACCGAGGCCGTCATGGTACAGAGCGGCGGCCCGCTCGCGGGGCAGACGTTCGTCATTACCGGTA
>Ga0335081_10002336_pt1 | contig 29807 bp, 27 predicted proteins | sample Lox_Sample_35_FD_206713 | JGI IMG/M metagenome (GOLD analysis project Ga0335081, IMG submission 206713) | Soil microbial communities from Loxahatchee National Wildlife Refuge, Florida, United States - Lox_Sample_3.5 | ecosystem: Environmental > Terrestrial > Soil > Wetlands | place: USA...
GGGATATGCCTCTTGGGGATTATAATAACGTGAACTGGCGCCATAGGGTGTATGTCATCAAAGGCAACCACCTCGGCATCTTCGTAAACCTTTTTACTCGGTATTGTGCCATTTGCGATCTTGCAAAAAATGCAGTCTTCCATGGCGTCATCCTTTCTCCTTGAATGGAACCTCCACACATAAACTGCGAGGCTCTAAAACGAAGATTTCAGCAAAAAGTCAAATAGCATCTCCCAGATCCCTCTTTTCTGGGCAACTCCTGTCTTCCTCTCCTCCTCGGGATCAGGGAGCATTGAACCCGACGTTCAGGGAATCTACTTTTCTCTCTCTTTGCGGGATCTTCAACAATGCTTTGTCGCAGGTTTCACAATTTTGACAGGCTTATGGCTTCCTTAAGCGATACGGCTCCGGAATACAAGGCCCTACCTATAATAACACCGATTACGCCGAATTTTTCAACTTCCCTCAGCCTGCGGATATCTTCCGTGCCTGAAACACCGCCAGAAGCTATTATGGGTATATCAACCGACTGGGCGAGTTCTCTGGTAGCCTCTATATTCACGCCCGTTTCCATGCCATCCCTTTTGATGTCAGTATAGATAATTGCAGCAAGCCCGTAGCCTTCGTAGCCCTTTGCTATATCAGCTGCAGATTCTGAAGTCTGTTCCGTCCACCCTTGTATTGACACCTTGCCTTCACTCGCATCCATGCCAAGGATAATTTCGCCTTTGAACTTCTGACACGCCTTTGTGACGAAACCCTTATCTTTCAGGGCCATCGTGCCCAGGATCACCCATTTTACTCCCATTCCTATATAGGTCCCGATGGTATTCATGTCTCTTATCCCACCGCCGACCTCAATTGGCAATCCGACTTCTGCGACGATGTCCCGGATGACATCCATATTCCGTGGCGAACCGCGCCACGAACCATCAAGATCAATCACGTGGATGCGCTCGGCTCCGTTTTCCTGCCACTTCTTCGCTATACCTACAGGGTCATCAGAATATACGGTGACGCGACTGAAATCGCCCTGCGCAAGCCGCACACACCGGCCATCTTTCAAATCGATCGCCGGTATTATGATCACCTGTAAACTCCCAACCCTAATCTATTTAACGTCCCGTTCATGAAAACTGCCTAGGGGGTTCCATACGTGATTGCCTGTAAGGCCCTGTCATTCTTGCCTAACTCCAGGAAAATCCTTCAAAACATCATCCATACCCTCGGCAGCCAACTCTTTAGCGGTGACCCATTTGCCGCCACTTTTTAAAAAGGAGGCTATTTGAAGAAGATTTTCCATAAGTGAGCTTTGTGTTTTATCAAAAATGCCTTTCCAGACGATTGTGCCATCGCCCACCCTGATCAAGTGTATTTCAAAGGCTACCGATGCCGGCTTTTCGACGGATAGCGAGAATCCTTGCCTTTCCCGGAAACGGTACACGTAAGCTAATATAATTCCGTCCGCTTCCAATTCAGTGCCTACTTTTTTTAAAACTTCTATTAAATCCGCCTTGAAAAGACCCGCCGTGACCCCTTCATAAATGCCTCCAACCCTATCAGGGGGTATAAGGACAAATGACTTCTCGTTTTTTAGACGATCCAGAAATATCCTCTCAACAATTGTCTCTGAACCTCTCTCATAGTTTTCCGTTACGAACACAAGCCCACACACAGGACATCGTACTGTTTTAATGTCTGCATCTTCCTGGCGGACTGCCTGGAAAGGGACAACAGCGATACGCTTAAAGGAAACATTCCTGTCTTCTTTAAGAGTAGTAGTAGATACGCCGCTCGCACGCTGACAGCCGCAAACCACGCAAAGAATGAAAAATAAAAGAAAGAATTGAGCAAACCAAACTAATATACGGAACAAATCTCTATGGATGTTATCACCTCCCCTTTGGAGACTGCTGATTACAGACTACCCTTAGTGGATAAGATACCTTCAATGCGGGTGTGAATGGTCACTGCTTTTCTCAAGGCAATAGCCAAGGCTTTAAAGATCGCCTCGGCTATATGGTGATTATTCCTACCATAAAGAAGATTGATATGCAAGGTTATTCCGCTATGATCCGAGAAAGATTTGAAAAATTCCCTTAACAGAGAGTAGTCGAATTTGTCGCTTTTTTTACTTTTCAGTGCCACATTATAAATCAAATATGGTCTTCCTGATATATCCATGACGAGACTGCACAAGCTCTCGTCCATGGGAATCATGGCTGATCCATAACGATGTATCCCCTTTTTATCACCAAGAGCTTTCTTCACGGCGTCTCCGAGACAAATACCGATATCCTCAACCAAATGATGATCATCAACTTGCGTATCACCTTGGCTCTTTACGTCGAGATCCACAAGGCCGTGCCGCGCAAATAGGCCGAGCATGTGATCCATAAACGCCACAGTCGTCGATATCTTCCCTTGTCCCGTACCATCCAGTTCAAGTTTTATGGATACCTTCGTTTCCGTCGTTTTTCTATAAATTTCAGCCTTCCGTGCCATACTATTGCACCTTTCAGACGACCTTATTCAAGGTATATTCAATTATGCCTTCGGCCCCGGCTTCCCTAAGCAGGGGTATCAAATCCCTCACAACATTTCCATCCACTATTGTTTCAACAGCGTACCAGTCATTCGAGTACAAACCGGAGATGGTCGGCGCTCTCAGAGCCGGAAGCAGGAGGACAACTCGCCCAAGATTTTCCTTGGACACATTTAACTTCAAACCGACTTTTCCCATGGCCAGCAATGAACCATTAAGTAACGTCCTGATCTGCTCTATCTTGTTACGTTTCCAGGAATCATCCCAGGCGGCGGGACTGGCAATCAGTTTTGTATTGGTCTTCATCAGTTCATGGACAATCCGGAGCTTGTTAGCCTTAATCGTCATTCCCGTTTCGGTCACCTCCACGATTGCATCCACGAGACCTTCAACGCATTTCGCCTCCGTTGCACCCCAGGAAAACTCGACAGAAACGTTGATCTTTCTCTCCCTGAAATACCTCCCTGTGAATCTCACCAATTCCGTCGAGATCCTTTTCCCTTCCATGTCCTCGATGACCCGCACAGGAGAATCTTCTCTAACTACAAGAACCCACCGCGCCTGTCTCGCCGATGCCTTCGAATATACTAGGTCCTGCACCTCGACAACATTAGACTCATTTTCGACGATCCAGTCCTTACCGGTCAAACCCAGATCAAGAGTCCCATCCTCAATATATCTTGACATCTCCTGCGCCCTTACGAGTGTGCAGGAGATCTCTTCGTCATCTATATCAGGGAAATAACTCCTCTCATCATATGTAATGCGCCATCCAGCCATTTTAAAGAGATCAACAGTCTTGGCCTCCAGGCTTCCCTTTGGTATTCCCAGTTTCAATTTTTTCATTTATAAACGTCCTCCGGGTTAAATATTCGTTCTCCGATAATCTCTATCTTTTCATTAACGACCCTTCTGTAGAAGCATGATTTGTAGCCCGTATGGCACGCGGCACCACCCCCTTGCCGGACCTTCAGAAGAACCGTATCAGAATCACAGTCAACTAAAATCTCCTGAACATACTGGGTATTGCCGGATGTTTCACCTTTGATCCACAGCTCATTCCTCGACCTGCTCCAATAGGTCGCCTTGCCTGTTTGGAGAGTTTTCAGCCATGCATCTCGATTCATGTAGGCAAGCATAAGAACCTCCCCTGTGTCAGCGTCCTGAACAACCACAGGCACAAGTCCACTGCCTTTTTCAAAATTAATTTCGATCACCAGTTAATCTCCGTTTTGCCTAATTTATGTACGGCAAAGGGCTGACACGGCCCTCACCGGCTGCAGCACCCCAGTCTGTCAACTCAGCGCCGGGGTTATAACGCCTGCCCTTGCAATGAGATGTGGCATAGATTATCAGGGGTTTGTATGCATAATGCTTTTAATTAATTGAAGAATTTATATTAATCAAGTAATTTTTTATTCTCGCCGCTGAGATACCAGCATTGCTCTTCTCGGCTGCGGGTGAAAAAACGTAAAACAACCAAGCAAATGTGGTGCAAGTCTCTTAAAAATGCACAACCAATCCTGCAAAATGCTATGATCGGCGATCGATAGGAGATCGAACAAAATCAAATGAAGCCGTGAAGGCGGTCCGTATCCTGGTAGTAGAAATCTACATGCGACACTGTTTGGAAATTTTTCAAAATGGAAGGGGTTAAGAGTCACATGACAAAAGCGTAGAAATCGGGTATGTTCCGCAACAGCTTTGTTCGGAAGAAAGCCGCCGGTGAATCCGATTTTCTTGCCACAGTTAGATAGCTTTGAGAAAAGAGGCGTACTTCTCAATCATGTCAGCAATGCCTGCGGCATTTCGTTCACAGATCAGATTTTTTAGTTCTGCTACGCTTTCTTCGTACGCATCTATATGCCTGCAAATCTCAGGATTCAGCGTCAAAAGATCGGTATAGAGCCCTGGATTTTGATAGAGTAACCTTTCTATGATGTCCATCTTCGCCCGGAAGGTAGGTGTGGCATAATTCATCAGCTCGGGCAGGCTCGCTCCTGACTTTCGCAACGCAAGAGCCATCATGATAGTATTGAAATGATTGAGTCCCTGGATGACGGCCATCATTTGGTCGTGTTTCTCCGGCGTCGCTTCCAGTACAAATGCGCCGTTCTTCTCAAAGATATCCCTGAGCCACGTAAGCCACTTCTCGGCCCTTGCGGGGCAGAGGACAATGTTTTGGCCCGCTATGGAGTCAACGCGGGGACCAAATAGGGGGTGGCACCCAATCACCTCGGAAACGGATGTTTCCAGCATTGTCTTAACGGAATCCCGTTTCAGAGATGTAAGATCCATGAGCAGAGAAGCCTCGCGCATATGGGGACCGACCTTGGCAATAACTTCGCCTGTTGCACCTATGGGGACACTCACTACCGCCACGTGACAAGTGCCCGCCATTCCGGCAATATCCGATTCACTCATCTTCCTTCCGTACACACGTACGGCATATCCCTCCTTTTCAAGGAACCGCGCGAACCAATGGCCCATGCCGCGGGTACCGCCTATGACGCCTATCTCGGTCTTCTTCAAATCGTCCTCTGCCTCAATAAATGATCTGCCAATACAATTGTCACCATAGCCTCACATACAGGAATAATCCGTGGTATTGCGGATACGTCGTGCCTCCCCTTGATTGACAATTCCACGGGATTTCCCTGGACATCAATAGTCTGCTGTACTTTCGCTATTGAAGGGATGGGCTTTACGGCCACTCGCAAGACGATCTCCTGCCCTGTCGTGATACCGGCCAGTATGCCGCCGGCGTGATTCGAAAGAAACCCATCCGGCGTGATGGGATCATTTGCCTGAGACCCCGTCATTCCGGCGACATTGAAGCCTGCTCCTATTTCTACTCCTTTTACCGCCCCGATACTCATAAGGGATTTCGCAAGATCTGCATCCATCTTGTCAAACACCGGTTCTCCCAAGCCCGGAGGGCATCCCGTCACAATGATTTCGACAACGCCGCCGAGTGAATCACCCGATCGCCTCGCCTCCTCCAATCTCTCTTCCATAATTGCTGCAGCAGTCGCATCTGGGCACAGCAGGCGATTCGCCGCTATGTCTTCGTGAGAGGTTCTTCTGGCCGCATACTTCTTTCGATCTATGACAATGCCCCCGAGGGCCGTTGTATATCCTATGACTTCCATGCCACAGGGGGAAATGATCTTTTGGGCAACTGCGGCGGCGGCCACGCGGGCTGCCGTTTCCCGGGCTGACGAACGTCCACCGCCCCGGTAATCGCGTATCCCGTACTTCTTAAAATAGGTGAAATCACCGTGCCCCGGTCTAAAGATGTCCTTGATGCCTTCGTAGGAGCTGCTCTCAATATTCCTGTTCTCTATGATCAGAGAAATGGGTGTACCCGTCGTCTTTCCCTGAAAAGTTCCCGACAATATCTCAACAGCGTCATCTTCCCGACGGGGAGAACTCAATGCGCTTCTACCCGGCCTCCTTCTGTTCAGCCATTTCTGAATGTCTCCTTCCGTAAGATCGATGCCGGAAGGGCATCCTTCCACAACTGCACCGGTTGCCGGACCGTGTGATTCACCCCAGGTTGTTACTTTAAAAAGGACGCCTATGGAATTTCCTGACATGCTGACTCCTTTTTGACAAATCTGCCCGTCCCACTCATAAATAGACAGACAGCGGCCGCAATTTCATCTATGCTCTTGTCTGTTGTATCTATCGAAAAATCTGCAAGTTTTCTGTATATCGGCAGCCTCTGCCTGAGGATATCTTCCGTCTCCCCGCAGGCGTCGTCATGCAGGAGCGGAGGCCTCGGTTCTTTGTTTGTGGCATCATCCCTAATCCTTTCAATGATCGTCGCCATATCGGCCCTCAGCCAGATCAATAATCCATGTCCTTTAAGCATATCGCAATTCCCCCGATCCAACACTGCTCCGCCGCCGGTTGCTACAATACCTCTTTGTAGAACCGCCAGCTTTCCGATAATCTCGCACTCTCTCTTACGGAAATATTCCCAGCCTTCTTCTGCAACCATGTCCCCGATGGATCTTGCAGTTTCTTGCTCGATAAGTTCGTCCGTATCATAAAAGGGCATCTTCAGCTTTTCGGCAAGCCTTCTGCCAACGGCCGATTTACCCGTTCCACGGTATCCAATCAATATGACGTGCACTTAATCCTCATACAATTTTGAGAGTTCCACCCAGAATCCGGGAAACGATTTCCCCACGGAATGTCTGTCCTCTATCCTGATACCGGGTATGGCAAGTCCTGCCACGGCAAAACTCATTGCAATCCGGTGATCGTTATACGTCTCTATATAGGCGCCGTGAGGTTTTCCTCCAGCAATAATAAGACCGTCGGCCGTTTCCACCGCATCAACACCGATTTTATTTAATTCATTTACTAGTGCAGCAATGCGGTCACTCTCCTTAATGCGCAGATGTGATACATTTGTGATGATCGATAGTCCCTTTCTGAAAGCAGCGAGAACCGCGAGAGTGGGCACCATATCAGGCATGTTCCCCATGTCGAAATGGACATCCCCTTCACGTAACGACCTACAAGTAACCTCCACCCACGCATCGCCACGGACCACAGAACATCCTAGATTTTCCATGATACCTAGGATGTTGATGTCGCCCTGGAGGCTCGCCGGATTGATGTTCACGACCTTCACCCTGCCGCGGCATAAAGCGGCAGCCAGGAAAAAATACGAGGCGCTCGATGCATCTCCCTCAATGATGTACCTCTGCCCTCTGTAATGCCGGCCATTATTTACACTGAATAATCCTTTTTCTCTCGTCGTAACTTCCGCACCAAAATGCCCCATGACGTCCATAGTCATATCTATATAGGGCTCGGAAACCGTGCTCCCTGTGAGAGCAATTTCTATATCGCCTTCGCCGTAAGGAGCGCCAATGAGGAGGGAAGAGATGTATTGGCTGCTCTCAATATTTGTGAAAGAAACCTGGCCGCCTTTTAAGCCTTTTGCATCAATCTTGACCGGGGGATAGCCGTCCCTGCTTTGAGATTTTACACCTAAGATTCTCAGCGCATTAAGAAGCGGCTCGATCGGTCTTTCTCGAAGACGGCTGCTGCCATCCAGAATATACTCTCCCTTTCCAAGGGCGACCAATGTCGTCAGGAATCGCAGTGCCGTCCCATTGTTTCCAAGCAAGATCGCCCGTCCGGGATTACGGATGCGACCGTCTGTTCCGGTGACTGCAACATCAGTCCCTGAGATAATAATTTCAGCACCAAGGAAACGCAATGCCTCCACGATATACCTGGTATCGTCCGAAATTAGCGCATTACTCAGGTTAGATTTCCCTCCTGCCAGGCAGGCGACAACAAGAGCCCTCTGTGTGTAACTCTTGGAGCCGGGAACTTCGACAGTTGCATTCACGTGATCCACCGGTTTAATTTCCATATAAAAGGCGCTCCACCACGATCTGTTTCATTAACCATCTGGGAGCTTCCCGCCCCGTCCAGAGTCTGATTTGTTCGGCCCCCTGATTAACGAACATGCTGAGGCCAGGTATAGTTATACACCCCGCCTTTTCGGCATTATTTATGAGCCTTGTCTTTAGAGGATTATATATGACGTCCATGACCCATCGGTAGTTAACAAGTATCTCGCCGCTGACGGGTGATTCATCTATACTCGGTATCATGCCAACTGGTGTAGTATTGATCAGGCAATCCGCCCTCACCCTAGCCAACTCCGTAAGAGGGTAAAATGGGCATGCCCACTCACTTGCCAAGCTCTCACCCCTTGCCATGTTTCTATTGACGATGATTGGAATGCCACCTTCTCTTTCTATGCCGAAGATGGCGGCCCTCGCAGTTCCGCCAGCCCCCACAATGGCAAAGACCCGGCCTCTAATGTTCATCACTTCTTTGAGGGATTGTACTAAGCCGATCCAGTCGGTATTCAACCCTGTCAATCTGCCATTATCATTGACGATGGTATTTACAGCTCCGATCTTGCGTGCATCATCATCTACTTCATCAAGATGTCCCATGACTGCGACCTTATAAGGCATAGTTACGCTGACGCCGCGGATGCCAACTCCCCTGATGCCTCTTAGCGCAGCTTCGATATCCTGCACGCAGAAGGGCAAATACTTTCCTGCAATTTTCATTTCATGGAGTGCCGTATCGTGCATCACGGGCGATAGGCTCTGTTTTACCGGATTTCCCAAGAGTCCAAAAATCCGCTCATTAGGGGTGATGGATAATCTACCCTCCCTATCAACGTTACACCCTGTGAGATTCAAGACATCTTCCATCTGATCGAGAGTGAGCTGACCCGGTGCCGAGGCCAGCTCTTCCTTTAATGAGGCGAAGCTGAGATGAGAGCCCATAAGGGTCGCCATTATCCTGCTTTCCCTGCCCCCCTCCCCCATGCAGAAGGCGATGATATCTTTTCTTATATTACAGGCATAAGGAATCAGACTGAGAACAGTAAAGTTATCTTCCGGATCCTTTGCGAGAGTGACTATTTTCGCGACATTCGCACCACTTTTCAGACAGCCATGAAAAATGTCCTTCAACATTCTGAAAGGTGGCGTTTTCATGAAATCATGATGCGAAATTATTACCCTGGTCCGGTTGCCATGATTCCTTACGATCGCAAGCACACCGCGGCGAAGAGGCTCAGCCGTATCGAGTTCAATGTCAACATAATCAGCGCCAAGACGGACAGCCTCTTCAAGCACGGCAATCCTCCGTGCCTCTTCTCCGCTTTCCTCAGTCAATGAGGGTGCCCTTCTCCTGTTCGTTACCAGTATCTTGACAGGAACCGGATGTGACCCGCACCTTTCCATAAGCGTTTGCAGATCTCCACTTATCAAATCCATTCTCAGCTCCAGGACGTGGGCGCGTGCCCGGCTCATTTCTATCTGAAGAAGAGCCTCTTCCTGCGTATTTCCTGTGATGGGGATACAGATCATCATGGTTCCTCACCCCTGGGATATGACCCAAGGATCTTCAAGAAATTGGTCTTTCGCCTCAAGGCCTTCATGCTTTTCTTGATTCCAGGATCGCCAACGTGACCTGAAAAATCAACAAAGAAAAGATACTCCCATAAACGCTTCTTGAGAGGATACGATTCTATCTTCATCAGGTTAATCCGTCGCTCTACAAATGGCTCCAGTGCATGATACAGGGCACCCGGTACGTGCGGAGTACCGAAGATAACAGACGTCTTATCCATCCCCGTCATCTTGGTTTCGCCTTCTCCCATGACCAGAAACCGTGTCGTGTTAGATGGGTTATCCTCAATCGCTTCGGAAAGTATATTGAGCCCGTAAGTGGCGGCAGCGAGCCGACTTCCTATGGCGGCACCATCTTTGTCCTTCCCGACACTCCTGGCTGCGGCAGCGGTGCTTTCTGACTCGGCGAAGGTGCAGCGGGGAAGATTGGTGCGCAGCCATCCCTGGCACTGCGCAAGCACCTGGGGAACCGAATAAACCCTTCTGATCCTATCGATCCTCTTCCCTGGCGCAAGCAGGCAGTGGCTGATCCTGAGAAAGATCTCCGCCCGAATCTTAAGAGGGCTCGACATCAATTGATCGAGGGTCAAGTTGACAGAACCCTCGAGAGAATTCTCAACTGGGACAACCCCCCATTGCACCCTCCCCTTTTCAACCTCGTCAAAGACATGAAAGATTGTCGCCTGAGGGACAAAGCTCGTGCTTGTGCCGAAATAGGACTGGGCAGCGAGATGGCTGAATGTCGCATGTGGTCCCAGAAAGGCAACGGTAACAGGTTTCTGCAAGGCCCGGGAAGCAGAAATGATCTCCCTGAATATGGCCTTCAGGTATTCCTCCGGTAGCATCCCCTCATTCACTTGTTCCAGATATGCAAAAAGTTTCGCTTCCTGCGAGGCGTCAAAGACATCCAAGCCCTTTTTTGCCTTGTCCTTTCCTATTTTCACGGATAAGAGGGCCCTCTCATTGAGCAGCCTCACGATCTTTCGGTCCGTCACCTTGAGATCACGCCGGAGGCGATCAAGCGATGTTACCATCATTTTTTCAACCCCTCCACCGTCTCACGAAGTATCGATTCAGGGACGCCTCCGTTTATGAAAGGCATTCCCATCTTCTTAAGCAGGACGAAATGAATCGTATCGCCTTCTTTTTTCTTATCCGCCCTTAATCTTGTCATAATGCCATCAGTCGTTATCGTTCGGGGAATACTGCAGAAAAGTCCCGCACTTTCTAACAAGCTTTCGATCCTCTCCCGATCCCCATAGGGAAAATCATGCATGCGTTCTGAAATCCTCAGGGCTGCGACCATGCCCAGGGAAACTGCAGCCCCATGAGGGATAGTATAATCGGATTCCGTTTCAATGGCATGGCCTACGGTATGGCCAAAGTTGAGCACACGGCGAATCCCAAGTTCCTTTTCGTCTATTTCGACTATCGCCTTTTTTATCCTGCACGCATTCTCAATCATCTCCGCGAGAACCCCTCGATCCCTCCGCTTGATGGCCTTGATATTCTTCTCCAGAAAATTAAAGACCTCCACATTATCGATTACGCCGTACTTGATCACTTCCGCAAGGCCACTGCTCATCTCTTCATCGGGAAGTGTATCCAGAAACTTCACGTCGACGTAAACACCCTTCGGTTGATAAAAGGTCCCAAGGAGGTTTTTCCCTGCCGGAAGATCGATAGCGGTCTTTCCGCCGATGCTGCTATCCACCTGCGCCATTAGGGTCGTGGGAATCTGTATATACGGGACAGATCTCATGAACGTTGACGCGATGAAACCCGTCATATCACCAACGACTCCCCCTCCCAGGGCAAGCAATGCAGATTTTCTGTCAGCTCCGAGTCTTATCAGTCTTTCAACTATGGCTACGGCTGTGCCTATGTTTTTTGCATCCTCTCCTGCGGGAAAATCGATTATATCTGCGGGAAGCGACATCCCCCTCAATCGCTCCAGAAGCAACTTTCCATAAAGAGCCGAGATATTGAAATCCGTTATGATGATGTAATGGAGGGCTGGCATATTTTTTATGATAAACAATCCGATCCGGTCCAGAACATCTTGTCCGATGCATATCTCGTAAGTTGAAACTACTTTTTTATCGAGATTGACCCTTATTTTCTTCATCGAAGCACCTGCTTCCTTTTCTTCATAACGCCCTCCAAGTTCTTTATTTCTTCCATTAACTGGTAGAATTTTTCCGGCTTGAGGGATTGACTGCCGTCGGAAACAGCCTTCTCAGGTTCAGGATGAACCTCAACGAGGAGTCCGTCCGCTCCAACGGCCATGGCCGCCCTGCTAAGAGGAATCACATATTTCCAATTGCCCGCTGCATGACTGGGATCAACAATGACGGGCAGATGGGTTAATTCTTTCAAAACCGGAACTGCGCTAATGTCCAGCGTATTGCGGGTGGCAGTCTCAAAGGTGCGAATACCCCTCTCGCAGAGGATTACTTGGTTATTTCCTGAAGAGAGGATATATTCCGCCGACATCAGCAATTCCTCAATCGTGGTCATCATTCCCCGTTTTAAGAGAACCGGTTTCTTTGACTGGCCGACTTTTTTGAGGAGTGGGAAGTTTTGGACATTGCGCGCTCCGACCTGCATTATGTCAGCATAAGCCTCAACGAGATCGACATCTGCCGGATTCATGATCTCTGTAACAACTGGCAAGCCTGTTTTTTCCCTGGCCTTTGCCAATAACTTGAGACCCTCTTCTTCCATACCCTGAAAGCTGTACGGGGATGTCCTTGGCTTGAATGCTCCGCCCCTGAGAAATTGTGCATCTGCCTTCTTCACAATATAGGCGCATTCCATCACCTGCTCCTCACTCTCAACGGAGCAAGGTCCGGCCATGACTACGAAGCGGGAACCGCCTATCTCCGCTTCTCCCACTCGGATGATCGTGTCCTCTTGCCTGGACTCCCTGCTAGCCAGTTTGTATGGTTTAAGAATGGCTACCACCTTTTCCACCCCAGAGATTGATTCTGCAGACTTGAGGTAGGCCTTGCCCCGTTCATCACCGACGGCACCTATGATAGTACGCTCCACTCCCCGTGAAGGATGCGGGCTATATCCGGCGGATTCTATCCAAGCGATAACGTCCTCAATCTGTCCTTCAGTTGCACCTTTTTTCATCACAATAATCACGATTCTCTCCCTTCAGTATTAAACCTAAAAGTCACTGCCCCCTTCACTCCCCGTGGACAATTCAACTGCGTCTTTTTTTCAAGGCGTCGCCTTGACCGGAAGCGCTCCCCTTAAGTCCCGCAGTGCAGGCAGGGTAGTTCCGAAAAGACTGCGCTTTAATGAAAAAAAAGGCCATGAAAACATCTGCTCCCATGGCCTCACAGAAATAAAAAAGCCATGGGCAGATTCCTTCAGTCTACCCATGGCTCTTATGTCTCACTTAACTGGCGCTAATACCTCCTGAGCAACAGGCAGACCAATAGGAAATAGTAGTTCCAGTAATAAAAATCTTTGATCAGCCCGTTTGCGTTCATTTCGTCCGCCATCCTCATTAATAATTGTTTAGAGGAGAAAACCATAAGCGGAGGCCGATGTCAAGAAAAAAATGTGATACACAAATATTGCCTATTGCAAAAATTCTACCGCCGTGTTTTATTTTACAAAGTCGAGGTGCAGACAGCTGATTTTTCTGACACGAAAGATGGAAGATTATGATAGACAGCGCCTGGTCAATGCTGCAAAGCCTGCGAATTCAGGATGTTCTTGACATAGCAATTATATCGATCGCCATTTCCGTACTTCTGATATGGATTAAAGACAGGGCTTCACGTTTTGTCTTCATCGGTATCAGCGTTCTGGGCTTCATCTACGTCATTGCCAAGTTTTTCCAGCTATACCTTACGACTGTTGTCCTGCAGGGATTTTTTGCCATCCTACTTTTCGTTCTAGTTGTTATATTTCAGGAAGACCTCCGGAGATTCTTTGAACGCCTTGCCATCCTGGGCATAATCAGAAAGAAAATCCGAAGGACGACACCCCATGGACAGACCTCTGAAATCATAGCCCAGACTGTAGCGGATCTTGCCCGAAAACATATCGGCGCCCTAATCGTGATCCAGGGAAACGATCCTCTTGACAGACACCTCAGTGGCGGCGTGGAATTGAACGGCATTCTCAGTGAGGCGTTGCTGGAGAGCATTTTTGATCCTCATTCCATAGGCCATGATGGCGCAGTTGTCATTGACGGAGATATAGTGGCTCGTTTTGGATGCCATCTGCCCCTCTCACCGAATGCGCGTCGTTACGGAAACCTTGGTCTTCGCCACACGGCCGCCCTTGGCCTTTCTGAGCGGTCCGATGCCATTTGTGTAGTTGTTTCGGAAGAAAGGGGAACTATCTGCATTGCCGAAGGTGAACGGATCAAGGAAGTAAGCGCGTCAGCCCTCAAAGGTGCCCTGGTAACTTATTATACAAGCAAAGCGCCTGCAAAAAAGCCTGAACCTCTTTCACGATGGTTAAAAGAAAATACGAAAGAAAAGGTCATTGCGGTTCTCCTTGCCTGTGTCCTCTGGATGATTTTCGGATACCAGAGAGAATCAATACATAAGGATTTTACTATACCTGTCGAGTACCTGAACGTACCTCCTAATTGGGTAATCGAAGGGCCGAAAATTACTGAAGCCAAGGTAACGCTTGTCGGCCCGCCGCAGGCCTTTCAGATTCTGAATATCGATGCACTCAAGATAGTCTTGAATTTGTCACAAATCCAAGAAGGAAGACAGGATATGGTGCTGACGAAAGACATGATCGATACACCGTCAAACCTGGCCATAGTGGGGATCAAGCCGAGCCGCATTACTATCAATGCGTCACGGTTTGTCCATGTTTCGGTTCCTATCGAAGTTGTAACTGAAAATGCATCCCCTCCAGGAGTCTTCATACAGAAGATCACGGTGACACCGCCATCTATTACGGTTCTGGTGCCGGGCAAACTGTTGCACACCAAAATAAGGATACAGACAGCACCGATCGACTTAAAGCTGTTAACTTCAACAACCACAATTGCACCGAAGCTGATTTTGCCCCCGGAGATTCAATTCGAAAGCAGAAGGGAGCCATCTGTAAAAGTAGCAATCAAGATAAGGAACTCATGACAAATGTCCAGACGGATGAAGAAGAGATCGAGAAAGACCGGCCTCCCCCAAGGGTCTCTCATACATATTCGAGACAGATTAACCGAAGAAACAAAAATTAATGTTTTGGGCTATGATGAAATGAATATCGAGGAAAAAGAAATCGGCTCAAGGATCACTCAATAGTCACGTGGATACATATCAATGGCATTCATGACGCACAGCTACTCAAGAGTTAGGAACCATCTTCGGCCTGCATCCCCTCACCTTGGAAGACATCCTCAATTCCGACCAACGCCCGAAAATAGAGGATTTCTGCGAGTACATCTATATCATCCGCAAAAGCTTCTGCACTAAGGAATGAATTTCAAGTATATGCCGGAGCATGAATGGCATTGGGGCTATTTCTCCATCTGGGGCATAATGCCGACCATTGCCATTTCCATGCTAATCTTGTTCAGAAGAAAAAAGTGGTTGTAAATAAATCAGCTCTTTCAGACAAGCACCGACGGCAGAAGATTTGACATGAACTGCTTGCTGTCAATTGGGGGACGCCTTATTCAATTGTTGACGTCCCCGTGCCGTCAATACAAGTTGAAGCTTATTGTCACCGCTTAATACCTGTGCCACTGCCCCCTTGGCCATAAGCAGAGAAAGGGTTTCATCAAAGTCTTTTTGCGATATTTCCGCATTTTGCATTAGATTTATCAAATTCAGTTTCGCATCCTCGGCATCTGCCAGCGCACGCAGGATCTTCAACTGGTTCCCCGCCCCTCTTGCTTTGTCGGGGCTGGCGTGATTTACTTTAACCGCGTTTTCCGCTGCCCTTGCAGGCTGATCACTTTCTTGATGACCTTCCTGACTATCCTTGCCCTCATCCTTTAATCGGCCTCCCAAAATGCCCTCGAGCAATCTGGTAGAAAAAAAAGCGAAAATAATACACAAACCGCTTATGGTAAGCAGCTTCATCGGTCTGGTGTATCCGGATTCGAGTACATCGCTGGACAGCATGTTGAGCAACAATGGAACTGTCAATGCAGTGACCATGCCGATAAAGGCATGTTTGATGATCAAACCCGAGAATAGCCGGTCGTCTCGCGTGCTCAGGAGGCCACTTACGATGCCACCCAATGCTCCCGATACGATCATGACCCCAACGACCCGGACTATGTAACCATCTAATGTGGATTCTGGCATCTATCGCTCCGCCTGATTTACCATCTGACCCGTCAAGTTAAAAAAACACCCATACTTCGAGCGATCCTTTCTGCGCTCGGGGATAACTCTTGCCCAAATTCTTGATCTTTAAATGAACACCCTTGGCAGCAGTGTAATCGGCAACAAAATCGTTAAACTGTTTTTGAAGAAGCAGTGCTGCCTGTCTGTCCTCGACATGAAAATACCGGATGTCTCTCCATTTGTGCCGAACCATTTCGGTATCAACGGAAGTATATCCCCTTTTCCTCAAAAAATCAGAAAAATCCTCCGCCATTTGTCTGTCTTTTTGTGGGGCATATTGAATGTGAATTCTGTTAGTCTTTATGGGTGCAGCGACATCACTTGTCCCTTGAACCGTCTTCTCCTTTATCTGCGGCACAGCCGATACCTTCTCATCAACCACGCTCATTCCACCGGCGTTACCCGTTTTCGCCACACTTAAACTATCCACCATGGATCTGAGTTGCTGCAATTCCTTCAGGGTATCTTCCGATTTCTTAAGCAACATTTCGCCGTCCGGAAGTCTTCTATCACCCATGCCGGTAAGATTTGTGATCAATACTCCAGCGGCAAAGCCGATCAGCAAACCGGCAATTAATGTTAATATAAGATGTCTTCTATGGATATATTCGACGGATTTCGTCAAAGCTTTAACCAAAATTCGCAATTCATGTTCGGAAACAATGGGATCCGGTGTTTCTTCATTCATTCTTTATACACCTTGAAACGATCTGACCTATCCCACAAACACGGCCCGTAGAACCGCCGCCCTCCAAGGCGGCGGGAAACCCCGTTTATGATTTCCCGATAGATAGAACTTGAACATATGCTAGTATAAAACTGCTGTGATTCTAAAAGCTTTTGTCAGACATTGCAAGCGCATTATTTAGAGTGCATTATTTAGAGAAGACTAAATTCCAGCGGCATATAACGATGCTTTGCCGTATTCGGTAGTATTTACAACACATTAAAGATGATTCACACATTCTAATCCTTCTCCTTGACTTGCAATCTCGTCATATCTTATAATTTCACTTATGAGAAAACAGTAGTCTAAACTTTCCTTTCAGCAGTTTTCTTCATTGCAAAATAATTCCGCTGAGGTGCAAAGATGGCAAAAAATAAAGATATGGATAGGTCCGGCGAGGGACTGAAGATCGGACGTGTTGTAAAAGAACTTCGGCACAAGAAACAGATGACACTTCAGGACCTTGCAGCAAAGACCGGTATCGCCAAAACCATCCTTGACGAAATTGAAAATGGCGATGTAGTGCCCCCTGTGGCGACACTCCTGAAACTAGCCAGGGCATGCAATGTAGGTATGGCTTATTTCTTCGAAGAGGAAGCGGCTGACATGAAAATATCTGTCACCCGCAGCGGGGAAAGAGCTAAGATAAAGCGCCGTCCCCACCATCACCATGAAGGTGAGGTCGATTATATCTACGAATCCCTTGAGACACACAAAGCCGATAAGCATATGGAGCCCCTTCTAGTAGAGTTTCAACCGGTGGACACGGGTGATATGATTTTTACAAACCACGAAGGTGAAGAATTCATATTTGTCCTTAAAGGGAAACTGGAATTCCGGACTGACGACCGAGTGGAAAGACTTGAGCCGGGCGATACAATCTACTTTGAATCGGACATAAATCACGGTTTGCGCTCCCTGGACGGAGAACCCGCCATGGCAATAGCGATAGTATGGAGCAAGGAATAGGTGGACTGTTGACTATGCTTGAAATCCGCTTTCACGGGCGCGGTGGCCAGGGAACCGTAGTTGCAACGATCCTCCTGGCCAAAGCGTTCTATCGCGCAGGCTATCAGGTGCAAAGTTTTCCCTTCTTCGGTGTGGAGAGGCGGGGGGCTCCTGTGGAGGCTTATGTCCGCCTCAACAAAGACAAGATTTTACTGAGGACAAATGTATATTATCCTGACCACGTAGTGGTTCAGGATCAAACCATTCTACATAGCGTCAATGTTACACGTGGACTGAAGCCCGGAGGGTGGGTGCTCATCAATAGCTCCGCTGCCCCCACCGAACGAAAACCGTTCATCGGCTATCGCCTAGCCTTCGTAGATGCAAATCGGATCGCTTTAAGAAACCAACTGGGAACACGGACACACCCTATAGTTAATACGGCCATGATGGGGGCTTTTGCACGCATGGTAGGCATGCCTCCACTGGATGCAATCCGCGCAGTGATACAGGAAGAAATACCCGACACACATATGCAAAATGTGACGGCTGCGGAAGACGCTTACAGGGAAGTCCAACTTCTGGGACTGATCGAATCTGATGAAGTACATGGTCCGGTGACCGCTGGAAATCCACAGGTGAATCAAACATGAGCGAACCAGATATCTCTTTTCCTCTATTGATACCCTGTTCTTCCCAGTCCACGGAAAGTAACAAGACAGGATCTTGGCGCTTTCTGCGGCCTCAGTTCGACGAGAAAACATCTCCATGTAGTGCGGCCTGTCCAGCAGGCGAAGACATTGCTCGTATCGAAATGTTGAGCGCCCAGGGCGCATTCAAAGAGGCTTGGGAAATGATTCTCAGGGAAAACCCTTTCCCCGGTGTTTGCGGTCGCGTTTGTCCTCATCCCTGCGAGGTCGTGTGCAATCGTACTGAGTTCGATGAAGCCATAGCCATTCATGCCGTAGAGCGCTTTCTTGCAGAGACCGCCAGCCGTTATGACCTGAAGCCCAGTCTCCCCCGACTTGCGGCCAAGAAACAGAGGATAGCAATAGTGGGCGCGGGGCCGGCAGGCCTATCGGCCTCGTATTTTCTCTCGCTCTTGGGATATTCTTGCGATGTCTTTGAGGCCATGTCTGAGCCAGGTGGGGTATTGCGCTGGGGGATACCCACCTATCGTCTTCCCCTGCCGGCACTCAAGAGTGATATAGCTCACATCGAATCACAGGATGTCCAGATCCTGACAGGACAAAAGCTTGGACGGAAATTTCTGCAGGATGCCGTCGAACGTTATGATGCTGTCTTCCTGGGCTGTGGACATTCCCGCGCTGTAAAGCTAGGCATTCCCGGCGAAGATACGAACGCAATCGAAGACGGACTCCAGTTACTCAGGCGGCTTCGTCAGGGTAACACTGTTTCCCTCAGCGGTATCTCTGCCGTCATCGGTGGGGGAAACACGGCAATCGACGTGGCGAGAAGCATTATCCGCATCGGCGGAAAGGCCATCATTCTATACAGACGCCGACAGCGCGACATGCCGGCGTTTGACGAAGAGGTGCAAATGGGTCTCGATGAAGGCGTGGAACTAAGAGAACTTGTCACGCCGGTAAGAATAGCAACAGAAGGCACGCAATGCAAACTGACATTACAGGAGATGAAAATCTCCGGAGAGGACAGGAATGGCCGCGCGAACATTCTCCCGATTGACGGGAAAACTCATGAACTCCGGGTTGAGCGCATCTTCAAGGCAATGGGCGCTCTACCTGGCGAAGACTGGTTGAGTCCTCCGGAGAAGACAAACGGGTCCCTGGCTCTCTCCCATACCGTTCTCGTTTGTACGGATAGAAGACCTGCGTTGCTTTTTGGAGGAGATCTTACGAATGAAACAAAGAGCGTCGCCCATGCCGTCGCTTCCGGGAAACAGGCGGCCATGGCCCTGGATATCTTCTTTCGCAGCGGGATTGATGCCATCGTGCCGGAACTCGCGGCATGCCGGGTAGGACAGGGACCGTCTCTTTCTATGGAAATATATATGGGAGGAAACCGCCGCCTCAGAAATAGCCACGTTGTGAGTTATGAAGAAATCAATACCGATCATTTTCAGTTCCAGCCGAGGATTACTCAGCCGCGTCTCCTTAGGGAGGAGCGCCGAATCTCCTTTGAGGAAATCGACCTCAGGATTTCGACCAATCTGGCCATCAGGGAGGCCGACCGATGCTTCAACTGCGGAATATGCAATCAGTGCGACAACTGCTACATGTTCTGCCCTGATATTGCAGTTATCAGGGAAAAGAATAAGGATGAACGCCACATCAACTACGACTATTGCAAGGGGTGCGGGCTCTGCGTTGTGGAGTGTCCGCGTAACGCCATGACCCTTAGGGAGGAAGATATATGAAACGGGTCGTTGAAGGGAGCCAAGCTGTCGCTGAGGCAGTACGTCTCGCCAAGGCCCAGGTGATCTCGGCATATCCTATTACACCCCAGACCCATATTGTGGAGATTCTCTCGGAATACTGTGCCAGTGGAACGATGGATGCACGTTTCCTGCGCGTAGAAAGCGAGCATTCCGCCCTGGCGGCGCTAATCGGGGCGCAGAGCTGCGGAGTGCGGACATTCACAGCCACATCGTCACAGGGACTTGCCTTGATGCACGAACTGCTGCACTGGACATCGGGCGCACGGCTTCCCATCGTCATGGCCGAAGTAAACCGCGCCCTCGCCTCTGGATGGAACATCTGGACTGATCAGACAGACAGCCTCGCCCAGCGTGACACTGGATGGATACAACTATACTGCGAGGATGGGCAGGAGGTTCTAGATTCAATGCTCCAAGCCTATCGGCTGGCGGAGCGCGTGTATCTGCCTGTGATGGTGGTTCTCGACGCCTTTTATCTCTCCCACACCTACGAACCTGTTGATGTGCCGTCACAGGAAGATGTTGACCGTTTTCTTCCCCCGTACGGGCCCCGCTTTCAGGTGAATACAGAAAACCCCTGCGCCTTCGGACAGCTTGTACCGCCCGGTTCCTACATGAAAATGCGCCGTAACATCGCCATGGCCATGGAGGAGACATTCATCCGCTTTAGCGAAATACAGGAGGAATTTTATAGAGTCTTCCAGCGCCGCTATGACCCAGTGGAGGCAATCTGCTGTAACGACGCTGAAATCATACTTGTGACCTCAGGAACTGCGACCAGCACTTGCCGCATGGTACTCAGGAGTTTACGGGACAAGGGGGAGAGGGTGGGTATCTTGAAGATAAAGTTATTCCGCCCCTTCCCGGTTGCCATGGTCAGGGAAGCCACTTCCCAAGCAAAAAAAATTGCTGTCATCGACCGGAACTTTTCCTTCGGCGCCAGCGGCATCTTTGCCCAGGAGTTGCGCGCCGCCCTGTGCAACACGGCGGGACATCCCCCGGTTTTCAGCTATATAGCGGGAATCGGCGGCCTCGATATAACAATCGAGCTGCTGGAGGAAATATACTGGAAGACCAAGGGCACCGCATTTCCAGAAGAGGAAAGCCTGTGGATGGGAATTTGAGGGGTGATTAATGCAACCAGATACAAAAGATAATGAGTATATGTATTCGGGACACGTCGGATGCCCCGGATGCGGTGCAGTCATCGCCATGCGGTTCACGCTAAAGGCCCTCGGCGACAAGACCATCGTAGTGCTGCCAGCATGCTGCTGGTCCATCATCGCCGGGGCCTATCCGCAGTCAACCCTGAAGGTTCCAGTCATTCATTCAGCCTTCGAGACCGGCGGGGCAGTGGCCAGCGGAGTTCGGGCCGCCCTCGATATGAAGGGAGATGTAGAAACCACCGTTGTTACCTGGGCGGGTGACGGCGGCACCTTCGATATCGGTTTTCAGGCCCTAAGCGGAGCGGTGGAGAGGAACGAAGACTTCATCTATGTGTGTTATGACAACGAAGCATACATGAATACGGGCGTACAGCGAAGCTCGTCAACGCCTTACGGCGCCTGGACGACGACCACGCCCGGTCAGGATTGGAAAAAAATGCGGAAAAAAAATATTGTCGAGGCGCTGGTTGCCCACCGTATCCCCTATGCCGCTACGGCAAATATCGCCTTCCCTGAGGATCTCGTCCGCAAGGTCCAAAAAGCCAAAGGACTGAAGGGTTCCAAGTTTATCCATATCTATGCAAGCTGTCCGACGGGATGGCGCATCCCCTCTGAGATGTCCGTCAAAATTGCCCGCATGGCGGTACAGACGAATATCTTCCCCCTCTATGAAGTAGAAGATGGCATCAAATACACCATCAACTACAAGCCTAAGGAATACCTTGTGAGAGAGTATTTCAAGCTCCAGGGTCGGTTCAGGTATCTTACGGACAGAGACCTGGATCAGATTCAGGAAATGGTTAACGAGGACTGGGAGCTATTACTCCGCAAGGCCAGTGAACGGCTATGATTTGAACATTAAAAATATGAACAAAACGGGACATCTCACTACTGATTAGGTCTGCCAAAGAATTGCTCATGAACGTAAGAATCAGAATAGAGACTGGATGATAAAAGGCTGGGCAGGGTTGAAAAATGTATATCGGAAAAGACATTCATGAAACCTTACAGGGGAACTGATTTATGCCTACTATGGAATTAACGAAACAAGGTACTGTTTATGTACTTACCCTGACCAACGGTGTTAATGCTAATACCCTGACTGAAGATGTGGTTGCCGAGTATCATGACATATTGGACGAACTCGAAGCCTCTGCAGAAAACTCTGCCTTGATTTTGACTAGCAGCAATCCGAAATTCTGGTGTAACGGTATCAATCTAGAATGGCTCCTTAAGCAGCCGCCCGAATATTTTCCCAAATTCGTAGAGCTTCTTGACGAGTTATTTTTGAGATTCTCCTTGCTCCCCATACCTACGGTTGGGTGTCTAACCGGGCATGTATATGCAGGCGGCGCCATTCTTGCGACGACACTGGATTTCCGTCTAATGAGGGAAGACAAGGGTTTCTTTTGTTTTCCCGAAGTGGATATCAAGATTCTATTTAGCCCGGTCATGTATGACATCCTCCGATTACTGCCGGATCACTACGCCCTGAATGAACTGGTGCTCACAGGGAGACGTATAGGGGGTAAGGAGGCGCTGGCCATGAAGATTGTCTCGGCTGTGTATCCTAAGGAAACACTTTATGACAAGGCGATGGAACTGGCTATATCACTGGCTAAGAAGGATCACAGGACATACGCCAATATCAAACGAGGATTAAGACAGGCTCTGGTGAAATATACTCTATAAAGATTTTCTGAGAATTCGATATAGGCCGTCTCACATCTTGAGCATTGAGGACAAATTCCGTGAAGCAATCCCTATCTTGCAGTATTTTATAGATCATCACCATATTTCACATCCCGCAATGACCGGCTGGCTGGCTTCTTGGAAACTCATCATTCTTTCAGGCTGTATTTCTTAAGTTTGTATCGCAGCATGCGCTCACTGATGCCTAGAATCTCAGCGGCCTTAGTCTGATGATCGTCCGACTTCTCCATGGCCTCGAGAATCAATCTACGTTCCATATCCTCAATTGAACCCCGAAGCAATCCCTCCCCTTTTTTCCCCGTGTATTCAGGGTAGATCCTTTCTTCGTCAAAAGGAAGGTCATCTATGGATATGACGGCGTATCTCGATATCACGACGGCCCGCTCGATGATATTTTCCAGTTCCCGGACGTTGCCGGGATAATCGTATTTCAGGAGCAAGTCTCTAGCCTCGCTCGTTATGCGAGTCACATTCTTCGCATTCTCAGCAGCGAAACGCTTCAGGAAGTGATCAATAAGCAAGGGTACGTCTTCTTTTCTCTCTCTCAATGGAGGAATGTCCATTACAACCACGTTCAGTCTGTAGAAAAGGTCTTCTCTGAATGTCCCTTCTTTGACCTTGGATTCCAGATCGCTGTTGGTTGCACTGATAATTCTTACATCAGAATGGATGGTCTGATTGCCGCCTACACGCTGAAATTCGCGCTCCTGAAGGAAGCGAAGGAGTTTAACCTGAACTGGAGCGGAAAGATCGCCGATCTCGTCTAGAAACAGAGTCCCTCCGTCGGCTTCCTCAAATCTGCCAATCCTTCTTGCTGTCGCGCCGGTGAAGGACCCCTTTTCATGCCCGAACAGCTCACTTTCCAGGAGGCTTTCCGGAAGTGCGCTGCAGTTTACCACACTGATCAATTTTGCCGAGCGGGGGCTGAGATTGTGTATCAGCCTGGCCAGCAACTCTTTGCCAGTACCACTTTCACCCTTGATAAGAACAGTGGCGCGGCTGGCAGCGATCCTGTTTGCCACGTTGATCAGGGCATTCATTTTCGGGCTCTTATAAATGATCTTGTCCATCGTGACGCCCTTATCCTTAAATTCCTGACGGAGAATCTCGTTTTCCCTAATCAAGGTGCGCCGCTCTGATACTCGATCCACATGGATAAGGAGCTCATCGAAGTCAACAGGCTTTGTAACATAATCTATGGCACCTGCCTTCATGGCCTCAACCGCCGTTTCTATCGTTCCGTATGCAGTAATAATAATAACGTCGATTTCGGGATTGATCTTTTTCACCTCTTTGAGCACCTGCATACCGTCCATGCCTGGCATCTTGTAATCCAGGAGAATCATGTCAAAATGACCCTTTAAAACAGACTGGATGGCAGAGTCTCCATTATCAGCCGCCACCACTGTATGTCCTTCTCCAACAAGAAAATCCCGGAGCATCTCTCGTTGAGACTGACCATCCTCAACTACGAGTATGTTTAACTTTTTCATGCCTGAATTCCTCTAGACCATGCCATCCTTTTCACCCGATCTTCCCGCAGGAAGTGAAATTTCGAAGGTCGTCCCCGAGCCCGGCTGGCTCAAAACACGGATTTCTCCACCATGCCCACGAATAATCTCATGCGCCAGGGGAAGTCCGAGACCCAGACCTTTCTCCTTCGTCGTATATTCGGGATTGAAAATGCGTTCCATCTCTTCAGCGGTCATGCCACATCCATTATCAGATATCTTTATGATGACTCTATTCTTCCCGCTGGAATCAACAAGTATGCGGACAGCACCCTCACCGGAAATAGATTCCATGGCATTCTTTACTAAATTAAAAATGGCTTGCTGAAACTTATCCACATCCATGGGAATGATTGCATGGTTAGCTTTGTACATGGTTTCCAAAGTAATTCCTCTTAATTTCGCCTCCTCCTGGATCAGATTAACAATTTTCTGAAGAACCTCGGCGACAGGGTAGTTGTGCAGCTCCAGACGTCGGCTCTTTGAGAACGTCAGAAACTCTTCGATAATACCATCCAAACGTCTGATTTCATCGCGAATAACACCGGCAAGCGTTTGGAATTCCTTGATCTTATTCTCATCGGCAGGCATGAACTCCCGTTTCAGTCTCTGGCTGGCCATACTTATTGCATTAAGAGGATTACGAATCTCGTGAGCAACACCCGCGGCGAGTTGCCCAAGGGCAGACAGCCTCTCGGCTTTCTCAAGCTGTCTTTCCATTTCAACAATCCCTGCCAGATGCCTATTCTGATTATGATAAAGTATCCACATCGCCAAGAGAGTAATCAAAATGACGGATGCCATGAAGAAAATCATATTGTGCTTATTCTCTGCAAGGATTTCATCCGTAGCTTCGCGGTCAAGACCAAGCCTCGCAACCCCAGCCATCTTGCCGAACAGGTATATCGGTGCAGCCATTTCCAAGATCTTCTTGTCATGGGAGACAATCTTCCGGCTTTCAAATTTTTTCGTGCCCGCAAGGATTTCATCGATAGGCATCTTTCCTTGTTCCTGTGTGTCAGGGACATGTCCCAAACTGCCTAGGAGCATGTCCCGCTGATCCATGATCTTGATATAGACCAAACCCTGTCCCTGTCCCAATCTTTCCAGAGCCTTTTCTACGGATACTTTTACGCCCCAATATCTCTGCTCGTCGCGATCAAGCGCAATAATGACCGTCCCGCTGCCATCCGTGCGCCGCAATGCTACAAATCCTATCTTCTTGTCCTTGCCAAGCCTTGAGAAAAGATCAATGGTGATCGCATCCCTTCCCAAGACCCTGTCCGGGTCTCCACCGATGAGATCCGCCTGTAGAGCCCTATTCTGGTAAACGACCTTTCCTTTCCTATCCAGGACGGCCACAAACCATAGACCCTTCTCTTCAGCAAATTTTCTCAGATATTCATCGCTCAGGTAACCTGCTTTCCATTGATTATCAATTTCACGTCCCATATCAACAAGGGCAGCAGTCAATGACTTCTGGGGTAATAAGGCCTCATCAACAGGAGGAACAGGAACATAGGTACCGCCGCTATCCCTCTGATATGCCTGAATCAGGGCGTTGAGGTTCTCTTGGGCAAGTCTCTCGACAACCCCAATTGTGGCCATGCCCTGACTCTCCATGAACCCCACGAGGCTCCTGTCACTTCGTCTGATGTCCATGATCCCCATGATCAGAATAAGAGAGATGAAAACGGTGCACACAATGGTAACGGCGATAGGCTGCAAAAAACGCCTGCCATACTCGGGACGGGTGTTCCGCCATATTATTCTATTCTGCGTATTCATCCACAAATACCTGACCGAGTAATTGTTTATATTTTTTTTCTCCTGAGATGCCCATATATTCTTCTCCGGTGCAGGGATGCAGCTTCATGCCCCATCCTCACGATTCATACCATCATATTTTATCAGCATTAAAAGTCAACGACTTCTTACCCTAGAAAGAATTGACGGATCGAGCAATTACAATATCCGACAAAAATGTCGATTCCAAAAACAATTAACGTTAATTTCATAACTAATTGTTTTTTTAGGCAGTATATGTATTAGCGGCCATCCTGCGTCGACATTTATTTCCTTCTCTCTCCTCCGCGGGATATGCCATTTGCCTCAGACATTGTTTCATTACTGCTTTAAAATAAACCACTTACGCATTATTACGGGATTATGGCATAACATATGCATCTGCAAGCATTACAGAAGTTAATTATCGGTCAATAGACGGGCATGATTGGCCGGTAGTAAACTCCAAAACTGAGAAGGTAAAACACCTTCACTCCTCCTGACTTTGGGGAGACATCAAGTCTCCCCATTTTTTTTGCCTCGGCCATTCGCAGATTCTCGCAATCTACGCCACTTCTCCATTCTATCTTTGATGACTTTCTCATGCTCTATCGCCGAAGGTCTGTAATAAACCTCTCCCTTAAGTTTGTCCGGCAGATAGTCCTGGGCCACATAGGCATGCTCAAAGTCATGTGCATATAGATAGCCCTTTCCATAGCCAAGGTCTTTCATTAAACGTGTGGGCGCATTCCTTATGTGGAGAGGCACAGAGAGGGTACCCGTTTCACTTATCCTTTCTTTAACCTTGCCGTAAGCAACATAAAGTGAATTGCTCTTGGGAGCAGTCGCAAGGTAAACGGCGGCCTGGGCCAGGGCAAGTTCCCCTTCGGGGAGACCTATAAAATGAAAAGCCTGCATTGCAGAAACCGAGATCCCCAGGGCCGTCGGGTCGGCATTACCAACATCCTCTGAGGCAAATCTTACCATGCGCCTGGCAATGTAAAGAGGGTCTTCGCCGGCGGCGAGCATTCGGCCCAACCAGTACAGAGCGGCATCAGGGTCGCTTCCGCGAAGGCTCTTGTGAAACGCCGATATTAGATTATAGTGTTCCTCACCCCCTTTGTCATACTGTAAAGCCTTCTTCTGAAGGGCTTCCTCAACCAGGGCGCTCGTAATCTTTCTTGTACCAATCTCCCCCTTAGGCAGGAGAGAGGCGGCTGCCTCGAGGCTGTTTAAGGCCATGCGGGCATCGCCATCAGCCGACCAAATGATATGATCAATCGCATCCGGCTCTATCTCAAGAGCAAGGCGTCCCAGGCCTCTTTCTTTGTCACGGATAGCCCGGTCGATAATGACAGCCAATTCACTATCGGCATAAGGCTTCAGCAGCATGACCCGCGTCCTAGACAGGAGCGGCGAGATTATTTCAAAGGATGGATTTTCCGTAGTTGCGCCTATAAGTGTAATGAGGCCTTTTTCGACATGGGGCAGGAAGGCGTCCTGCTGTGCCTTGTTGAATCTGTGGATCTCATCCACGAAGAGGATCGTTTTCTCGCGGTGATAACGCCACTGAGATTGGGCCTCGTCAACAACAGCCCTGATCTCTTTTACCCCCGAAAGAACGGCAGAAAAGCTCACAAAATGGGATTTTGTTTCATGGGCAATGACACGGGCCAGGGTTGTCTTTCCGGAGCCGGGCGGCCCCCAGAAAATCATCGAGAAAAGCCTATCTTCTGCAATGGCACGCCGGAGCAGGCTGTCTGGGCCCAAGAGGTGTGACTGCCCTACGAATTCGTCAAGGGCCCGGGGACGCATCTTATCTGCCAAAGGACTGAGGTCGATGTCAGTATCTTTCTGATCAAAGAGATCCATCATAATCACTCGTCTTCGGTTTGTGCATGCTTTTTCGCCGCGTCGATAAGTTCAATAAGCGTTGTGATTTTGTCTTTAGGCATCTGACCCGCAAAGGCGTCCCATGACTCTGCTGTCATCGTTTCCCTCAGATGTTGCTCAACCGGGAAAAAAGGATACCAGCAACTGATGATACGGAGACATGGCAGTTCCCCGCCTTCCTTCCGGCAGTATGAGTATTTTACTTCGCCCCCAAGCCTTGCACACCTTAATTCCAATTCGTCATACCTATCCACGATGCCACCTCGCCTCATTGATAATGCGGTTTCAAGCATATCTCATACCTTGTCTAAAAGCAAAGAAGCCGTCAAGGGGAATCTTGTTTTTCCCCTGACGGCTCAAGCATTTTTGGAAGGCTGATATATTTATGGCTTCGGCAGTCCCTCTATGGCCTTCAATGCCTTCCTGATTTCTTCATCCGGCAGTTCATAGGCCTCAAGCTTTCCTGAGAAATAGGCGTCGTAAGCGGCAAGATCGACAAGGCCGTGGCCGCTCCAATCGAAGAGGATGACCTTTTCCTTGCCTTCTTCTTTTGCTTTCATAGCCACATCCGCTACAGCAGCGATGGCGTGATTTGTTTCCGGCGCCGGTATGAAACATTCGGTCCGGGCCCACTTCACACCCGCATCGAAGGTATCCATCTGATTATATGCCCTTGCCTCCACCAGTTTTTCATTGACGAGGTGACTAACAATGGGTGCCATGCCGTGATAGCGCAATCCTCCCGCATGTATGGGCGCAGGCACAAAATCATGCCCTAAAGTATGCATGGGAAGGAGAGGCGTCATCTTGGCAAGGTCGCCGAAGTCATAGGCAAATGGTCCCTTGGTCATGGTTGGACAGGATGAAGGTTCCGCGGCGATGATCTGAACTTTTTTGCCATGAATCTTATCTCTTGCGAAGGGAAGTGCTATACCGGCGAAATTGCTTCCGCCCCCTGCGCAGCCTATTACGACATCCGGATACACGCCTATCTTTTGCATCTGCTTTTGGGCCTCCAGGCCAATGATAGTCTGATGCATAAGGACGTGATTCAGCACGCTCCCCAAGGAATAGCGGGAGTTCTCATGGGTGACGGCATCTTCAACAGCTTCGCTTATGGCAATGCCCAGGCTGCCCGGCGAATCCGGGTGTTCCGCCAGCACCTGCCTTCCTGCGTTAGTTATGGTGCTCGGACTGGGAATGCATTCGGCTCCCCATGTATTCATCATCATACGGCGATAAGGTTTCTGCTCGTAGCTGACCCTCACCATGAATACCCTGCATTCAAGGTCAAATATTTTGCATGCCATGGCCAGTGCACTTCCCCATTGTCCGGCCCCGGTTTCGGTAGCAAGTCGCTTAATACCAAAAATTTTATTGTAATATGCCTGGGGAACAGCGGTATTGGGCTTATGGGAACCGGCAGGACTGACGCCTTCATTTTTGTAATATATTTTAACCGGAGCGCCCAGGAGCTTTTCAAAATTAAAGGCCCGGCAAAGTGGTGTAGGTCGCCATATAAGATATTTCTCCAGGACGGCTTCGGGAATGTCGATCCAACGCTGTTGGCTGACTTCCTGTTCGATGAGGTTCATGGGGAAGACAGGAGCCAGATCGTCAGGGCCGACAGGCTTCCCCGTTCCCGGATGAAGCGGGGGTTTCATGGGAGTCGGCAAGTCAGCCTGGATGTTGTACCATTGCTTCGGTATCTCGTTGTCGTTTAATACTACCTTGACCTGTTCCATATCATATTCTCCTTTGCTATTTATTAAGAGCTTTGCCAAGCCC
>Ga0335081_10002337_pt1 | contig 29797 bp, 27 predicted proteins | sample Lox_Sample_35_FD_206713 | JGI IMG/M metagenome (GOLD analysis project Ga0335081, IMG submission 206713) | Soil microbial communities from Loxahatchee National Wildlife Refuge, Florida, United States - Lox_Sample_3.5 | ecosystem: Environmental > Terrestrial > Soil > Wetlands | place: USA...
AATGCGCTCAGCGAGAACAGTGCCTTCGCGCCATCTTCGCGCGAGATGATGCAAACGATCCCTTCCCCGGTTGTTCGCGGGAAATTCGATGCCCGAGCCGCCGTGGTCCGGAAGCGGATCCTCAGATCATCACTCTGCCGGTTTCAATGGCGCGAATTTGCGCCGACGGTGATATTTCCTCTCGACGTCATCCAAAGGCGACGCGCGAGGCCGATGGCAAGCGCGTGCTGATGATCGATCGATCATTCCCGATTCGTGTCCGCTCAGCCGAAATGGCACATCTTCGATCGAACGGCCCATGCGCCTCCTCCGACATCGGGACCTGTGTCGGGTCCATCGCGACGACCAAATTGGAGCTTCGTTGAAACGGACTGTGAACCCAAAATCGTTAGAACTCGCCCAGCAATCAATTCGACGAGGACCATTGGCGCGTCGCCATGGTCCGGGTCGTCGTACGTGGCGGTCGTGCGACCTGAACTGCGTCGCGGATGACAAATGTCAAGTGCGACGTCCCGGCCTTGGCGTATAGGTCGGCCGGTGCGAATTGCGCGCACAGGTCGGATCGAGCCGACGGGGGGTGCCGTGACGTCAATCGCCGCCAACTTCGACCCGTTCGACGAGTTCAACATCCTGCGGCTGATATGCGGCCTATTTCTGATCCCGCACTGCTATGCCAAGTTCTACGTGCCGGCGGCGCTCCAATTCTGGGTGGCCGCAAAGTTCAAGCCGCCGAAGGCCTGGATGTATTTCGCCGGCGCGATCGAGGCCCTGCTGGCGATCGCCCTGATTTTCGGTATCTTCGTCACCCTGGCGGGGGCGATCGCCGCCTTCCACCTGGCGGTTGCCGCGGTCGCGGTCTATCGCCTCACCGGGAAATATCTCTGGAACATCGGCGGCTGCGAATTCTGCCTGTTCTGGGCGATCTGCTGCGGGGTCGTCGCGATGCATTCCTATCATGCTGGCGGCATCTGGCACTGACGCAAGCGAAATGCTCGACGCGAAAAGGGGGGTCCTTACCGATGGCCAGCGTCCTGTTTTCTCCGATCATCATGCGTGGGCTGACATTGCCGAACCGCGTCGTGGTGTCGCCGATGTGCCAGTACAATTCCGACAACGGCTCGGCCAATGACTGGCACTTGATGCATCTCGGCAACATGTCGCTCGGTTGCGCCGGGCTGGTGATGACCGAGATGACCGATGTCAATCCGCAGGGGCGCATCTCGCCGCGATGCGCCGGCATGTGGTCGGACCAGAACGAGGCGGCGCTCAAGCGCGTGCACGACTTCTGCCGGCAATACGGCGTCGCCAAGCTCGGCGTGCAGCTTGCCCATGCGGGACGCAAGGGGCCGACCACGCCGCCGGCGGCCGGCGGCAAGCCGATCCTGGAAGGCCCGGACGCCTGGACGCCGGAGGCGCCCTCGGCGATCCCGTACGACACCGGCTGGCCGGTGCCGAAGGAGATGACCAAGGCGGACATCAAGCGCTGCCTCGCCGAGTTCGCGGCGGCCGCCCGGCGCGTCGACCGGATCGGCTACGACGTGATCGAGCTGCACGGCGCACACGGCTATCTCGGCCATCAGTTCCTGTCGCCGATCTCCAACCGGCGCACCGACGAGTACGGCGGCCCGCTGGAGAACCGGATGCGCTTCGTCATCGAGATGTACGAGGCGGTGCGGGCGGCCTGGCCGGACGGCAAGCCGATCGGCATGCGCGTATCGGCCACCGACTGGGTCGACGGCGGCTGGACGCCGGACGAGACCGTGGCGCTCGCCAAGGAGCTCAAGAAGCGCGGGCTCGACTACATGGACGTGTCGACCGGCGGGCTGTCGCCGCTGCAGAAGATCCCGCTGTCGGCCGGCTACCAGGTGCCGTTTGCCGAGAAGGTGAGGAAGGAAGCCGGCATCACCACGATGTCGGTCGGCCTGATCGCCGGCGCGCAGCAGGCGGAGGACATCCTGGCGCAAGGCAGGGCCGACCTGATCTGCATCGGCCGCGCCGCGCTGTGGGACCCGCGCTGGGCCTGGCACGCCGCCGAGGAGCTCGGCGCCGAGACGCCCTATGCGCCGAAGATGATGGCGTCCCATCCGAAGCTCAGGCCGCAGCTTTTCCCGAATCGGGCGCAGGCCGCTCCCTGACGGGATTCGAGGTTGAACGATGAAATACAGACGACCGATGCGGGTCTGACCAAAAATCAATTGAACGCCGGACTACTTAACTGGCGCGCCCGGAAAGATTCGAACTTCCGACCCCCAGATTCGTAGTCTGGTGCTCTATCCAGCTGAGCTACGGGCGCGTGCGCCCGGCGGCCGCAAAGGGAGCCGGGACGGGCCGCATAGCTATAGGCTCGGGGCCGCCTTGGCAAGGGCAAGGCCATGGCGCGACAGTCGTTTCGCGGATGCGGTGGTGGGCCGATCAGGACGGGGCGGATTCCGGGCTCGCCGCCTGGGGCAGGTCTTGGCTCTTGTCCTGCGTCTCGCCGCCGGGCGCGGCCGCAAGGGGAAACTGCAGGCGGAATTCGAGGCCCGGCGCCCGGTCGACGAGCTCGATGCGTGCCCCGTGCAGCCGTGCGACGGCGGCGACGAGGCTCAGGCCGAGGCCGTTGCCCGGCGTGCGGCGGCTGCGCTCCAGCCGGTAGAAGCGCTTGAACACGTGCTCGACCTCGTGCGGCGGAATCCCCGGCCCGTCGTCCGCCACCGCCATCACGGCACCGCCATGCGCCGCCGTGACCGCGACCGTTACGTGCCCGCCGTCGCGCCCGTGCTTGATCGCATTGTCGACCAGGTTGGCCATCGCATCGAACAGAAGGTCGCGGTCGCCGGTGAGGAGGACATGCGGATCGCCGGCCGCCGCGAGATGCACACCGCGGTCCTCGGCGGCCGCGTCGAACAGCTCGACCACGGCGCCGGCGATCTCGGCGAGGTCGACCGTGCGGAACGCGGCGGTGCGGTGGCGCGTCTCGATCTGCGAGATGCGGGTGAGCGAGGCGAACATGCGCAGCACGCCGTCGAGGTCCGCCATGGTGTCGTTGATCAGGACCTGGTCGTCGTCGGCCTTGCGCGGGCGCCCGCTCGCCTTCTCGAGCCGGCCGCGCATGCGGGTGAGCGGGGTGCGCAGGTCGTGCGCGACGTTGTCGCTCACCTGCTTGACCTCGCCCATCAGCGCCTCGATGCGGTCGAGCATCTGGTTGAGGTTCTCGGCGAGCTGGTCCCATTCGTCCTGCGTGCCGCGCAGCGGGATGCGCTGGCCGAGCCCGCTCTGCATGATGGCGCGGCTGGTCGCGTTGACGGATTCGATCCGCCCGACCGTGCGCCGCGTGACCGTGACGCTCGCGACGCCCGCCAGCACGAAAACGAGCAGAACGCCGAGCGCGAGCGCCGTGTCGATCCGGCCCGCGAACGCATCGAGCTCGCCGATGTCGCGGCCGAGCAGCAGACGGCTGCCGTCGGGCAGCCTCTCGTAGGCCACGCGCAGCAGCGGCCGCCGCGCCCCGTCCGGCTTCCACTCCGGTGTCGTCAGGTTGTCCGTGCCGGCGGGTTCGGTCAGCGCCGACGGCCAGGTCCTGAGGTTGCCGGCGATCGGCGCGAATGCGGGGTCGACCAGCAGAAAGATGTGGTCGTCGAAACGCCGGTCGGCGACGCGCTGCGCGATCGTGGCGGCGAGGCCGCTGCGCCCGGCGCGATCGTAGAGCTGCCGCAGGGCCGCGTGCTCGGCGCTGATGCCGAGGTCGGCGCGGCTGAGCACGAACGACGCGGTCGACCAGTAGACGTAGCCGAACAGCGCGAGCACGACGGCGCCGAACACCGCGATCCAGATCAGCGCCACCTTGAGCGTGGAGGATCGGAGCGTCTTACCCAGGAGCGCGGACGCAAAACCCGACCCCGCGGATCGTGTGGATGAGCGGGTAGGCCTGCTGCCCGTCGACCTTGCGGCGGACGCGTCCGACGTACACGTCGATGATGTTGGTGGTTGGATCAAAATGCAGATCCCATACATGCTGCAGCAGCATCGCCCGGGGGACGACCTGGCCTGCGTTGCGGACGAGGTATTCGAGGACCTGGAATTCCCGCGGCAGCAGCGCGATGTCGCGCTCGCCGCGGCGCACCGTGCGGGAGACGAGGTCGAGCTCGAGGTCGCCGACGCGCAGCACCGTCTCCTTGACGACGGTCGCGCTGCGGCGGGCGAGCGCCTCGACGCGCGCCAACAGCTCCGCGAAGGCGAACGGCTTGACCAGGTAGTCGTCGCCGCCGGCGCGCAGGCCGCGCACCCGGTCGTCGATCTCGCCGAGCGCGCTGATGATCAGCGCCGGCGTGACGATACCCGCCTCGCGCATGCGGCGGATGACGGTGATCCCGTCGATGCCCGGCAGCATGCGGTCGATCGTCATCACGGCATAATCGGCGGAGCGGCCGCGGTCGAATCCGTCGTCGCCGTTGACCGCGAGATCCACCTGATAGCCGTTGCTCGCGAGCGAATCGACGAGCTGCTCGGCCGTCTCCGGATCGTCCTCGATCACGAGAATGCGTCGCCGTCCTCCGGCCATGGGTACCGCAAGCCTCTTCCGGTCGTGCCAGCCTACGCCATGAAGGTACCGGCGATCTTGTCACAAATTCGAAATCGGAAAACTGACATCTGCGTCATAAACTGTCGCATTCTTAATTTGAGTCTCCGGGTCGCCTCACCGTAGGCTGTCGCACGGTCGCTCCCAGTCGTTGCGTCGAGACCGGTCGGTTTTGCGCCCGGAGCGAGTGTCGAGCCGGAGGGCAAGGCAGTGACCCGGGCGCACATCAATCGCGTGGCAGTCGCCGTCCCCGAGCACGAGGTTCACGATGTTTTCGTGCGCTTCGCCGCGCGGCTGCTGCGCGACCGACGCTCCCGCCTGCTGTTCGAGCGCATGGTGGGCCGCGCGCAGATCCAAAAGCGCTGGTCATGCCTCGCGCCGGCCGGGCCCGGCTGCAACGAGTCGGTCGATGCCGACGGCTTCTACACGCTCGGCCGGTTCCCCTCGACCGGCGCGCGCATGAGCCGCTACGAGGCGGAGGCGCCGCGGCTCGCCGCGACCGCCGTCGAGCGCCTCGGGCTCGGCGCTGCGACGCGCGCCGTCACGCACCTGATCGTCACCTCGTGCACGGGCTTCGCGGCGCCCGGCATCGACCTCGAGGTGGTGCGGCGCTGCGGCCTCGATCCGTCGGTCGAGCGCACCGTGATCGGCTTCATGGGCTGCTACGCGGCGATCACCGCGCTCAAGCTCGCGCGCCATATCGTGCGCTCCGAGCCGGCCGCCAGGGTGCTGGTGATCAGCGTCGAGCTCTGCACGCTGCATCTCCAGGAGACCGAGGATCTCGAGCGCCTGCTCACCTTCCTGCTGTTCGGCGACGGCGCCAGCGCCGCACTGGTGAGCGCCGAGCCGGTCGGGCTCGCGCTCGACGGCTTCAACGCCGTGCTGGTGCAGGAGGCGGCCGACCAGATCACCTGGACGATCCGCGACCTCGGCTTCGACATGGTGCTGTCGGGCGAGGTCCCGGGCACGATCGACGACGCGTTGCGCGCCGGCCGCGCCCGCGTGCTGCCCGACACGTCAGCCGACGCGATCGCGATGTGGGCCGTGCATCCGGGCGGGCGCACCGTGCTCGACGCGGTCGAGGGGGCGTTCGATCTCGCCCCGGCCGCGCTCGGCGCGTCGCGCGCGGTGCTGCGCGACTACGGCAACATGTCGTCGCCGACCGTGATGTTCGTGCTCGAAGCCCTGATGCGCGCCAAGGGGCCGGCCGGCGCGCGCGGCTGCGCCATGGCATTCGGCCCCGGTCTCACGGCCGAGACCATGCTGTTCAGCGCGGCGGCGTAGCGCATGTCCGGAAGCGGCCATCCGTTCGCCGATCAGGACGTGCGCCGTGCGGCGTCCGCGCCGGCGGTCGACTTTTCCCGGCGCAGCACCCTCACCGAGCTGATGGATTCCGACGAGACCGATTTCGCGACCTTCCGCGCCTGCCTCGTCGATCTCGCCAAGGTCAACCGGCTCACCCTCGCTTACCGGCCGACCATGCAGTTCTTCCGGCGGCTCGCGGCGACCGGGCGCCTGCCGCGCGACCGTGCGGTCTCGATCGTCGACGTCGGCAGCGGGTACGGCGACATGCTGCGCAAGGTCGACCGCTGGGCGGCGCGGCGCGGGTACAAGTTCGATCTCACCGGCGTCGATCTCAATCCGTGGTCGGCGCGGACCGCCGTGGAGGCGACGCCGCCGGAGCGGCCGATCCGTTTCGTCACCGCGAACGTGTTCGACTACCGGCCGTCTGCTCCGATCGACATCGTGATCAGCTCGCTTTTCACCCATCACCTCGACGATGCGGCGCTCGCCCGCTTCCTGGCCTGGATGGAGGCCAACGGTGCGATCGGCTGGTTCGTCAACGACCTGCACCGGCATCCGATTCCCTATCATGTGTTCGGCGCGACCGCGCGGGCGCTGCGGTATCACCATTTCGTGCAGCACGACGGCCCGATCTCGATCGCGCGGGCGTTCCATCGCGACGATTGGCGCCGCCTGCTCGCGGCCGCCGGGATCGCGCCCGGCGCCGCCGCGATCCGCTGGCGCTTTCCGTTCCGGCTCTGTGTCGCCCGGGTGAAGGGCTGATGCGCATGTCCGCGCCCGCGGTGGTGATCGGCGGCGGCATCGCGGGCGCCGCGGTTGCGGCGCATCTGGCGCAGGCCGGCCGCGCGGTGGTGCTGATCGAGCGGCGCGACGGGCCGCACCACAAGGTCTGCGGCGAGTTCGTCAGCGGCGAGGCCGCGCTCTATCTCGACGATCTCGGCATCGATCTCGTCGCGCTCGGCGCGGTGCGCATGCGCGCGGTGCGCCTCGCCGCCGGGCGGCAGGTCGCGACCGCGCCGCTGCCGTTCCCGGCCTTCAGCCTCTCGCGCTACATCCTCGACGAGGCGCTGCTGCGCGCCGCGGCGGCGGCCGGCGCCGAGGTGCGCCGCGGCGGCGGTGCGCGCGCGCTCGCCCGGGGCCGCGATGGTTGGACGGTCGCGCTCGACGACGGCACGAGCCTCGCCGCGGGCGAGGTCTTCCTTGCGACCGGCAAGCACGATTTGCGGGCTTGGCGGCGGCCGCCCGGCATGCACCCCGATCTCGTCGCCTTCAAGCTCCACTGGCGGCTCACGCGCGAGGAAGCGGCGGCGCTCGGCGCGAGCGTCGAGCTCACGCTGTTTCCCGGCGGCTACGCGGGGCTCGAGCCGGTGGAGGGCGGCGTCGCCAATCTCTGCCTCGTCGTGCGGCGTTCGCGTCTGGCGGCGCTCGGCGGGCGCTGGGACGCGCTGCTGCATGCCGTGCGCGCCGCCTCGCCGCAGCTCGACCGCCGGCTGATGGGCGCGGACGCCTGCCGATGCCGTCCGCTCGCCATCGCCGCGATTCCTTATGGCTACGTCGCGGAGCATGGTCGCGGCCCGTGGCTGCTCGGCGACCAGGCCGCCGTCATCCCGTCGTTTTCCGGCGACGGCATCGCGATCGCGCTGCATTCCGCGCGGCTTGCCGCCGACGTCCATCTCGCCGGCGGCAGTGCGGCCGAGTTTCAGTGGCGGCTCGCGCGCGACGTCGCCGGCCAGGTCCGGCGCGCCACCTGGATTTCGCGGATGCTGGTGCGCCCGTCCGGCCGGATGATCGCCGCGGCCGGCGCCCGCGTCATGCCGGGCCTCATCGGCGGCATCGCCCGGATGACGCGCATCCCGGCTGCCTGCCTGCGCAGCGCGCGCGACGTCCAGCTGCACTCGGCGTGAGGCTCAGGCCCGCGCCCGCTCGCTGCGGCGCGCGTCGAGCTCGACGGCGCGATCCGGGATCGTGATCTGGAAGGTCGCCCCGATGGTGCCGTCGGCGAGGCGGATCTCGCCGCCGTGCGCGCGCACCAGCTCGGATGCGATCACGAGCCCGAGGCCGGTGCCGCCGGTGCGGGTCGAGCCCTGGAAGGCCTCGAACAGGTGCTCGCGCGCCTTCTCGGGGAATCCCGGTCCCGTATCGGCCACCTCGATCACGACCACGGCGCCCTGGCGCCGGCCGGTGACGCGAATCTGGTCGCGCGTCCGATCGTTGGGCGCGCGCGTCTCCAGGGCCTGCACGGCATTGCGCGCGAGATTGATGAGCACGCGCAGCAGCTGGTCGTGGTCGGCATCGACCATCAGGCCGCGTTCGACCGCGCTGACCCAGCCGATCGCCGACTCCGGCCCGAGGTCGAGCGTCTCGCGCACCTCGTCGACCAGCGCCGCGAGCCCGACCATCTTGCGGTCGGGCGGCGGCTCCTGTGCCCGCCCGTAGGAGAGCGTCGACTGGCAGAAATCGATGGCACGCTCGAGCGCGCGCATCAGCTTGGGCGCGAACCGCTGCACCCGCGGGTCGGGCAGGTGCGACAGGCGGTCGGAGATGAGCTGCGCCGAGGCGAGCAGGTTGCGCAGGTCGTGGTTGATCTTCGACACCGCGAGCCCGAGTGCGGCGAGGCGGCTCTTCTGCTGCAGCATCGAGGCGAGGTCGTGCTGCATCGTCGCGAGCTCGCGCTCCGCGATGCCGATCTCGTCCTGCCGGCCCGTCACCGTGATGACGCGGGCGGGATTCTCCGGGTCGGCGCGGAACGCCATCATATTGTTGGTGATGCGGTGCATCGGCCGCACGAACAGGTAGTGCAGCGCGAGATAGAGCAGCGCCGCCGCGATGGTCGAGATGACGAGCGAGATCAGCAGGATATTGCGCGAATAGCGCCACAGATGCTGGCGCAGCGGGCCCTCGTCGATCACGATCTCGAGGAAGTCGCCGCCCATCGGGGCGGGGCCGACCACCCGCATGATGTCGCTGTCCTTGCAGAACAGCAGCGTGTCGAAGGCCCCGATGATCGCGCGGACCATCGACATGTCGCGCGTGTCGACGTCCTGGCGGATCTGCTGGGTCACCTGGGTGGTGGCGAGGACTTGGCGCATGTTGTCGATCCGCATCGCCACCATCTTGGCGCCGATGCTGGCGAGCAGCTCGCGCTGCAGGCTGTCGGAGATGCGGTAGTCCTTCTCGGTCTTGAGCACGAGCGCCGCCGTATGGGCGGCGGCGAGCCGGTCGGTCAGCCAAGCAATGCGGTCGGTCGCGACCGAGGGCACGTAGAACACCACTTCGGCCATCATGATCGCGCAGACCGTCAGCACGAACAGCTTGCCGGACAAGCCGAGCCGAGTGGCCCAGCGGGCCCTGGCCGGCGAGTCATTCGTAGTGAAGCCTTGGGGTGCCATGACACCAATCAACCGCTGCATAGTTAACCAAATCGGCGCAACCATGCGATGATGCGCCGGACCGCCGGGCGGGTCAAATCGGCCGCAAAATGGGTGATGGCGGCGCGTTTGCCGATCTCGGCCAGGGTCGGATAGGCCACCACGCTACCGGCAAATGCGCGGATATTGAGGCCGTGGCCGATTGCCAGCGCAAAGGTCGAAATCAGCTCGCCGGCATTGCGGCCCACGATGGTGGCGCCGAGAATCTTTCCGCGGCGCGTGATGACGATCTTGATGTGGCCATCGGTCGCGCGTTCGGCCTGGGCGCGGTCGTTCTCGTGGTAGGGCCACCGCAGCAGGCGAAACTTCCGCCGGCGCGCTTTCGCCTCCGCCTCGGTGAGGCCCACATGGGCGAGCTCGGGCTGCGTGAAGGTCACCCGCGGCACGGCGTCGTAGCGCACCCGCACCGGCAGCCGAAACAGGGCGTGCCGCACCACGAGCCCGGCATGATAGTTGGCCACATGGGTGAGCCGCGGGCCGCCAATGACGTCGCCGATCGCATAGGCCCGCTTGTTGGTGGTGCGCAGCCGCCGGTCGACCACGATGCCGCGCGGTCCATGCGCGATGCCGGCGTGATCGAGCCCGAGCTCGGCGATGTTCGGCGTGCGGCCGGCGGCGATCAGCAGATGCGATCCGCTGATGGTCTCTTCATCCGCGCCAGCGACGATCGCGACTTGCACGCCGGCATTCTGTCCTTCCGTCGCGCGGCGCACGCCGCGGACCGTGACGCCGGCGCGGATCGCGACGCCCTCGCGTGCGAGCGCATCGCGCACGACCGCGACGCATTCGGGATCCTCGTTGGCGAGCGGCGTTGCCGCCTCGATGACCGTCACGGCGGCGCCGAGCTGGCGAAACGCCTGCGCGAGCTCGAGCCCCGTCGGCCCGGCGCCGATCACCACCAGGTGGCGCGGGCAGTCCGCGAGGTCGAAGATCGTCTCGTTGGTGAGATGCGGCGTCTCGGCCAGACCGGGGATCGGCGGGATCGCGGGCGAGGAGCCGGTCGCGATGACGAAACGACGCGCCTTGATCTCGACCGCCTCGCCGACCGCGATCGTCGCGGCGTCTCTGAACCGCGCCGAGCCCGCGATCACCTGCACGCCGAGGCCGGTGAAGCGTGCCTGCGAGTCGTTCGGCGCAATCGCTGCGATCACGCTGCGGATGTGGTCGCGAATGCGGGCGAAGTCGACCGTTGCGGATCCTGCCGTGATGCCGAAGTCCGCCGCCGCGGCGATTCCGGCCCGGTGGCGCGCGGCGGCGATCAGGGCTTTCGAGGGTACACAGCCGGCGTTGAGGCATTCGCCGCCCATCCGACCCTTCTCCACGAGGACCACCGGCACGCCGAACGCGGCCGCCGCAGCGGCGACCGAAAGCCCGCCGGAGCCGGCCCCGATCACGCAAATGTCGGGTTGAAGGATATCGGCCATGGGAGCGGCGGCCTCAGGTGCCGCTGCGCGGCTGCGGCGGCGCGCGAACCGCTCTGTACCGCCTGACCGCGACCGGCATCAGGGCGAGCACGCCGAGCACGACCAGCGCCGCAATCAGCTCCGGGGTCGCGGCCGCGCTCGGGTCGAATCCGAGGGTACAATGGGTGCCGCCCGTCGCCATGCAGGCCCGATAGGCCGGCGCCTGCGCGGCGATCGCGCTCGCAAGTCCGGCGCCGAAGAACGCGAACGCAAAGGTGGCCGGGATGATGCCGAGCGCGGTCGCGGCCACGAACGTTGCGAGCCGCACGCCGCACAGCGCCGGCACGAGATTGACGAGCCAGAACGGAAAGGCCGGGACGAGCCGCAGGAACAGCAGATAGTTGAACGCGTCGGCGCAAAAGCCGGCCGCGATCGTCTCGACGCGCCGTCCGCCACGGCGGACGAGCCAGCCGCCGAGCGCGCTGCGGGCGGCGAGAAACACCACGGTTCCGCCGGCGGTCGCGCCGATCAGCGACGCGATGCCGCCGGCGATGCCGCCGAAGATCACCCCGCCAGCGACCGTCAGCAGCGCCCCGCACGGCAGCGACAGTGCGGCGAGCGCCGCATAGAGGCTCGTGAAGCCGGCCAGCGCCGTCCATCGGTGGTTGCCGACGACGGCCTCGATGGCGTCCCACCGCTCCAGCAGGGCGCCCGCGTCGATGTGCCGGTACCATCCGGTCGCCATCGCGGCCGCCGCGCTGACCAGCAGGATGATCGCGAACGGCAGGATGCGCCGCGGACGCAGGCCCGCCGGGCCGGACGTGATCGGTTTGTGGTTGGCGGGAACGGACATGACAAGCCGGGCTCAACGGGGGTTTGACCAGGGGCGCGGCCCGGTTCCTGTATATCGGAGCGCCGGCTGCCACGGAGCCCCATCACCGGCATTTGACGGCCCCGTGAACGCCGCCGCGCCGTGCCCGGAACCGGCCGGCACCTAGCGGCGGGCTTGCATTGACGCGACCCGGGGGGCTCCCGTATAAGCCGCCCTGTCTTTGAGCGGCGCCGCCCCCGACACATCGGTATTTTGCTGGAATCCGGAGGTTGCGGCGCATTGGCGGTCGGCCGATCGGCGCGCCACCCGGATAAGCGGAGAACAGACGGTGAAGCGGACGTATCAACCGAGCAAGCTGGTGCGCAAGCGCCGTCACGGCTTCCGGACCCGCATGGCGACCAAGGGCGGCCGCAAGGTCCTCAACGCCCGCCGCGCGCGCGGTCGCAATCGGCTCAGCGCCTGAGCCGGCCGGGCGGCCTGGCCGTGCCCGTGGAACGATTGCGCAAGCGGGCGGATTTCCTCGGCGTCGCGACCGGTCTGCGTGCCGCCGCGGCGGCTTTCGTCCTGCAGGCCCGCGCGCGCCCCGACACCGGGTCGTCACGGGTCGGTTTTACGGTGTCGAAGAAGGTCGGCAATGCGGTCGAGCGCAACCGGGTCCGACGGCGGTTGCGCGAAGTCGTGCGGCTTTCGGACGCGGAACGGCTTCGGCTGGGGAACGACTATGTCTTGGTCGGCCGGCGCCCCGCCCTCGATCTGCCGTTCGCGCGGCTGATCGAGGATTTTTCGCGCGCGCTCGATCACGTCCATCGGCAGCGGCAGACGTCGCGCCGGCCTGCCGCATATCGCGGGGGCGATCAAGCTGAGGTTTCGCCCACCGGCGATCAGAAGACGTCATGAACGACCAGAAGAACACGCTTCTTGCCATCGTGCTGTCGGCGATCGTGCTGATCGCGTGGCAGATCTTCTTCGGCTTCCCGCAGATGCAGCGCCAGGAAGCGCAGAAGCAGGCGCAGACCCAGACGCAGGGCATGCCGAGTCCGCCCGGCACGCCGAGCGCGCCGGGCACGGCGCCGCCGGCGGTGCCAGGGCAGGCCGCCCCGGCGGCGCAATCGCTCAGCCGCGAGGCGGCGCTCAACGACAGCGGCGCGCGCGTCGCGATCGACACGCCGAGCCTGAAAGGCTCGATCGCCCTGAAGGGCGCCCGGATCGACGACGTCTCGCTGTCGAAATACCGCGAGACCGTCGACCCGAATTCGCCGCCGATCGATCTGCTGTCGCCGTCGGGAAGCCCGCACCCGTTCTACGCCGAGTTCGGCTGGGTCGCGGGCGCGGGCGGCGGCGCGAGCGCGCCGGCCGTGCCCAATTCCGATACCGTGTGGCAGCAGGAAGGCTCCGGCGCGCTGACCCCGCAGCATCCGGTCGTGCTGACCTACACCGACAAGGACGGCCTCGCGTTCCGCCGCACCATCTCGGTCGACGACAAGTACCTGTTCACGGTCACGGACGAGGTCAAGAACGCCGGCTCCCAGCCGGTGACGCTGTTTCCTTATGCGCTGATCTCCCGCCACGGCACGCCGGAGACGCTCGGCTACTACATCCTGCACGAAGGCATGATCGGCGATCTCGGCAATCAGGGCCTGCAGGAGATCACCTACAAGAAGCTCGACTCCGAGAAGAAGCAGGAATTCCAGAACGTCACCGACGGCTGGCTCGGCATTACGGACAAATATTGGGCCGCCGCGCTGCTGCCCGATCACGACGCGACGCTCAGCAAGGCGGGCTTTTCCGCCGGCGAGGTGGGCGGGACCAAGACCTACCAGGCCGATTATCTCCTGCCCCAGCAGCTGATCGCCCCGGGCGCGACCGCCAGCGTCACCGGACGGCTGTTCGCGGGCGCCAAGGAGGTGCACGTCGTCAACGGCTACAACGCGCAGCTCAATCTCCATCATTTCGATCTGCTGATCGATTGGGGATGGTTCTGGTTCTTCACCAAGCCGATGTTCGAGTTCATGGACTTCATCTACCGATGGACCGGCAACTTCGGCGTGGCGATCCTGATCGTCACCGTGGTGATCAAGGCGCTGTTCTTCCCGCTCGCCAACAAGTCCTACGCCTCGATGGCGAAGATGAAGGCGGTGCAGCCGAAGATGCAGGAGCTGCGCGAGCGCTATCCCGACGATCGCGCCAGGCAGCAGCAGGAGCTGATGGAGCTCTACAAGCGCGAGAAGATCAATCCGGTTGCCGGCTGCCTGCCGATGTTCATCCAGATCCCGGTGTTCTTCTCGCTCTACAAGGTGCTGTTCGTCACCATCGAGATGCGGCATGCCCCGTTCTTCGGCTGGATTCACGATCTGTCGGCGCCCGATCCGACCAACGTCTTCAACCTGTTCGGCCTGATCCCGTTCGATCCATCGATGTACAGCACGTTCCTGCATCTCGGCATCTGGCCGCTGATCATGGGCGTGACCATGTGGGTGCAGATGAAGCTCAACCCGGCGCCGCCCGATCCGGCCCAGAAGGTCATGTTCGACTGGATGCCGATCATCTTCACGTTCATGCTGGCGAATTTCTCGGCCGGCCTGGTGATCTACTGGGCCTGGAACAACACGCTCTCGTGCACCCAGCAGAGCATCATCATGAAGAAGCACGGCGCCAAGATCGAGCTATGGGACAACATCAGGGCGCTGTTCGGAAAAAAAAAGCCCGAGAGTAGAGGTCCGGCCGTGAAGGCCTGACGCGTCCGGCCATGGCCACGCCGGGGATGCATGAGCTGAGCGCGGACGAGATCGAGACCGGGCGCAAGCTGTTCGCCGCAGAATGGCGGTTCGCGTCCGCGGCGTCCTCGCTCGAGTCGCTGCCCGCGATGGATGGCCGGGAGATCGCATTCGCGGGCCGCTCCAATGTCGGCAAGTCGAGCCTTATCAACGCGTTGACCACCCGCAACGCCTTGGCGCGCACCTCGCACACGCCCGGTCGTACCCAGGAGCTGATCTTCTTTTCGGCCGGCGGTCCCCTGACCTTGGTCGACATGCCGGGCTACGGCTACGCGGCGGCGCCGAAGGCGAAGGTCGCGGCGTGGACGAAGCTGATCCGCGCCTACCTGCGCGGCCGCGTCAATCTCGCCCGCGTCTATGTGCTGGTCGACGCCCGCCATGGACTCAAATCCGCCGACGATGAGATGCTCGACCTGCTCGACGAGGCGGCGGTCAACCATCAGATCGTGCTCACCAAGACGGATGCGGTGAAACCAACCGAGCTGGCGGCCACGATCGACCGGACATTGGCGGCTGCGCGCAAGCGGCCGGCCGCCTTTCCGGCCCTGCTCACCACGTCGGCGCGCAGCGGCGAGGGGCTTGCCGAGATGCGCGCCGCAGTGGCCCGCCTGCTCACCGAACTGGAGGCGGCTGCGCGAGGAAGCGCGGTGAGGGGAGGCGAACCATGACGCCGATCATCCTCGTCGCGCTCGCCGGCCTCATGGGCGCCGTGGGCGTCGTGCTGCTCGCCGCCGCCGCGCACGCGGCGCCCGGCGCGGGCCTCGAGAGCGCCGGGCAGATGCTGCTGTTTCACGCCGCCGCGGTCGTCGCCGCAACGACCGCGTTCTACCAGGGCCTCCTGTGGCGGCCCCTCGGGATCGCGGCGGCGATCGGGTTCGTCGCAGGCGCCGCCTTGTTCTCCGGCGACATCGCGATGCGCGCCTTCGCGGGCCATCGGCTGTTTCCCTTCGCGGCGCCGTCCGGCGGCTTCATCCTGATCGCGAGCTGGCTTGCGCTCGCGGTCGCCGCCGTCCTCGTGCTCGCGCGCGCCAACTGACCCTTTCGCGGCGCCGCGGCTGCGGCTAGAAAAACCGCCGCGAACGAGGACCAAGCCCCATGCCCGTCAGTCCGTACGACATTGCCCGCGTCCTGTCGGAAGCGCTGCCCCACATGCAGCAATACGACGAGGAGATCGTCGTGGTGAAATACGGCGGCCACGCCATGGGCGAGGAGGCGGGCGCGCGGAGTTTCGCCCGCGACATCGTTCTGCTCGAGCAGACCGCGATCAATCCCGTGGTGGTGCACGGCGGCGGCCCGCAGATCGGCGACATGCTGAAAAGGCTCGGCATCAAATCCGAGTTCGCCGCCGGCCTGCGCATCACCGACGCGGCGACCATCGAGGTGGTCGAGATGGTGCTTGCCGGCTCGATCAACAAGCAGATCGTCGGCTACATCAACGAGGCGGGCGGCAAGGCGGTCGGCCTGTGCGGCAAGGACGGCAACATGGTGGTCGCCCGCAAGGTCACCCGCACGGTCGCGGATCCGGGCTCCCAGATCGAGAAGGTGGTCGATCTCGGTTTCGTCGGCGAGCCGCAAAAGGTCGATGTGACGGTGCTCAACCAGATCCTCGGCCGCGAGCTCATTCCGGTGCTGGCGCCGGTCGCCACCGCCGCCGAGGGCGGCACCTACAACGTCAACGCCGATACCTTCGCGGGCGCGATCGCGGGCGCGCTCAAGGCGAAGCGCCTGCTGCTCCTGACCGACGTACCGGGCGTGCTCGACAAGTCGAAAAACCTGATCAAGGAGCTGTCGATGAACGACGCGCGCCGGCTGATCGCGGACGGCACCATCTCGGGCGGCATGATCCCGAAGGTCGAGACTTGCCTCTACGCCCTCGAGGCCGGCGTCGAGGGCGTCGTCATCCTCGACGGCAAGGTCGAGCACGCGGTGCTGCTCGAGCTCCTGACCGACCTCGGCGCCGGGACCCTGATGCATCGGTGAGCGGACGCGCGACCGGCCGGGCCTCAGCGTGACGATCCTCACTCAGCCGGCGCCCCCGGGCGGCGTGCGCAACCTTGCGCCGGGCGTGATCGCGGCCACGGCGTTCGCCTGCTCGGACGTGCTCGGCAAGATCGTGTTCGCGGCCGGCGGCGATGTGCTGACGCTGCTCTCGTTTCGCAGCGTGGTCGGCCTCGCCTGCATCGCGGTCTGGCTGCGGCTGGGCGAGCGGCCGAAGGCATTTTCGCCGCGCGACCGGTGGATCGCGCTCGGCCTCGGCCTGTTGTTCGCCGCGACCGTGTTCGGCCTGTTCGAAGCGATCGACCTGATGGATGTGCCGACCGCGATTCTCGCCTATTTCGTCTATCCGCTGATCACCGGACTCGTCGCGGCGCTCACCGGTCTCGAGCGGCTCGGCTGGCGCGGCGCAGCGGCGGCGCTCGCCGCCTTCGCGGGCCTCGCGCTGATGATCGGCGCGCATCCGGGCGAGATCGCGTTCGCCGGCGTGCTCTTCTCGTTCGTTGCCGCGCTGAGCCGGGCCGCCATGCTGCTCATCACCCGCGCGCGGCTCGCGCATGCCGATGCGCGGCTCATCACCTGGTACTCGCTGCTGTCATCGACCGGCTTGTTCGTCGCGGTCTCGCTCGCCACCGCGACCTGGCATCCGCCGCTGACCGGGCTCGGCTGGGCGGCGCTCGCCGCCATCAGCCTGACGACGACCGTGGCGATTCTCGGGGTGTTCGTCGCCGCCGCCCGTCTCGGGCCGTTTCGCACGGCCCTCGTGATGAACCTCGAGCCGCTGCTTGCCACGATCGGCAGCGCGGCGTTCCTCGGCGATGTGATCGCGCCCGTTCAGGCGCTCGGCGCCGCGATCATGCTCGGCGCGCTGGTCGCGTTCCAGCTCCGGCGCTAGATCGCCGCTATTGGCTCGCCGAGGACGACGCGCAGACCGCGACCAGCGGGCTGTTGGCCGGGTCGGGAACGACGCCGCACGATGCCGATCGCTCGGTGAGAAAGTTCGCCGCCTTGCGGTTCGCGCCGCAATAGGCGGTCACCAGCACCTCGTTCGAGTTGCATTCGGCGAGGCAGGTCGACGCGACGCAGTTCGCGCGGACGATGCGAAGATTGGCGGCGGGACCGGGCGCACCGGGCTGTCCTTGCGGACCGGGAGGGCCGGGCGGGCCGGCGGGTCCCCGCTCGCCGACCGGACCGGGCGGTCCCGCGGGGCCTGCATCACCTTTGGGGCCGGGCGGGCCTTGCTGCCCGCAACTCGCAATCAGGAGGCAAACCGCGGCGGCAGCCAGAACCCTCGGCATGGTCATGAAAATGTCCGTTCACAATGCTCACGCAGGCCGCTTGCGACCCAAGCGGGTCGCAAACGCGTGGCGTCGCCGCCGCTTGGCTCAACGTTGGTGCTTGCACAAAGGTCCAACAGGAACCTATATCTAGATGGGGCGTATAAGCGTCAAGGACGCGTGTGCGGGGCCGGCTGAACGGCTCGCCACAGCCGTGACAGGCCGGGTATGCGCTTCAAAGCAGCCATTCTCATTGTCGTAATCGTGGTGCTTGCCGGCGGCGCGCTCGCGTGGCGCTTCGCACCGTTCGGCGCGCACGGCCCGCAGGCCGCCGCGGCGAAGCCGCAAATTCCCGTCACGGCCGGGACCGCCGAGGCCCGCAACGTCCCGATCTATGTGGAGGGTCTCGGAACCGTCCAGGCGTTCAACACCGTTGCGGTGAAGACGCGGGTCGACGGCCAGATCGTCAAGGTCTTCTTCCGCGAGGGCCAGGAGGTGAAGGCCGGCGATTCGCTGTTCCAGATCGATCCGCGTCCGTTCGATACCGCGGTTCAGCAGGCGGAGGCCACCAAGGAGAAGGACGAGGCGCAGCTCCAATCCGCCCAGCTCGATCTCGATCGCGCGACCAAGCTGCTCGTGCCCGGCTTCCAGACCCGCCAGGGCTACGACCAGCAGAAGGCCACCGTCGCGCAGCTGCAGGCGGCGATCAAGGCCGATCAGGCGCAGATCGACACGGCGCGCCTCAATCTCGACTACTCGCTCATCAAATCGCCGATCGACGGCCGCACCGGCCAGCGTGTTGTGGACATGGGGAATCTGGTCCAGACCGCGCAGAATGCCAACCTGGTCACCATCACCCAGATGCGGCCGATCTTCGTCAGCTTCACGGTGCCGGCCGAGCGGCTCGACGACATCCGCAAGAACCAGGCGAAGGGGACGCTCGACGTGATCGCCTACGCGATGGACGACAAGACCCAGTTGGCACAGGGACAGCTGACGCTGATCGACAACCAGGTGGATGTGACGACCGGAACGATCCACCTCAAGGCGCAGTTCGACAACGTGGGCGAGCCCCTGTGGCCCGGTGAATTCGTCGATGCGCGCATCGTGCTCTCGACCCGTCAGAACGCCGTGACGGTGCCGGCCGAGGCCGTGATGCAGGGTCCGAACGGCGCCTACCTCTACGTGATCGGCAAGGACGACACCGTGCAGCGGCGCACCGTCGACGTCGCTGCTACGCAGGAGCAGCTCGCCGTGATCAGCCGCGGGATTGCGGCCGGGGAGCGCATCGTGGTCGAAGGCCAGTATCGGCTGACCGACGGCGCCAAGGTCAAGATCGGCGCGCCGATGCAGGCGCAGCTCGGCGGGCCGGCCGCGCAATGAACATCTCCGAGACCTTCATCCGCCGGCCGATCGGGACCTCGCTCTTGATGGCGGGCATCCTGGTGTTCGGCATCGCGAGCTACGAGCTGCTGCCGGTCTCGGCGATACCGACGGTCGATTTCCCGACCATCGTGGTGACCTCGCAGCTGCCCGGCGCAAGTCCGGACACCATGGCGTCGTCGGTCGCGACCCCGCTGGAGCAGCAATTTGCGGCGATCCCCGGGCTCGCGCAGATGACCTCGACCAGCGGTCTCGGCATCACGACGATCACGCTGCAGTTCGATCTGAACCGCAACATCGACGGCGCGGCCGGCGACGTGCAGACCGCGATCAACGCGGCGAGCGGCCTGCTGCCCAAGGATCTGCCGTCGCCGCCGACCTACAAGAAGACCAATCCGGCCGAGCGGGCGATCCTGATCTACGCCATATCGTCGGACGCGCTGCCGATCTATCGGGTCGACGACTACGCCTACACGATTCTGGCGCAGAAGATCTCCACCATCACCGGGGTGTCGGAGGTCGACATCGCGGGCCAGCAGCAATACGCGGTGCACGTCCAGGTCAATCCGCTGGCGCTCGCGTCGCGCGGCATCAGCCTCGAGGATGTCCACACTGCGCTCAACGCGGCGACGCTCGACGAGCCCAAGGGAAATCTCGAGGGCCAGCATCAGGTCGTTACGCTCGACACCAACGATCAGCTGTTCAACGCCAAGTCCTTCGACAACATCATCATCGCCTATCGCAACGGCGCGCCGGTGCGGGTGAAGGACGTCGGAACCGCGATCGATTCCTCCAAGCTGCCGCTGACCGGCGCCTGGTTCGGCCGCAAGCAGATCGAGCTCCTGCTGGTCAAGCGCCAGGCCGGCGCCAACACCCTCGCGGTGGTCGATCAGGTCAAGGCCGAGATGCCGGGGCTGCGCGCGTCGCTGCCGCCGTCGATCCACGTCGACCTGGTCTCCGACCGTTCCCTCAACATCCGCGAATCGGTCCAGGACGTCGAGCTGACGCTGCTTCTGACCATCGGGCTCGTCGTGCTCGTCATCTTCCTGTTTCTGCACAACGTCTGGGCGACCATCATCCCGAGCGTCGTGGTGCCGCTGTCCCTCGTCGGCACCTTCGGCGTGATGTATGCGCTAGGCTACAGCCTGGACAATCTGTCGCTCATGGGCCTCACCATCGCGGTCGGCTTCGTGGTCGACGATGCGATCGTGATGATCGAGAACATCGTGCGCTACCTGGAGCAGGGCGAGCGGCCGTTCGAGGCCGCCATCCGCGGCGCCGGGCAGATCGGCTTCACCATCATCTCGATCACCATCTCGCTCGTCGCCGTGTTCATTCCGCTGCTCTTCATGGGCGGCATCGTCGGCCGGCTGTTTCGCGAGTTCGCCATGACGGTGACGACCGCCGTGCTGGTGTCCGGCTTCGTCTCGCTCACGCTGACGCCGGTGATGTGCTCGCGCTTCCTCACGCGCGAGAGCGCGCACGGGACGAATTTCGTCAGCCGGTGGTCGGAACGCGTGTTCGACCGACTGATCCGGGGTTACGACCGCGGCTTGAAATGGGTCTTCCGCCATGAGCGGCTGATGCTCGCCGTCACGCTCGGGCTGATCGTCGTGACCGGCGTGCTGTACCTGATGATTCCCAAGGGTTTCTTCCCCGAGCAGGACACCGGCTTCGTGTTCGGTCAGGCGGTGGCGCGGCAGGACACGTCGTTCGCGACGATCACCCAGATCGAGAACCAGTTCGCCGACATCGTCGCGGCCGATCCGGCGGTCTCCGGGGTGGTCGGCTTCGCGGGCGCGACCGGCGGCAACTCGACCGAAAACACGGCGCGCCTGTTCATCCAGCTCAAGCCGATCAGCGAGCGCAGTGCCTCGGCCCAGCAGGTCATCCAGCGGCTGCGCCCCAAGGTCGCGCAGGTGCAGGGCGCGAAGTTCTACATGCAGGCCGGCCAGGACATCACGGTCGGCGGCCGCCTCACCCAGACCGAATACCAGTACACGATCACCGATACGGACACCGAGGAGCTCAATCACTGGGCGCCCATCCTGGAAGCCCAGATGGACAAGGCGCCCGAGCTGCAGGACGTCGCCACCGACCAGCAGATCGCCTCGCCGCACATCGCGATCACGATCGACCGCAACGCCGCCTATCGGCTCGGCCTGTCGTCGGCGCTGATCGATCAGACGCTCTATGATGCTTTCGGTCAGCGGCAGGTGGCGACGATCTATACGTCGAGCCAGCAATACAAGGTGATTCTCGAGGTCCAGCCGCAGTTCCAGAACGACAGCTCGGCGCTCTCGCGCATCTATCTCACCAGCCCGGCGGGCGCCCGCGTGCCGCTGGGCGCGATCGCGCACCTCACCAACAAGGTCGAGCCGCTGACGGTCAATCACCAGGGCCAGTTCCCCTCCGTGACCCTGTCGTTCAACGTCGCGCCCGGCTATGCGCTCGGCCAGGCCGAGAAGCGCATCCAGCAGATTCAGTCCGACCTGCGCACGCCGATCACGCTGCAGGGAACCTTCCAGGGCAATGCGGAGGAGTTTCGGCGCTCGCTCACCACCATGCCGCTGCTGGTGGCGGCCGCGATCCTGGTCGTCTACATCGTGCTCGGCCTCCTCTACGAGAGCTACATCCACCCGGTCACGATCCTGTCGGCGCTGCCGTCCGCCGGCGTCGGCGCCCTCATCATGCTGATGCTGTTTCACTTCGAACTTACGGTCATCGCGATCGTCGGCATCATCCTGCTGATCGGCATCGTCAAGAAGAACGCGATCATGATGATCGACTTCGCGCTCGAGGCCGAGCGCAACGAGGGCAAGTCCCCGCTCGACGCGATCCACGAGGCCTGCCTGCTGCGCTTCCGTCCCATCATGATGACGACGATGGCGGCGCTGTTCGGCGGGCTGCCGCTCGCGCTCGGCTTCGGCGCCGGCTCCGAGCTGCGCCGCCCGCTCGGCATCGCGATCGTCGGCGGCCTCCTGGTGTCGCAGGCGCTCACGCTCTACACGACGCCGGTCATCTACCTCTATCTCGAGCGCGCGAGCCAGTGGATGATGCGGCGGTCGCGCCGAGAGAAGCCCCAGCTGCCGCCGCCCGCCGAGCAGGTCGCCGCCGAGTAACTGTCCCGACGCGGCCGCCCCTTGACATCGTTTCGTTATCTTCCGATATTTCTGTTATGACAGAAATAGCGGAAAATACGAAACGGCTTCCGATCGCGGTCGAGCGGTTCGTCCTGCATTGGGGCGATCTCGGCTCGCGCTGGGGGGTCAACCGCTCGGTCAGCCAGATCCACGCGCTGCTCTACGTGTCCGATCGGCCCCTCACCGCCGAGGAGATCGCCGATCGGCTCGGACTTGCCCGCTCCAACGTGTCGAACTCGATCAAGGAGCTGCTCGGCTGGAGCCTGATCCGGCGCGTTCCGATCAAGGGCGACCGGCGCGACCATTTCGAGGCCGAGGCCGACGTGTGGGAGATGTTCATGCGCATCTCGGCGGGCCGCAAGGAACGCGAGCTCGATCCGGCGATCGCGGCGCTGCGCGCCTGCGTCGCCGAGGCGCAGGACGACCCCGCCGTCCATGCGGTCGCGACCGAACGGCTCAAGGCGCTGCTCGGCTTCGTCGAGACGCTCGACCGCTGGTACGCGCAGATGCTGACCGTCCCCAAGCAGAAGCTCGCCACGCTGATCCGGCTCGGCACCCGGATCGTGAGCCTGCTGCCGGCGGGGCGCAAGCCATAAACCCGAGGAGGCCGACGATGCAGCCGCCCGTCGTCGCCGACCAAGCTCGAGACTGCGTCGCCTCCGTCGCGGGTCGCGGCCACGCCGAACTGTGCGACCAAGGCCTCGGCGATCTGCGCTTCCGCGCCCTCCTGTCGGCGCCGGACTGGGACGCGCTGTCGCCTGCGGTGCGCCGGCGGTTCTCGCGGCGGCTCGCCGGCGGGATGACGGCCGTCTACGTGGGCCGGGTGACCGAGACGCGGATGAGCGGCGCCGGCTGGTGCCTGGCGCAAGCCGCGCGCCTGATCGGCGCGCCGCTGCCGCTCGGGCGCGACCACGACGTCGCGGCGGTCGTCGCCGTCACCGAGGACCGCAGCGGCGGCGGCCAGAACTGGACGCGGCTCTATGCGCGCCGCGCCGGCTTCCCGCAGATCATCCATTCGGCCAAGCGTTTCGCCGGCCCGACCGGGCTCGAGGAATATGTCGGCTACGGCGTCGGCATGGCGCTCACCGTGCATGTCGCACCCGGCGCGCTCGTCTTCCGCAGCGCCGGCTATTTCGTCCAGCTGTTCGGCCGCCGCCTCGCGTGGCCGGCGTGGCTGAGCCCGGGGCGGCTCACCGTCACGCACGGCGCGTGCGACGACGGCGCCTTCACGTTCACGCTCGATCTCGTCCACCCGCGCGTCGGCGGGTTGATCCGCCAGACCGCGACATTCCGGGAGGCAGCACCATGATCCCCCTCGTGCTCTGGCCGTCGATCACGCTGCAGATCGTCATGGGCGCGTTCGATACGCTCTATCATCACGAGATGACCGAGCGCCTCGCCTGGCGCCCCGCGCAATGCCGCGAGCTGCGGCTGCATGGCATCCGCAACCTGCTCTATGCGGCGCTCTTTCTCATGCTCGGCTGGCGCGAGCCGCACGGTGTCCCGGCCATGCTGGTGATCGCCGTGTTGGCACTCGAGCTGATCATCACGCTGATGGATTTCGTCGAGGAGGATCTGACGCGCAAGCTGCCGGCGAGCGAGCGGATCAATCACACGCTGCTCGCCCTGAACTACGGCGCGATCCTGGCGCTGCTGCTGCCGCCGCTGCTCGCCTGGGCGGCCCGCCCGACCGCACTCGTTCCGGCCGACTACGGTGGCTGGAGCATGATCGCGAGCATCGCGGCCGCGGGCATCGCCGTCTTCGGCCTGCGCGACCTTACGGCGGCGCATCGCGTGCGGCGGCTCGCTCCCGCCAAGGCCGGCGAGCTGATGGCAGCGCTGCCGGCGCCGAAGGCCGTGTTGGTGACCGGTGCGACCGGCTTCGTCGGCCGTCGCCTCGTCGCGGCGCTGGCCGCGGCCGGCCACCAGCCGATCGCGCTCGTGCGCGATCCGCACCAAGCTGCCGCGTTGCCGCCGCCGCTCCGGCTGGTGACGCGCCTCGATCAGATCCCGGCCGACAGCCGCATCGACGCCATCGTCAATCTCGCGGGCGAGCCGATCGCCGGCGGCTTTTGGACGGCGGCGCGGCGCCGCCGCATCCTTGCCTCGCGCCTGCGGGTGACGCGCGACGTCGTGCGCCTGATCGAGCGACTGGAGCGCAAGCCCACCGTGCTGGTCAGCGCATCCGCGATCGGCTGGTACGGCCTGTGGCAGGACGAGGCGCTCACCGAGTTCGACGGCGGCAAGGCCTGCTTCACCCATCGGGTGTGCGAGGCCTGGGAGCGGGCCGCGGTCGCGGCCGAGCGCCTCGGCGTGCGCGTCGTGCGCCTGCGCATCGGCCTTGTGCTCGGCACCGAGGGGGGACTGCTCGCACGCCTGCTCATGCCGTTCGAGCTCGGCCTCGGCGGTCCGATCGGCGATGGGCGGCAATGGATGTCATGGATCGCGCGCGACGACCTCGTGCGGCTCATGGCCCACGTCATCGCGACGCCGTCGCTCAGCGGCCCCGTCAACGCCACGGCGCCGGAGCCGGTCACCAACCGCGCCTTTGCGCACGCGCTCGCGCACGTCCTGCGCCGTCCCGCGCTCCTGCGCGTGCCGGCCGTGCTGTTGCGGGCGCTGGGCGGCGACCTTGCCCGCGAGCTCATGCTCGGCGGCCAGCGGGTCCTGCCCGACAAGGCGGAGGCCAGCGGATTCACGTTTCGCCATCCGACGCTGCACCACGCTTTGAGCGCCATGCTGGGGATGCCGCCGTCGCATCCGGGTCATGCGGGCGGCCGGGCCGCGGGCGCGCGCAAGCCGCGATATTTCGGTGGCCGTGCCCGCGCCCGCGGCTTATCGTTGCGGGCGGGCTGGGCGGAGCTCGCGGCGCGACATCGATTGTCCGACGACCGCCTGTTGCGATGACGCCATTGCGCGGTGTTGCGGGTCGATGCGCGGTGCGAAGGACCGAAAGCGGTTGCGATGGCGCCGGCTTCTCCGCGGCGCGACAGCGCTCGTCCTGGCGACGATCGCGCCGGTGCACGCCCAGACGCGCGTCGACCTCGCGCTGGTGCTCGCGGTCGACGCCTCGGGCAGCGTCGACCAGCACCGCTTCGAGCTGCAGAAGCAGGGCTATGTCGAAGCCTTCCGCGATCCGCGCGTGCTCAACGCCATCCGCTCCGGCGCCAATCAGGCGATCGCGGTGGCCATGTTCCAATGGACCGGCCCGCGGCTGCAGGCGGAGGTCGTGCCCTGGATGGTGGTCAAGGACGCCGCCTCCGCCGAAGCCTTGGCGGGTGCGATCGAGGCGGTCCCGCGCCGGCTGTTCGGCGGCGGCACCTCGATCAGCGGCGCGATCGATTTTGCGCGCCTGCTGCTGGCGCAGATGCCGGTCGCGCCGGCGCGGCGGGTGATCGACGTGTCGGGCGACGGCTCGAACAATTCCGGCCGCCCCGCGACTGCGGCACGCGACGAAGCGGTGCGCGCCGGCATCGGCATCAACGGGCTGCCGATCCTGTCGATCGAGCCCGATCTCGACGAATATTATCGCGACAACGTGATCGGCGGGCCGGGCGCCTTCATGGTGCCGGCAGCGAGCTTCGAGACGTTCGGCGAGGCGATCCTCAAGAAACTGATCACCGAGATCGCGGACGTCGGCGCGCGCCGGCCGGTGTTCTGATCAGTCGTGCAAGCTGCGTACGAGCGCTTCGATGGTGGCGACCGAGCGAAAATTGACCGGTGTGATCGCGGTCTCCGGGATCGTGACCGCGAGCGCGGACTCGACCGCAAGCACCAGGTTGACCATGTCGAGCGAGGTGAGGCCGACGTCGCGCAGATCGTCCTGCGGCGTGAACGCGCGGGTGATCGACCGTTCGGCGAGAATCCGCTGCACCAGCTCGGTCACGCGCTCGCCCGCTGAGACATCCAGTGTCGTCATGGCCGCACCCATCTGCGGAACCGTCGTACCATTTGCCGGCGTGACGGGCATCTGTGCGTGCGATTCAGCATTAACGCTCCCGATCGCATTCGCGTGAACGCATCCGTCGCGGTCAACGTTAACGAACCTGTCACCGTCACGCGGAGGATCGCGGCGATTCAGGATTAACAAACATGCTTTTAAGAGAACTGCGGGTTTTTCTTGCGATCCTCCCTCGTTCGACTGACACTTCCGCACGATCCTGCCCGAGAAGGAATTCGCGCCGTGACGCTCGTCGAAACGCACGACGATCCGCAAGCCGCTTTCCGACACCCGTCGGCAAGAGGCAACGCTCCCGCTCAAGTTCTGCCGCTCACCCGTGATCTCAAGCGGCGCGCGCAGGCGGCCGCCGCGGTCGCGGCAAGTCACGCCGACGCGGTCGACGCCGAAGCACGCTTTCCGCACGAGGCGCTGTCAGCCGTTCGCGCGCAGCGCCTGCTCGGCATCCTGGTTCCGATCGAGCTCGGCGGCGAGGCGGCCTCGATCGCGGACGTGGTCGACGTCTGCTACGCGCTCGGCCGCGCCTGCGGCTCGACCGCGATGATCTTCGCCATGCACCAGATCATGGTCGCGTGTCTCGTTCGTCACGCGCACGGCAGCGCTTGGCATGCCGGGCTTCTGCGCCGTATCGCCGCCGAGCAGCTGCTGCTCGCCTCCTCGACCACCGAAGGCCAAGGCGGCGGCGACCTGCGCAAGAGCGATTGCGCGGTGGTCGCCGACGGCGCGCGCATCGCGCTCGCCAAGGCCGCCACCGTCATCTCCTACGGCGCGCAGGCCGACGCCATCGTCACCACCGCGCGCCGCTCGCCCGACGCGCCCGCGACCGACCAGGTGCTGGTCGCGTTCGTCAAGGAGGACTACCGTGTCGACCGCCTGTCGGGCTGGGACACGCTCGGCATGCGCGGAACCTGCAGCACCGGCTTCGCGCTCGACGCGAACGGCCGCGCCGAGCAGGTGCTGCCCGAGCCGTATCGCACGATCCACGCTCAGACCGTCATGCCGGTTGCGCATCTGACCTGGAGCGCGGTGTGGGCCGGGATCGCGGCCGGCGCGGTCGAGCGCGCACGCCGCTTCGTGCGCCATGCGGCGCGCAAGCAGAAGGGCGAGCTGCCTCCCGGGGCCGCGCATCTCACGCGCGCCAGCGCGACACTGCAGATGCTGCAGGCGGGCATCACGGGAGCGCTGCGGCGCTATGAGAGCATCACGGATGCGCCGTCCGCGCTCGAGGCGCTCGAGTTCCAGGCCGCGCTGAACCTGCTCAAGGTCAATTCGTCCGAGCTCGCCATCGCGGCGGTGACCGGCACGCTGCAGGCCTGCGGGCTCGCCGGCTACCGCAATGACGGCGAGTTCAGCGTCGCGCGGCCGCTGCGCGACGTGCTGTCGTCGTCGATCATGATCAATAACGACCGTATTCTCGGCAATGTGGCGAGCGCGGTGCTCCTGGTCGAAGTCCCGGCGCTGCTGACCGAATAGGAACCGAGGCGCGGCGGCGCGGTGGGCCGGGCGCTTGACAGCTGGAGGAGGCGCGAGGCCGTGAACTACGTTGTCCGAGATCCGCTCAAGCTGACGACCGAGGCGCTGCTCCAGTCGACCGGCGTCGACGGCGTGTTCGCACGCACCGGTGTGTTCGAGCGCGTCGTCGAGGGCCTCAACGGCCTGATCTCGCGCCATCGCGACGTCGACGCCGAGGTCCTGCGCTTCCCTCCGGTGATGAGCCGCGCCCAGATCCAGAGGTCGGGCTATCTCGGCAGCTTTCCCAACCTGCTCGGCGCGGTGTGTTGCCTCGGCGGCGCCGAGGCCGAGATCCGCGCGGCGGTCGAGGGTGACAAGGCGAAAGGCGCTTGGACCGGATCGCTCGCCGCCACCGATTTGGTGCTCACCCCGGCGGCCTGCTATCCGCTCTACCCGATGATCGCGGCGCGCGGCCGCGTGCCGGCCGAGGGGCTCGTGTTCGACGTCGCGAGCGACTGCTTCCGCCACGAGCCGTCGCGGCAGATCGATCGGCTGCAGACTTTCCGCATGCGCGAGTTCGTGCGCGTCGGCTCGCCCGAGCAGGCGGCGTCGTTCCGCGCCGAATGGCTCGCGCGCGCGCCCGAGATCGCCGACCTCTTCGGGCTGTCCTATCGGGTCGCGCCGGCGAGCGATCCGTTCTTCGGCCGCGCCGGCCGGCTGATGGCGATCAATCAGGTCGAGCAGTCGCTCAAGTTCGAGCTGCTGCTGCCGGTGCGCTCGGCCCAGCAGCCGACCGCCTGCATGAGCTTCAACGACCATCGCGACCACTTCGGCAAGACCTGGGAGATCGCGACCGCGGACGGCGCGACCGCCCATACGTGCTGCGTCGCCTTCGGCATCGATCGCCTCACCTTGGCCCTGTTCGCCGCCCATGGTCTCGACCTGCGCATGTGGCCGGCATCGGCGCGCGAGGCGCTCGGGCTCTGAGGGGAGTCGCATGGCGACCTGGTCGAAGACCTGGACGTTTTTCGAAGACGACTGGCACGAGGGCAACGTGCCGATCATGGGCCCGCGCACCCACGCCGCCTGGCTCGGCTCGATGGTGTTCGACGGCGCCCGCGTCTTCGAGGGCGTGACGCCCGACCTCGCGCTGCATCTTGCGCGCGTCAACGAGTCGGCGAAGAATTTTCTGCTCCAGCCCCTGGTATCGCTCGAGACCTGGCGCGGCCTCGTCGCCGACGGATTGAAGCGGTTCGACCCCAATGCTGCGCTCTATATCCGGCCGATGTACTGGGCCGAGGCCGGCGCGCCGGGCGGCATCCGGCACGATCCGGAATCGACCCGCTGGTGCCTGTGTGTCTACGAGGCGCCGCTGCCGCAGCCCAACGGGAGCGCCATCACGCTGTCGCCCTTCCGCCGGCCGACCGCCGACTGCGCGCCGGTCGACGCCAAGGCGGGCTGCCTCTATCCCAACAATTCGCGCGCCCTGCTCGAGGCGAAGGGCCGCGGTTTCGACAACTGCCTGATGCGCGATGCGCTCGGCAACATCGCCGAGCTCGGCACCTCGAACGTGTTTCTCGCCCGTAACGGCGTCGTGGCGACGCCCGTGCCCAATGGCACCTTTCTCAACGGCATCACGCGCCAGCGCGTCATCGCGCTGTTGCGCGGCGCCGGCGTCACGGTCGAGGAGACCACCTTGACCTATGCGGATTTCCAGGCCGCGGACGAGATCTTCTCCACGGCCAACTACTCCAAGCTCGCGCCGGTCACGCGCATCGATGACCGCTCGCTGCAGCCCGGCCCGTTCTATCGCCAGGCGCGCGCGCTCTACTGGGATTACGCGCACGCCTGAGGATGGCACCCTTGCCCGCAGGGGGAGGCAAAGAGCGGCGCTCAATCCAGCGCGTGGGCGGGCTCTTGCGTCTCGCGCGGCCGCGGCATGCGCGACGAGCCGATGAAGAACACCAGCGGGATCGTCGCCAGCGTCAGGTACATCAGCAGCTTGAAATCGTTCGCGTAGGCGATGATCGCCGCCTGCTGGGTGACCAGCGCGTCGAGCATGGCGCGGCCCGTCTGGGTCGTGGTGCTGAGGATCGAGGAGACGGTCGGCGCCTGCAGGGCGTCGTTGAACGGCGTCACGTACTCGGCGAGATGGGCGTGCATGCGGATCGTCGTATTGGTGAGCTGCGCGATCACCATGGAGATGCCGACCGAGCTGCCGAGATTGCGCACCAGGGTGAGGATCGCGCTGCCCTCCGTCCGCAGATGGTTCGGCAGCGTCACGATCGC
>Ga0335081_10002339_pt1 | contig 29794 bp, 23 predicted proteins | sample Lox_Sample_35_FD_206713 | JGI IMG/M metagenome (GOLD analysis project Ga0335081, IMG submission 206713) | Soil microbial communities from Loxahatchee National Wildlife Refuge, Florida, United States - Lox_Sample_3.5 | ecosystem: Environmental > Terrestrial > Soil > Wetlands | place: USA...
CCCGCCGGGCCTTCTATCCATTGACGATGCCGCTCACCGTGGGGCCAGGGTCCATTTCGGTAGCGATCGCGGTAGGCGCGAACCGACCTCCCGGCAGTGAGGCCAGTTGGACTCTGCCTGTTGCAGCATTGTTGGGATGCGCGGTCCTGGCACTAACCATCTACCTGATATATCGATTTGCCGAACCCGTCGGGCGTGTCTTAGGCGAGACTGCCATGAACATCATCATCCGCTTGTCGTCCTTTATTCTCGTGTGTATTGGTGTCCAGATCGTGTGGAATGGAGTGAGTGCGCTTCTGATCACGATCCTCATTCACCGGAGTTAGCGTCTGTGCTCGCCCTGGTTCTGTTGAAGGGCTGCCTTTATCAGCCAACGCCGGTGTTTGAGCGGACGTGGCTATAGCTGCCGCGGTGGTACTTAACCTCACGCGGTGCAGTCTGCCCCCTTCCTCAAGCGGCCTTCCGCATCCCCTCCTGACGCGCGACCAAATGGGGCGCGAGTTTCTTCTTGGCATTGAATACCCGCCACTGCGCCGTGCCGATGGGGATGGCCTGTGCCGAGGCGATTTCGTGATACTCCAACTGCTCCACAAATCGCAGCTTCATGACCTCGCTTTCGCAAGAATCCAGGAAGGCCATCCAGCCAAGGAATTCGAAGGCCGGCGTGCCGGCGGGCTTTGGTTGGGTTACCAGGCGGTCCGCGACGGTCGTAAGGTCCACGGTCTCCAATTCATGCGGTTTCTTGTTGCCGTAATACTCACGCATCACATTGAGCGCAACCTTGAGTAGCCAGCCGCGGAACGATTGGCGATCTCGCAATTGGTGGGCCTTTCGGTAAACGGTGAGCATCACTTCCTGCGCGAGGTCTTCGGCCAGCGAGAATTCACAGCGGCGCGAACGGAGGAAGGCGACGATCTGAGGCGTGAAGGCACGGAAGAGTTCCTCGAATGACTGCTCGCTGGGAGAGTCGAAGAATCTATCTACCACTTCACGGTCCTGCCGCGATCGTCGCTTTGTCATTGGCACGTTAATCATAGAGTTCAACCTTTTCTGCTGCGACTCTGATGGGGCACTCCAGAGGCCAACCTCCATCGGGGTTAAGACGCTTGGATTGTTGCGGCTAGCGACGTTTACCGGCCGGCTCTGTGTCGGCTTGGTATTTCGAATGTCGGGATCCCGACTTCGGCGCGGGGGCCGTCTGTGCGCCGCCTGAGGTGCGGGCGGGAACCTCCGGCGCCGCTCAAACAAACCGGGTGGTCCGCACGGTCATTCCTTTATGAGAGGAGTTAACCATGCCCACTGCGATGGCCAGGTTGGACGATAGGGCTCTAGTCCAAATGGCGCTGGCAGGTCAAAGCGAATGTTTCGGGGAAATCATGCAGCGCCATATGAAGATGGTCCGGGCCCGCGTGAGGTCGATCGTCCGGAGTTCGTCCGACGTGGATGACGTTGTCCAGGAAGTGTTTTTCAAGGCATGGCGAGCTCTTTCCACATATCGCGCAGACGCCAGTCTACGCACCTGGCTCACCAGGATCGCCACCAACGAAGCGGTTATGCTCTGGCGTCGCGAACGGCGGCAGCGGCTTTACGAGACCTCGGAAGAGTCCAGTAGTGTGGCTTGGCGTGGCGAACCCGCGGATCAGACGGTCATGAGAGGCGAGGTGGCCCGAACTGTTCGTGGGGCTGTCGTGAGCCTTCCCTTGATATATCGCGAGGTCGTCATGCTGCGTGATATCGAGGAGGTTAGCGAGGCCGCGACCGCCAAGCGACTGAAGTCGTCGTTACCCGCGGTGAAGACCCGCCTGCACCGGGGCCGCCTCAGGCTCGCGGGGGCGCTCCGCGGCTCGCATGTACAGGCCCTCCTTCATGCGGCGTGATCGCGAAGGCTGTGCGGCCCACGCTCCGCCAAAACGGGTACAAGAGTTCCGGTTGTGTCCGCCGCGCCCTTTGTTTTCAATCGCGGGTTCCACCAGACGGGTACTCTTGTACCCGTTTGCCGAGGAATCCGCCGGAGGCTCGAGCCATTGAAAGAGACGGTTCAATTCGTGGCGCATCACGGTTACTGGCTGCTGGCCGCCGCGGTTCTCGGCCGCCAGGCGTGTCTACCCGTGCCGGCTAACCTGCTCTTGGTCGCCGCCGGCGCCTTATCCCGCATGGGCGAATTGCACCTCGCGCCGATCCTTGCGACGGCCGTGTCGACCTTTATCCTGGCCGATCTGGCGTGGTACGAAGCAGGCCGGCGATGGGGAGAACGGACGCTGCACCTGCTCAGCGGCTTTTCCCGCAACCCGGCTGCGGCGGTCCACCGAGCGACGGCAGTCTTCGCCCGGCACGGAGTGCGCACGCTGCTGATCTCCAAGTTCGTCGTCGGTGTCGATGCCGTCGCGGCTCCGCTGACCGGAGCATCGGGAACTTCCCCCGCCAGGTTCGTTCTGTTCGACGGCGCCGGGGCAACGCTCTGGTCGGCCTTCTATGCGGTCCTGGGCTACGTCTTCAGCGACCAACTGGATCGAGTTGCCGTTCATGTAGCCAGGGTGGGTGTGGTTCTGGGCGCCCTCGCGGCCGCCGCCGCAGCCATCTATTTCGCAAAACGGGCGGCGCTCTGGCTCCGGTTTGTCAGGCAATTCGCGCTCGAACGAATCAGTCCGGAAGAACTGTACCGGAGGCTGAACGCCGGTGACGATATCTTGCTCCTCGATTTACAGGGCCATCGCGGAATGAGCGGTGAAGCGCCGGCGATTCCGGGGGCGATCCGTATCGATCCACGGAAGCTGGAGCTGTACACAGACGTGGAAATTTCATCCTCTCGGGATGTGGTCCTTTATTGTGCTTCTCCAGGTGAGTTTACCAGTGCGCGCGTGGCCCTCGCGCTGCGCGACAGAGGCATCACGCGCGTACGGCCGCTTGCCGGAGGTCTTCAGGGATGGCGGGCCCGCGGATTCCCGATTACCACGAGTGCCGGCATGCCGTCCGGTGCGGCGGTTCCATGAGTTCGTCGGGCAGTGCGGCTCCGCAATCCTGGCAAATGCGGGGTCTCGGCCACAGGCGCGGCCAGTGGACTTGCTACATCTACGACGAAGCTGAATGCTTTCGCTTTCAAATTGAAGGCAGCCTCTGCGACGGTCGTGCGAGAGACCTCGAACAATCGAGGCGTACGGCCTCGTCCGTGATTGGCAGCCGCTCGTGGTCCCTCACGCTCGGCAACCTGACGCTTATCGAGCCTCTGGGCCGGGCGCTTCTCGACCGGTGGAGCCAGGAGGGTGTGCGGATCGTTGCCAACTCGCCGCTGTTAAGAAGCATTGTCCGGTCGATCGCCGGTGAACGGGTAAGATTCAGAATTGGACCGCAGCCGTCCCCTGCGGAGGCATGGGAAGAGTATGTCGATTCCGCGGTTATCCGAATCGAGCATGACCTGGGTCACCGCAGGCTCGTTCCTCGCACCCGATCCGAGGCTCCGCGGGGGGTTCCGCACGAGCTGATTCGCCGCTACGTCGAGGCCGTGTTCGTGCCAGGCGCTACGTTGGCGCAGGCACTACGGGTAGCGACTGGTTTCGGCCAATCCGAGTGCGAATCGTGTATGGTTCGCGTGGATGACCGGCACGCATACAGCGTCGCAAGGGAGACGCTCATCCGGAGCATTCCAGAGTTTCGCCACCCCAGGAGCCGGGTAGCCGCGCCGCACGGTTCGAGCGCGATCCGGCGCCTCACCACTATTACGAGCTTTCGGGAGAAGGACGGCGGCGTTTCCATCGAGATGGAGGCGATCGGGCTGGCTTGCGACGTTCCGGAGCGCTTCGGATGGCTGGTCGAGCCGTTCGTGCGGCTGGTATCGCGGAGGTCGCTCTCGACATCTCTTCGGCGAATTGTCTCCGCATCGTCCACCGCCGGGACGCGAATCGGAGACGGATCGCCGCTTATGAGTTCGTCCCCAGTCCGCCCTTAAACAGACGAAAACGCCGGCTGGCATGACTGGCGTAAGCGACCGACGCCGGGACCGTCAGTTCCACCTCGGTGCCGGCGCCCTGCTCGCTCCAGACATCCAGTTGCCCGGCGATACTCTTCGCGCGCTCGCGCATGCCGGGCAGACCGTAGTGACCGGCGCGCCCTTGCTGGACCACGCTCGCATCAATGCCGATGCCGTCATCCCGGACCCGCACTCGAAGCTCCCGTGCATCATACCGGATTTCAACTTCGATCCGCCGCGCCCGCGCGTGACGGAACGCATTGCGCAACGCTTCCCCCGTCATCCGGTAGACTTCATCGCGCAGGATCGCATGCAGTTCTTGTGAGGCGCCCTCTACTTCCACCGAAAATGCAGGGGCATCCCCATTGGCAGCCCTCTGCTGTTCGGCCAGTTCTTTACCCAATACTTCCACAGCCTTCGCCAGTTCGTTGCTGATCACAGTGGACGAGCGCAGATTCTGAATCGCTTCCCGTCCTTCCCGAATGGCATCCGACGCCTGATCGATCGCCCTGTCCAGCCTTTTCAGCGCCTCTTCAGGGCGCTTGGAAAACAGGTTACGCGCCCCCTGAAACTGGAGCAGCAGGCCCTGAAAACTCTGCAACAACGTGTCGTGCAAGTCGCGGGCGACCCGTAGGCGCTCGTCGACACGGCCTTCCAGGTTTGCGTTGAATTCCCGCGCGATCTGATACAGGCGGTAGCGGTAGAGCGCCCAGAGCACTGCCAGAAAAGCGGCCACGCACGAAGAGCGGAACCAGGTGGTCTGATAGTACGCCGGGTCGATGGAGAAATCGAGCGCGTCGCCGGCCTCGTTCCACACGCCGCTGTTGTTGGAGGCCATGACGTGGAAGCGGTAGTGGCGCGGAGCAATATTGGTGTAGAAAGCTTGCCGCCGGTTGCCGGCATCGGTCCAATCGCGATCGTATCCCTCCAGCCTGTATCGAAAAAGGTTTTTCTCCGGCGCGACCAGACTCAGCGCCGTATACTCGATTACCAGATCGTGAACCCCTGCAGGCAGGCGCAATCCCTGCGAGGCTTCAATCTCCCTGCCGCTCACAGTAATTTGTTTGACGTATACAGGCGGCGGCAGCTTGTTGAACGGAAGATGCCGCGGATCGATGACGCTGACCCCGTCCGGGGGTGAGAACCATATTCTTCCATCTGGCGACTTAGCGACATGCCGGCTGTAGCGGCCATAACGGCCGCGACTCCACACTCCGTCGGTGGCGTCGAAAACCGTGGTCCGGACGCTTCGCTTCAGATCGCTTGCCCAGGCCTTCAACTCGGCACCCGCAATCCGCACCAGGCCGCAGGACATGTACAACCAGAAGGACCGGTCATTGTCTTCCATCGCCCATTGAACGGCATCGCAGGGCAGGCCGTTTCTGCTGGTAAGAGTCGTGACGCGGCCATCTTTCACCCGGCTTAAACCGCCCTCGGTTGCAGCCCACACAGCACCGTCCGAGCCAGGTTGAAGGTCCACCACCGAGCCATTGCCCAGCCCGTTAGCCGCATTGTAGGAATTGCGGACCTGGCCGTCCTTGAGGTAGGCGATTCCTCCGTCAAAAAATCCGAGCCACAGGCCGCCCTGCGACCGATCGGCCAGCAAAGCTACCGCGTGCTTCTGTCCAAATCGAGCCCAAGGGAAATGTTGCACTGCGCCCTCCGGCGTCGCATAGAAAAGGCCATCGCTGTGGCTGATCCAGACCTTCCCCTGTCGATCCCCGGCGATTGAGAATATATCTCCCTCTGGGAGGCCAGGAACCGGCACAAACCGGCCGCGGTCGAAGTAAGAAACACCTTTGCGAGTCCCAGCCCACAATCGTCCCAAGTCATCCTGCCCCAGCGAATAAACGGCGCTAACAAGCCCGCTGTTCCCGATTTCTGTTACCCTCGCGCCGATAATGCGCTCTCGTTGATTTTTCCCCCCGCTTCGATCCGGCGCATTCCGCTTGCCGTAAACGGTCATATGCCCGTTCTGCCAGCGATTCAACCCATCCGCCGCGGAAATCCAGATACTTCCGTCCGGGGTCGCTTCCAGCACGTCAACCGAGGCAATCGAAAGCCCCTGGCTCACCGAAATCGTCGGGACCGCGAATTCGCGAAACCGATCGAGCCCGGTTGTGGTGCCGACCCAAACATCGCCTTCGCGATCTTCCAGAAAGCAACTTACACCATCACCGGACAGGCCGTCGCTGACAGAGAATTTATCAATCCTGCCCTGATGCAGATGCAACAAACCTTGCATAGTGCCGAACCACAGACTGCCATCACTGCTTTTGAACATGTGAGTGGGCCTGAACTGCCCGCCGATCACGGGAAGAGCGTAGCTCCGGATTTTTCCGTCCACAAGCTGATTCAGCCCTTCGAACCCACCCTTGGCCGGAGTGGCAAACGGGTTGGATTTACTGGTGGCCATCAGGAGCGCACCCTTGCCCTCTTCGAGCAGCGCGTGGGCGTAAGCTGCCCCACCTGAGAGGGTGTAGTGCTCTGGGGTACCGGGCCCCCATCGCCACAGACCTGTTTGAGCCGACACCCACAAATTGCCTGTGTGGTCCGCGTACAAAGCGGATACGGACACGCCGAAACTCCCGGTTTCGTAGCATTGCGTCCCGGCGGCTCGGACGGCGCAGAGCCTGCCGGGATCCCTGACCCCGAACCAAAGCATTCCTTCCGCATCCTGCAGCAGTGAAGTAACGCCTTGCCCGGAAACTTCCGGATATTGGGTAAGCCTGCCGTCCTTCAAGCTGGCAAGCCCCTCGTCCGTGCCAATCCAAAGAGTGCCGTCCCGTGCAGCCAAAAGCTGGCGGACAAAACCGTCGGGGAGTTGCTCTCCGTGTGGCGGCTGCCACGGGATGGCGTTGACGCCATCGAAGCGCTGCAGCCCCGATTCCGTGCCCAGCCAAAGATAACCATCGGGTGTTCGCGCCAGCGAAAAGATGGTGCCCTTGATGAAGCCTTCGCGAACCTTCCACGCGGTGTGCGCGTACTGGCTCAAATCGAGGGCGGGATCCAACGCGAAAGCGCAAGTGCTCGAGGCCAGCAGGAGGGCCAGCCAGACTACCGCCGTTGTTTGCGCCTTCCCCATATTGGGACTTTGCCCGCGCGAGCCGAGCTTTGATGACAGAACGCCCCCAACACACCCGGCTGCGAGTTAACAAGAACCGCAATTATTGTACCGTCGCATATTCCCAGAGCGAAATGTCCGAAAGCGAACAATATTTGATCCGATTTGACCCGATTTGACCCTCCGGTGCTCTGCGGATATGATACAATACTCGCGCTCGGCATAAACCCATTTGCGAGGCTGTGCGTCATGTCGCGCGGGCACAGTGTCGACAGCAAAGCCTCGTTAACCCCCGTTTGGCTGTCAGGAGGGCCCCCAAAAATGTCCAACAGGTTTCGAACAACCCACTTGGAATTATTGAGCCTGTTTTTGCTATTGTTGCCGGCCGGGCCGCACTTGGTGGGGCAAGTAAATACAGGCGATGTGTTAGGGACGGTGACTGACGTTTCGGGGGCGGTGATTCCCGATGCAAAGGTGACCATCAGGAATACGGCTACGGGCATATCCCGAACCGTACAGACAGGAAAAACGGGCGACTATAGTCTTGGTCTTTTGCAAGTAGGGATCTACGAAGTCACGATCGAGGCCAAGGACTTCAGGACCTTTGTGACCAGGGACTTGAACTTGTCGGCCGGAGATCGCGTCCGCGTGGACGCTAAGATGGAAATCGGCATTGCCCGCGAGAGCGCCTGGGTCTCGGCCGAAGCTACTCCCGTTCTGCAGACCGACTCCTCTACCGCCGGCACGTTAATCGCCACCAAAAGTGTCGCAGGTCTGCCGCTGAACGGACGCAACCTGACCAACTTAGTTCAGCTCTCGGCGGGCGTCACCGAGGGGGCTTCCAATTCGCCGGGAGGCGGGACTCACAGCACCGATCGCCGGTTGACCTCTTCCTTTTCTGCCAACGGGCAGAATGACTTTCTCAACAACAATATGATCGATGGCATGGACAATAACGAGCGATACTTCGGCACTATTGTCGTCCGGCCCTCCATCGATGCCGTTCAGGAGGTCAACGTCTCCACCAACTTGTACCCGGCGGAGGTCTCGCGCACCGAGGGAGGCGTGGCCGATGTGATTACGAAGTCCGGCACGAACACTTTCCACGGTTCGCTCTTCGAGTATCTGCGCAACGACGCTTTCGATGCGCGTAACTACTTTGCGACGGCGGGGCCCAGGCCCGAGCTGCGCCAAAATCAATTTGGCGGAAGCATCGGCGGCCCGATCAGGAAGAGCAAGACCTTTTTCTTCGGCGACTACGAGGGGTTTCGCCAGGTATGGGCCCAGAACACGTACACCTCAACTGTGCCCACGCCGGCGCAGGAGAGCCTGGTAGCGGCGGCGGCAGTAGGGCAGACGATCCCTGCGGGCTCCTTGCTGGGGAACAAAAGCCCGTTTGTAGTGAGTGAGCTGGGCAAGAATTTGTTCTCGCTCTATCCCACTCCAACGAATTCCCGAACGAACAACAACTTTGTCTACTCTCCTGTCACAACCCAGTTCAGCCACACTTTCGATGTGCGCGTCGACCATCACTTCTCCAATCGGGACGCGCTGTTTGCGCGCCACTCAATCAATGACGTGAGCACCTATACTCCGGGGAACCTCCCGGACGTTTCCATCAGTGGAAAGACATTCGGCTCCTCCAACTCGCCCGGACTCGTAGGAGGGCCGGGTCTCGAACGCGGCCAGAATGTCGGCCTAGACTATGTCCATGTCTTTCGACCGGAGCTTCTGTTGGAATTGAAGGTCGCATACCTTAGATTCGCCAACCAGGGGTTGACTATCAATGGCGCCAACGCCGGCGTCGAATTAGGCTTCGATTCCTGTTCCTTGGGAACCGGTTACTGCATGAATGCCGCGAGCGGCGGGGCGCAATACGGGCTGCCGGCCGTCAAGGTGGCCTCGCCGTATGCCGGCTTGGGCGACGCATCGTCTGCGCCGCTCTTCGACTACAACAACACCTTCCAGTACCAGGGATCTTTCACTTGGACCCACGGCGCTCACAACGTGAAGACTGGTGTGAGCCTGATCCGGCGGCGACTGGACTTACAGCAAAGCCAAAGCGGCCGCGGCAGTTATTCTGTTACCGGGACTTTCACCGGCAGCGCCCTCGGGGACCTGGTTGCCGGTTATGCTTCGGACGCACAATTCCAGAACGATGTGGCCTTCCCGCGCTTCCGCTCCTGGGAGGTCGCCGGCTATATTCAGGACGACTGGCGTGCGACCAGGTGGTTGACTTTCAACCTCGGAGTCCGCTATGAGATCTTTACCCCGTTCACCGAAGTGCACGGTTACCTTTCGAACTTCGACACAACCACTGGCGAGGTGGTTTCTCCGGCCCTCTCAGGGGCCAACCACGGCTCCAGCACCGCGAACGTGAATACCGACTGGGGCGACATCTCTCCCCGGCTCGGGTTTTCGGCGTCGCTGGGCGGCGGCATGGTGCTACGAGGCGGTTTTGGTCTCTCCTACTTCCCGAATCAAATTGGCAACGCTGCCCTTCTCAAGAATACTCCTTTGGTAATCAGCCGGAATTGCGGGGGCGACGCCTCATATCCTGTCGCATGTCCAAGCGGGATTGCTGGCCCCGGCGGTCTGGGACTTACCATGGCGAGAGGGCTGTGGCTGCCCACAATCGATCCCGCCAGTGCGAATTATCCGAATGAAGCGATGGGAACTGGAGTGGCGGCGGGAACGGAAATTGACGCCGTAGCGAACAACCTGAAATCGGGCCGCATGGCCCAGTACAGCGTGCAACTCCAGAAAGGACTGGGCGCCAACTTAGTCAGCCTGGGATATGTGGGCAATCTCGGGCGTCACCTGCCGCTCGTGCCGGACGTGAATCAGGCGACTTACGCCACTTACAACTACGGCGGAGCGGGGTGCGTGAGTAACGGCAAGCCGACGTACTCCTCCCTCTGTTTCACGCAGGGACCCATTCCCTACCCGGCCTACAGCGGCGATCAAATCTACGTGCTGGAGAGCGCCGCAAAATCCAACTACAACGCCTTACAGGCATCCTTACTCCACCGTTTCGCCGCGGGGTTGAATGCCAACTTCAATTACGCCTGGTCGCATATTCTCAACAACGGCTCGCCGCAGGGTGAAGGCGGCGTGCGCCCGGTGGAATGCGTCCGTGACGGGTGCCTGATGGATTCGGGCAATGGCACGCCCGTCCCCGTCAACGGCTTCCAGTATGATTATGGCAACGCCGACCTGGATGTGCGCCAGCGCTTCACGGTGATGCTCAACTACGCCCTACCGTTCGGCAGGTCCCTGCACGGCGCGGCCGCGTATCTGGTGAAAGGTTGGAGCGTCAATACGATCTACGCTTACTCCACGGGCTTTCCGACCAACATCAGCGAACAAGGCAGCGGGCCTCCGGGAACCATCACCAACGCCAGCGGCATCCTGGGCTTCCGGGGTGGCGACGCTCCCAACCGGGTTGGCGACGCTGACGCAGGTCATATCCACACCATCCAAGAGTGGTTCAATACCTCGGCTTTTGCCGCGCAAGCGCCGGGATTGCTGGGCAATGCGCCGCGGAATTGCATTCACGGTCCACCGCAGAGACATCTGGATGTTTCGCTCACCAAGGACTTCCCCATCCGGGAGACCGTAAGGCTGCAGTTCCGGGCGGAGTCCTTTAACCTGACCAACACTCCGAACTTCGCGGAACCGAATACCACTCTCGGATCCCCGACGTTCGGTCAGATCACGGCCACGGCCACTGGTTCCAACCCACGCCTGCTTCAGTTTGCACTGAGGCTTTCGTTCTGAAGAATCTGAACTGCCAGACAGCCGGGCAGCGCCAATGATATGACAGGCACTCTGGATTTCCGATCCGAACGTAGCCGTCGGAAATAGAATCAACAAGGCAGCGTTTATCACACTCGCTGGACCGGCCCAAGGAATCTGGGACGAAATGCCCTATGCGGATTCGGCGCCACGCAGGTCGATTTGGCGTAAACTCTGAGCAGAGCACCCCGACGGCGGCGGGCAACGCATTCGCGGCGCCCACCGCCTGAGTGCCCTTCGGCTTGATTTTAGAACCTACTTCTCTCCGAAATTGAACGCCACGCCTCCGGAGTAGCGGATGTCGTTCTGATGGCCCCCGAAGCCCTTCGTGCTATTGATCTGGGTCATGACGTACTCCACCTGAATGGGCTTGAGAGAGACGCGCTTGGTCAAGTGGTAATCCAGACCGCCGCCGGACGCCATGGCGAACGCGTTCTGAGTGGTCGACACCGTGTTCAGATCGTTCCAGACATACGCGCCTCCGAACAGGAACTGCGCGTAGGGCGTGAGGCGCGCATGCCGCCAGTTGAATCGCGGACCGAACATATAGGTGAGCAGCCGGTCATTGATTCGAGTGTTTGCGTAACCCCCCAAATCCGCGACCAGGCCGACCACCTTATTGATATTGTACTCGAAATACCCCGAGCCGCCGTTTCCCGTCCGCTGCCGGTCGTCAAACCCCTGAGCGGAATGGACGTGTAGCCAGGAATAGTTCAGGCCGACTTCGAACTGTGGCGTGACTACCTCCTGCGCGCTCAGCGCGGCGGCGGACGCCAGTACGATTCCCAAAGCAAGCTTCCATCTCTTCATACTTCTTCTTCTCCTTCTCTAAGTTCGTGTGTATTGACCATCTAAGACCCCTCGATCCACCCGCCGGACAGTAAGTGCCAGGCAGATTTCCCGGGATCGCTTTCATCAGAAACGACCCTGACTTGGCGCCTTTTTGTTTGGCCCCGTCTCGAATGTCGGAGAAACGACTTCAAGCCGGCCAGGTACGACACGGACAAGCCAATTGTCACGGCAAGAGACCGGCCAGGCGTTTCATTCTAAACGGGAAGCTTCTGCAAGCGGAAATGGAAGCGGACGTGCCGCAGGTATTGCAGCAAGTATGGAACTACATATTACTCAAAAGACCGCTGGTTGGATTACCGCAGCAGTGATTGCTTGTCAGAGCTTGTGTGCGCAGACCGGAATTCGGCCCGCGCGGGAGTTTCACGAAGACACCTCGCTCACCATAACTTTGCAGGAACTGCGGCACGCTGTTCCCAGGGAGGCGCAGGCCGAGATGGAAAAGGCGTATAAAGCCGCGCTGAGACACCAGGCAGAGCAGGAACGCGAGCACCTGGAGAAGGCTGTCCTCATCGATCCCGAGTATGTTGCCGCGCGGAATAACCTCGGGGTCTGCTTGATGCCAATCGAACCAGCTTCCGCGATTGCCCAGTTGGAAGAAGCAATCAGAGTCGATCCCCATAAAGGGCTGCTGTACAACAATCTCGCGATTGCCTATGTTGTGATTCACAACTTAGAAGCCGCCGAACGCGCCGCTCGAATGGCTATGGAGATAGACCGAACGACCAACCGGGCGCGGGGGCTGCTGGGCTTTGTGCTCTACCAGGAGCACAAGTACACTGCGGAAGCCTCCACGCTTTTGGAACGCGCCAGCGAGGAGTACTCCACTGCGCATGTGTTCGCGGCCCACGTGCTTTTGAAGCGGGGCGACCTTCAGAAGGCAAGAACCCACATTCAGGCATACTTGTCCAGCGGCGAAATGGAATATCATGAGGACGCGTCTGAAATGCTCGACTTCATCGATCACATGGGTCAGACGCGAGACTCGTGGCCGGAACAGTTCTAGCAATAGTTTTCCAGTATTCAACCAGGGCCAGATCGTAGGCGGCGATCGCAGGACGCAGGTCTTCAGGGTGGTAATGCTCCTCGTGGCGGAAGCTCTTCATGGGTAGTCGGGGTTTCTGGCTGTAGGCCGGTCCACGTAACCGATGCAGACGCCGGCAATCGGAAGGGTGTCTTCGGGTAGGCCGAACAGATCGATGATGGCCTGCGGCTCGCGGCGAACGGCTCCGATGGGAACAATGCCAAGGCCATAGGATCGGGCGGCAACCATCAAGGTACCGAGTGCGATGCCAACGTCGGTAACTGAGGCGATCACGCCTTCCAGGCTGTGCTGTATTTCCTGTGTGATCCCGGTCTTCTCTGGTAGAGAGCGCGATTTCACCGACCCAAATTCGTAAGGAGACTCATAGGCACAGCTCACAATGCGCTCATTCCAACGGTAGAGCCTCCAGTGTTCTCGTCTGAAAGCGGGTGTTTTCTCGCACGCGGTCGAAACCCGCAGCCTCCTGGTGTTTCGAGCAACCCGAGGGCAGTGTGACAGTGAACCGGCTGCCTTTCCCCGGTTCGCTTTCGACCCGGATACCGCCACCGTGGAGTTCCACCAGGAGCTTGGTGATGGCCAAGCCCAAGCCCGTGCCTTCCTTCACGCCTCTGGCTGTAGCGCTCACCTGATGGAACTCGTTGAAGATCGCCTGCTGTTCCCCGGCTGGGATCCCAACACCCGTGTCCGCCACCGCAATCGCGACGCACTCGCTCTGCCCCACCGCCTCGATCGAGATGGTTCCGCCCTCGGGAGTGAACTTGACCGCATTGCTGAGTAGGTTATAGAAAATCTGTTTGAATCGCGTGCGGTCGGCGTACGCATAGAGTTCTTTCGGAGGGTGGCTCGCAAATAGGAGCTTACTCGCGCCCGGCAGGGATTTAGCGGCGCGCAATACTTCGGCGAGATGATCGGCCACGTTGATGTTACCGCAGCACAGCTCCAGACGTCCGGCCTCGATTTTCGCCAGATCCAACACGTCATTGATCAATGAGAGCAGGTGTCTGGCGCCTTCACGGATGTGCAGTACGTAATCCATGTAGCTCTCGCCGAGGGGGCCTTCCGCCTCCTCTGCCAGCAGGTCCGAAAAGCCGATGATCGAGTTCATGGGTGTACGGAGCTCATGGCTCATCCGGGCAAGGAATTGACTTTTCAGCCGGCTGGCTTTGGCCAGTTGCTCGTTGCTTTGGCGCAGCGCCTCCTCCGCGCGGCGGCGCTCCTGAATCAGACGCGCGCTCTGGAGGGCAGTCACGGCGTGATTGGTAGCCTTGGAGAGCAGCAGTTCATCGGTTTGATCGGGAAAATCGGCGCGCGCACAGGCAGCCGCGATCAGGCCGCCCTCGCCGTTAAACCCGACCGGAATGATCACACCCCGGCAGAGCTGCCGGGCTCCTCCCACATGCGGAATGATCTCTCGATGGGAAAGCGATCCGCCGGCGCAAAGCCGCTGTTCAAGCCACTTTGGAAATCCGTGCCACGCGCTTCCCAAGGCCGCTTCGACCGGCACGCCCCCCTCGGGACAGCACAAACGCACAAAGACAAAATCGAGGTCGAGGAGTTTTGCCATCACGTCGGCCAGACCGGAGGCAATGGCAGACGGCGCTCGTCCCACCCAGGCTGCCGGAATGGTGGAAAGTGCGACGAGATCTCTTAGTACTCTTCTCAGGCGGAGGGCTTCGGCATCGGGAGACATGGCATTCAATCGGCCATGCTCACGTTCGCTCGACTCGACCGCCGCTCCCGCAACTCGGCCAGCAACTGGTCGGGAGGAACGAAGAAGGGATTCTCCTGCAGCACCCCACCGATAATCACGACCGGGTGCGTCCGCATGATGTCTATGGCCACGTCGGCGCCAAATTTGGACAGGTCGTACGTACAGATCACCGGATCGTCGTATTTGGGAAGCACGTAGTTGAGTCGGGTCTCGTATTCCAACAGGTCATCGACGCCTGGTTTGTCGAGCAGCGCCCATTCCATGTGAGCCAGGAGCCTGGTAACGGCGTAACCGGCGTTTTCCCCCGATTGGAGCAGCTCTTCGATCAAAGCCAACATGGCATTCTGGTCGAAACGCTCCCCGCGCAAATAAGCTTCCTGCCAGCGCCGCACCTCGAGCTGTCCGGTGTTCATCGCGTGCGCCACGTTGATGCCAGCGTTGCTGAGCCGCTTCAGATGGTCTTCCTGCAACTCGGGGTCGACGATGTGAAAAGACTTATCCCCACGCTCAAAGCCGTCCTTGATAAATGAGCGAAGCACCCTGTGCTCTTCGTCGATGTCATTGAAGAAAGCGCAAATGTGACGATGCCGCCCGAGCGCACCCCCGGCACATTGCAAGGAGGCACCGTTGATCCCCATTTCATTCCACCTCATGTCACCATCCATTCCCGGCTCTGGCCGCACTAGAAGGCCCATTGGTTATTGGTCCCTTGATGCGCCGGACCCACCACCGGAAGAGGCAACTGGGGTTCCAGACGTACAATCACGTGAAACAGAAGGGAATTTGATTCGATAGTAGCGGTTCTCGGGGCCGGAACGAAGAGATGGCGCCGCGCAAGTGTCGGATCTTGCGGTCTCGTGCCGGAGATTCGACAAGCGGCGGAATTGAGGAGCATCCCGATATGGGGGATGCATCTTCACTCTTTCGAGTGAACACATCGGGCATGAACGATAAACCGCTTCGGCGCTGGCCCTACATACGAGAACGGATAGCAGGTCACGAGCGTCAACTGCGAATCAGCCGTCTGATGGAGGACTTGTACTTCGCTTGGATCTACGATCTCGATTGCGTTCACCACGTATCGAAATGTCCCGTAGGAAGTCGTGATGAGGATTTCATCGTTTCGCCGAAGTTCGCGCAGAGGGCGAAAGAACGTATCTCGATGAGCGGCGATACCCATATTCCCCGTCGTCCCCGGAAGAGCAGTACCGTGGATATGCCCGGCCGCCGCTCGGAGGATTTGTGGAGCTGTGCCTTCGAGAACCATCACGGAAAGCTGAAGGCGAGGAATCTCGATTCGTCCCATCGGCTGTCCGGGCCGGGGCGGAACTATGACCAGGGTACGAGGGAGAGGTTGGGCGTGGGGCACTTCCGCTTTGTGATTCCTCTGGTCATCGAGGAGCCGGCTCGCCGCGCGTTGCACACGGAACATGTTCCATTGCAGGTACCCATACCAACCAAGAAAGAGTGCGCCCCCGGCGATGAGGGCGCACCCGAAATAGACCATCAGCTTCTTGCGCATCGAAAACGGCCCACTAACCCTGCCTGGTTCCGAATCGAATCGCTGCGAAGCCGCCCGACAAGAGCATTATGCCAAGAAGGGGAATCATCGCAAAGTTGGCGGCCGTCTGTGGAAGCATGGCCGGCATAGTATCCGTGTTGGCGTCGTCGGTCAGAACGGGTGTCTCCTGAGCAACGACCACCTCTTCTTCTTCGGCCACGACCACCGGGACTGGCGGTTCGACATCAGCCGGCTTTGCCACTACCATTTGTACCGGCGGCGCGGGAGTTACCGGCATCAGCTCCGGTTCCTCCGATCGGGCGGCGTACTGCTGTTCCGACTTCTTATAGACGAATTCGAAGCCGTAGTTATCGCCCGGATAGAACCAGCTATGCAGCGCCTCCGGCGAGCCCGAAGGCCGCTCCTCGAAAGTGACGACGGTCTTGCCTGCCGGCTTAAGCCGGTAATCTGGTATCGCCAGAATCGTCGCCACAAGTTGTTTCTGATCCTGCGTGAAGATCTGGACGATGTTTCGATCGGACTGACTGTCGAGTAGTTTGAACACGTACGTCCCCGCCGGCAAGACCTTTCCGGGGATTTCTACCGGTTCGTTAAATGTCACGACAGTCAGCTTGTCCCATTCATCCGCCCGCGCCGCGGGCGCGAACCAAGCGGCGCCAGCAGCGAGCAGCGCCAAAAACGCGAACTTCCATCGTTGAGTCATATATGTTTTCCTTTCTGCTTTGCAGGCAGAGATCGTAAGATCTTTATTTGCCTGCTTGAATCTCCTCACACCCCTGTAGAGGCACACGCCAGGCCAACCTCAGCTCCCTTGTTTTCAACCGTATATCTGTTTGCTGGGCGAGCCCATCTGCTGACGAAACGAACAGAACGGCCGCCTCTGCGGCCGATTTGATCAGGGCGTATTCGCAACAGCGGGAGTTTGGCGATGGTGGGATCCGTGCGTCTGGTCGGATTCCGGAAGTTGAATCGCAAGCGGTTGGCCTCCGAGCCGACCGATCCTCGCCATCGGAAACACTTTCAGGTATTCCCACAATCCGCCGCGCCCCTCCACAGCTCCGCCGATTTCAGAAATCCCTCAAAACGCAGCGGTGAACAACGGCTTGCCGAGCTATCTTTCCACCCAGGCTCGCGACCGCGCGGTCGCAGCCAAGACCGCCAAGCCCATCTATCCAGCACAGTGCCGCGGCGCGATTAAAAGGCACGTGCCGTCTTTTGTGCCAGAGCTGACGGAATCTGTGGCACCCGCTTGGGCGCCCCTGCTTGAGTGCCGCGCTGCAAGTCTAACGTTATCTTGCTCTTACGTTGGGAGGATGGATTGGAACACGACTTGCCTTTGAGGAAGCGACCAGATTCGGTCAATTGAAAGGAGTTTCCGATGATACCGGCAGATCACAGAATGGCTCGTGAGATTTTAGAAGCGCACCTGAAGGCAGCGAGTTCCAGTCATAGATTCAGCGACTCAATCCGCATACAGCAGGTGGCCGACCCCGTCGACATGACCACGGAAGCGGCGCAGCGGGACCTTGCCGCAAAGATACTCGATCGCGAATCGACGCTCGTTCGGCGGGTTCGTTCGGCGATCGGCCGTACTGACGACGGATCTTATGGACTCTGCCTGGATTGCGAAGAGGAGATCGCCCCGAAACGCCTGAAGGCAATACCGTGGGCCGAACTCTGCATCCGCTGCCAGGAGAAGGCGGACGGCCTGGCAAGCCAGAGAGGACGTATTTCGAGCTCCGAAGACTGGGCGGAAGCGGCATAGTATCTCCAATGCTCCTTTTTGCGACAGGGCTGCCGGAAATCTGCGCAATACTCGTGGCCGCGGCATGACCGCTCGCCTCCCGTCGCCGATAGAATATGAGACTCCGATAGAGACCTTCCGGTCCGCTATAGTCAGGATCGCGTTCGGGATGGCTTTGTTAGCTCTCAGCGCGGCCGGACTTCTCCTGTCGCGGGATGTTTCGCGGGTAGAGCAGACGGCGTCGCGAGTGTTTTGATGCGCAGGCGATCCGGGAGCGGCTGATTGGCGGACGCATTTAGTTGGAAAGCGCGCCGGGAGAAGGGAGCCGCTTCTTCTTCACGATGCCGGCTGCTCGCGCCGGCGAGCATGCTCTGAACCAGCGGTGGTGGAGTACGGCGTAGAAGGCATTTATGGAAAAAGTACTGATTGTGGATGATAACCGCGCAAGCCGAGACCTGATTCGCGCCATTCTGAAACCCGTCCGTTGCGAGATCGTCGAAGCCTCGCACGGCCAGCAGGCGCTCGACCTGATTCAACAGGAACGGCCCGACCTGGTCCTGCTGGACATCGAAATGCCGGGCATGGACGGAATCACCGTGGTCAAGAGGATTCGAGAGAACCAGTCGCTGGCGGGTCTGCCCGTGGTCGCCGTCACCGCCCTTGCCATGGAGGGCGACCGCGAAAAGGGCATGGCCGCCGGATTCACCGCCTATCTGACCAAACCGGTGCGGGTGTCGCTCCTGAGGCGCCAGGTTCAGCAACTGCTAGGCGCGCGCGCGTAAAGGATGAACATATGGGAACGCACCTGGTCACGGTAGCCGCGATCGATGACGACAGAAGCAGCCTCGATTTCATCCGGGCCGCGCTGAAACAGCATCCGGTAGAGATCCTTACCGACACCGACGCCGGCGCGGGATTGAAGATGGTCCTCGCGCGCCGGCCGCAAATCGTCCTGCTGGATCTCATGATGCCGGCCATGAATGGCCTGGACGTTCTCGACCGCATCGTCGAGGCGGCTCCGGAAACGGACGTGATTCTCATCACCGGGCAGTATTCGCCCGAATCGGCCGTGGAGGCGATCCGCCGCGGCGCCAGCGACTACATTACCAAGCCGATCAACCTGAGTGTGCTTCGCGAGAAAGTCGCCAAGCTGGTGGCGGAAGCGGAGCAGCGGCAGGCGGCGCTGCAGCTCGATTCCGAGTTGCTCAAGACCTACCAGTTCGAGGGCATGATCGGGAGAAGTCCGCTCATGCTGCAGGTGTTCGCCAGAATCCGGCGGGTGGCGCCGCACTACCGCACCGCGCTCGTCACCGGCGCGAGCGGGACGGGCAAGGAGTTGGTAGCGGCCGCATTGCACCGGCTCAGCCCGGTCGCGAACAACCGCCTCGCTGTGTGCAACTGCTCCGCCATCGTGGAGACGCTGTTCGAGAGCGAGCTATTCGGGCATGTCCGGGGAGCATTCACCGGAGCAACGCAGGACAAGGTGGGGCTTTTCGAATTTGCCCACGGCGGCACCGTGTTCCTGGATGAAATCGGCGAGATCTCGCTGGAGATGCAGAGCAAACTGCTGCGCGTCCTCGAAAATCGCGAGATCCAGCGGGTCGGCTCTCCTCAGGTGAAGAAAGTGGATGTGCGCGTGATTGCCGCGACCAATCGCAATCTTCCGGAGCTGATCGCGGAAAAGAAGTTCCGGGAGGATCTCTATTACCGGTTATCGATGGTGGAGGTCGAATTGCCGCGATTGAGCGAGCGCCGGGAAGACCTGCCGCTCTTGGAGCGCTTCTTCGTCGAGCACTTCGCGGAGCAATACGGCAGGTCGTTCAAAGGCATCACGCCGCGGGCGCAAATCGTGCTGGCGCGGTATGGGTGGCCGGGCAACATCCGGGAGTTGCGGAGCATGCTCGGCAGCGCCTGCATGATGGCGGAGGGAGAGATGATCGACGTGCGCGACCTGCCGGAGCGGATCCGCACCCGGGCCGCCGAGACCAAGGACGACGACCCGAACGAACTGCTGCCCCTTGCCGATGTAGAGCGCCGGCATGTGTTGAAAGTGCTCGATCAGGTGGGAGGCAACAAGGTGCACGCCGCCAAAATCCTGGGGATCAACCGCGCCACCGTCTACCGGATAGCGAATGAGTCCGATCCCGGTGAAGAACCGGCGGTGGCCGCGTCGTAGCGGGTTTTTTATTGGTAGACCTGGCTGCGGTGTGCGATCCGCGTCACGCTCACGACTTTCGCCGTGTCGTTGATGATGTACCCACGCGCCAGTCCCCGACTCGGACGCGCCACTGATCTTTGTAGCCTTTCAGCTTTTTGCATCCTGCCGGCCGTGGATTCTGGGCCAGCGCTTCGAGTTTTCGAATGACGCGTGACAGCAGGTTATCCGGTAACGCTTCGAGTTCCTTCCGCGCGGATGGCTTTACCTCGACGGCGAAGTTATTCACGCAGCCGCCCGCGTTTGACGAGGTCCGCTTTGACCTTCTCGATCGGGAGCCCTTTTTCTTTGCGGCGCGATTCTGAAATCAGCCCGTCCCAAAAATCCTCCAGCACCTTCGCGTATTTCTTGAGGTCGATTTGAACAGCCACCTTGCGGCCCTTCTCGTCGGTGACAAACTGGATTCCGCTCATGACACCATTGTCCTTCAGGTGAGGGCATCGGAGCATCGGAATCTGCGTCGTGTCCCGGCGCCGATCGCCAGTCAGCGGTGTGCGCGCTGCTTCCGAAGAGGACCAGCGCCAGTCGAGGGGAGCGAGTCCGCCGATTTGATACATCGAAATAAGGTCGCCATTCCGACCGCCGCTTTCCAGCGAGGCTCCCAGCATCTGAGTCGATTGCTGGTTGGGGGCCGAAATTGGGGAGGCTGAAGAGTTGAAATAACCGCTCGCGCGTTCAGAGTTGTCCGAGCACCCTCGCCAACCAGTCAGGGATGGGTTCTGCCAGGTAGACCACTTCTCCGCCCTCGGCCTGCAACAATACTGTAGGCGCCATGGCCCAGCGGCTGTTGTCGTAAACGTGGACGCAATCCATCTCACGAACCGCGCGAGGCAAATTGCCGATGCTCGATTCATATATCGCTTTCAGCAGAGACTCGGGGGCGCTATGCCCGCCGGCGTCGGCGCGCATTTTCACCCTCTCCAGATGCATGGAAAAATCCCGGAGGGCGAGGTATCGCATTTCGGTCGTGAACCCCGCGTGTTTCGCCATCGCTGCCTGCTCAAAAGTGATGCTGCTCCTCAGCGTGGTTTCGAACGCGCAACTGGCTCGCCGATGGATGTGATCCAGCACGAACGACTCGAATAGAAGATTGACGCGATCGCGGATTTCCCGGGGAATTTGGAGGTACGAACCCTGGTTCAATGCTGCCGCATGGTCATCGGCGTTGAAGAAGTCGACGCCAAATCCCGAAACGGGGAAGGCTTTGGATTTGCCGCCGCCCGGCGGACCGGCAACGATAAACATCCTGGGCGGCATCTAACCGCCGAAGTCGCGGTCCGCCTCTTCCCGCATATCTTCGGGGAGATCTTTGCGCACGCGCTTCCCGGTCTTATCGGCCACCCCGAGGCGCTCCAGCTCCTCCGCCGCTGCTTTGACGCGTTCGCCGGCGCCCTGTAAATGGGGATCGGTCTTCGGTTCACGGAGTTTCGGAGTGTGGATCGCGGGCATACCAACTTCATTATAGGATCAGGCGTCCTCGCCTGCGCAAGATGGGTCAGAATATCAGCTTCAGGGCCAGTTGGGCCGAGCGCGGGCCGCCGATCTGATACAGCGGATTGAGGCCGCCATTCTGGCCGCCGCTTCCGAGAGAGGCACCCAGCATCTGGGTCGATTGGCCGAAGAGAGGAGACGTCATGTAGTTGGTCGGGGGGCCGAAATTGGGGTGGTTGAAGAGGTTGAAGAAATCCGCCCGCGCCTGAAGAGAAAGCCGCTCCCGGAGTCGGAACTGCCTGCGCAGCGTCAAATCGACCTGCGTCGCGCCGAATCCGCGCAGGGCGTTGCGTCCCAGATTTCCTTGGACCGGGCCGGTGGGTGTAGTAAACGCCGCTTGGTCGATTTTCTTTCCGCTGGCTACGTTCGGATCTGAGATCCAGAGCGGCGCGCCGGAAACCAGATCCGGACGCTGGACGCTGTTTGCTGCTGACAAGCTACTACCAGGGAACGGATTCAGTCCGGTGACCACGTTCACCGGAGGCGCGGTGCGAGCGTAAACGATCGAATCCGTCGACCAATTCCCGAAAGTCGACTTCCAGATTCCGCCGCCCGGCGCCGGGATGTTATAGGAAACTGCTCCTGAGAATGTCTGCCGGATGTCGTAGTCGGACGGACCGCGTTCTTGAGAAGAAGCCGAATTGCCCGGGGGCACGTGTAGGTAATAGGCGTCGGAGGAAGCATCGTCGATCGAATGGGCCCAGGTATAAGAGAGAAGTGTCTGGAGACCATTCGTTAATCGATGGCGGAACTGAGCTTGCAGGGCCTGATAGCTGGAGTCCGCGCCATTCCTCATCAAATCGAACTCGCCAGTGAAGTTAGGATTCGGCGCGTTGTAGAGGTCCTGCCGCATCAGCTTTCGTCCCGCCGCTCCGAGGTAGGTGACCGTGAAGAGATCGGCCTTTCCCAATGTCCTTTCCACCGCCGCGTTCCACTCATACGTTCTGGGTAATATGTGATTCGGGTCTACCACCGAAAGCAGGGAAACCGGGGGAGTCGTCGTAAAAGGAGGCGGCGCGGCTGCGGCAGCGCTTAGCGGGAATGAGCTATTGAGAATAGCCTTTGTCTGAACGTATGGGAATGCGCTGGTCCCATCCGCCACAGCGGAGTATCCCATATCGTAAAAAATTCCGGCGCCGACCCTTATGACCAGATTCGGGAGGGGCTGCCAGGCAACACCAAGCCGCGGAGCGAAATCGTCTTTTTGGGGTTTCCACAAGGGCGTGCCGGGTGGCGCCAGTTTCATGGTTGCCAGATTGTCTACGCCCGTCACGGTAAACGGAAGAGTGCCATTGGGTGATGAGGGCGCGGCATTATACTCCCACCGCAGGCCATAGGTGACGGTCAATGTACGCGTGGCCTTCCACGTGTCCTGGGCGAAGAGGCTCCAGTTCGAGAAGATCAGCGTAGCGGGGGTTCTCGAGGTTATCAATACCTGAGGCAGCGTGTTGGCCAGCACGTTCGACAAAGAGCTGAAGATGTATTGCACCTGATAGGGAAAATACCCGCTTTCCGGACTGAGACGGCGATAGTCAACCCCGAACTTTAACTGGTGTGCGCCTATGATGCGAGAAACGTTGTCAGTCACGTTGAATTGTTGCTGCAAGTTGTCTCCCAACTTGCCAGAAAAGAATAGAAGTCCAGGGCCTGCAAAGAATTCGAAACTGGATCCCGGCGGAGGAGCAAACGATGGATAGAGCGCTGAGTCTGGAGGAGGCACTGCGCCCCCAAAATTGTCGAGGGTCCGGAAGTTGTTTGCCCGACTCCGGCTGTAATTGAAGCGGAACTCGTTGGTCAACCGCGGGGTAAGCGCCTGGTTGGTACCGAAGGTGACGGTTTGGGTCCGGTACTTTACATTTTGAACTCTTGATATGCCTGCAACCCTCTGATCGAGGCTTGACGGGGCATCGCTGTACCTTCCGAAAATGGTCACCCTTTCAGACAGCAGATAATCGATCCGGATACCGGAAGAGTTCAGCGTGGCGGGATCCGAGTAACTGGCCGAAAATGCGGCCGTTCCGTTGCCGAGATCCGGCCCGTTCGGTAATGGGAAGGCATCGAGCAGCGGCTGGACCGCGGCCGGGGCATTCTGCCGTGACGCGAGCGACGGCACGTACGTGTTCGCAACCTGAGGCTGCCGCACCCTGAGCCCTTCGCAAGAGCCAAAGAAGAACAGCTTGTCTTTCCTGATCGGACCGCCCAGCACCCCCCCGAAGTCGTTCTGCCGCAGTTCGGGCCTGGCGAGAGCGCTGCGGTTGGCGAACCAATCGTTGGCATCCAGCTTGTCGTTACGGAAGTACTCGAACGCAGTGCCGTGAAACGTGTTCGTACCGGATTTTGTGACCACCGATATTTGCGCGCCTGGAGTACGCCCATATTCCGGCGCAAAGGTCGAAGTCTGAATCCGGAACTCTTCCAGCGCATCCAGCGACACCAGGTTGCTGGTCCCTCCAAAGGCGCTAGTTGCCGGAAGCTGGCCGGCCCCGCCCTGGAGCAACGTGCTGCCGCCCCCGGCGGTTCCCAGGTTCGCGCTCACTCCATCCACGAGGAAGTAATTTGCATCCGGCCGCTGGCCGTTCACACTGAACTGGCCCTGTTCGTACAGATTGGTCGGCGTCAGCACGACTCCCGGGGTCAGATCGATGAGGGTGCTGAAGGTCCGCCCGTTCAAAGGCAGGTTTTCCACGAACCTGTTGCCGATCAAGGTACTCACGGATGCATCTGAGGCGTTGAGCAGCGGCGCGCTCCCCTGCACCGTGATACTCTCCGGGTTGCTACCGACGGTCAGCGCGAAAGCCAGCCGTGCACGCTGGTTCACTTCGAGGACGACAGCATTCTGGTGGATGGGTCTGAAGCCCGTTGCCTCTATCGTGATGTCATAAGGGCCGGGCAGTAACGCGGGGACGCTGTACTCGCCTTGCTGGTTCGAGAATACGGTACGCGCAGCGGCGGTATTGACACTCTGTACAACTACCCGTGCGCGGGGGACAGCGAGGCCGGAGGGATCGGTGATCAAGCCGGAGAGTTCGGCGTTCTGGGCCAGCAAGGGAATGGTTAGCAGGGTAAGGGCAAGTGACTGCTTCCAAACCCGGCTGAAGCACGGGCAGGCAGTCGCGGCTCTGTTTTTTGCGAGCATCAACGCTTCTCTCGGCCGCACCCAGGAGCCTCTGGTCAGAACGTCGCTCCAACCGCTTGCTTACGTGCGCGGCTCCGCCGGGCTGAGGGAGACACGCGCATAAGCAAGCGGTTTCCACGCAGAACTCATGGCGGGCTTGTGGATAGAGTATAACGCCGCCAGGCTTCGGGGGATACCCTCGAAAGAGTGACGTTTTTCAGTCTATCGGGGAGCAGAAAAAGAACGCCGCTCGGACTGAATCGGGCGCACACTGAATGGGTACGAGATAATTGTGCCTACGTGGAGAGAGCGTACCGAGAACGGAGAGTCCTTATCGCGCTAGGCATCCTCCTGGCGTGCTGCCCTTGTGCTTCCGCGTTAAACCCATCTCTCGACATCAATCAATACGCGCACAACGCGTGGACGGTCCGCCAAGCCTTTTTCAAAGGCATTATCACCTCCATTGCTCAGACGCCGGACGGCTATCTCTGGCTCGGTACGGAATTCGGCTTGCTTCGCTTCGATGGTGTTCGGAACGTCCCATGGCAGCCGCCGAAGGGCGAGCGTCTCCCCGGCAACTTTATTCGAAACCTGCTCGCCGCGCGTGATGGAAGTCTTTGGATTGGCACCGATAGAGGGCTTGCCAGGTGGAAGGACGGCAAGCTGACTCACTACCCGGAACTTGCTGGACAGGGTGTTGGTCCGCTGCTTGAGGATCGTGAAGGCACGGTATGGGCCGGCGGGTTCGTGATTTCCACTGGAAGGCTCTGTGCGATTCAGAGCGACAGGGCACAGTGCTACGGAGAGGACGGAAGTCTCGGCCGCGTAGTAGCTTCCTTATATGAGGACAGCGAGGGTAATCTCTGGGCGGGAGCGACTGGCGGGCTATGGCGTTGGAAGCCTGGTCCTCCGAAACTCTATCCCATGCCAGACACTCCACGAGCTCTGATCAAAGGCGACAACGGCGCGATCTTGACCTCAATGGCCGCCGGAGTGGAACTGCTCATTGACGGGAAGGCTGAGGCCTATCCGCTTCCAGGCGTCGGGCGGCAGTTCAATCCCACGCATCTGCTCCGGGATCGCGATGGCGGTTTGTGGGTCGGAACGCCGGACCGGGGGCTCTTGCATGTGCACCAGGGAAGGACGGATCGGTTTGAGCGGCCTGACGGTCTCTCCGGCGATTTGATTTATAGGCTCTTTGAGGATCGTGAAGGCAATATTTGGGTTGCCACCCATGATGGCCTCGACCGCTTTCGCGACTTCGCCATCCCGACGATTTCTGAGAAGCAAGGTTTGTCTAATGCCTGGGTTGGATCTGTCCTGGCGGCCAGGGATGGCAGCATTTGGCTTGGCACTCTTGGTGGCTTGAACCGATGGAATAACGGGCAAATTACTATCTATGGCAAGCGAAACAGTGGATTGCCGGATGATGCTCTGGAGTCCCTTTTTCAGGACGATCGCGGGCGCATTTGGGTCTCCACGCATCGTGGGGTTGCCTACTTCGAGAATGGCCAGTTTATTCCCGTAGGCGGCGTGCCCGACGGGGGCGTGAATTCCATCGTTGGGGATAGTGCGGGGGGTCTCTGGATCAGCCATGAGATGGGGGGGCTCTTTCATTTGTTTGCGAGGAGTGTGGTCGAACGGATCCCGTGGGCCACGCTGGGACGTAAGGACTACGCTCGGGCGCTAATCCTGGATCCTTCAAAGGGCGGCCTGTGGCTTGGATTTCGTAACGGTGGCGTGGCATATTTCAATGACGGTCAAGTCCGCGCGTCGTACGCCGCCGTCGATGGCGTGGGCGAGGGCATCGTCAACGGCCTTCAAGCCGATCGGGACGGTACGGTCTGGGCCGCAACCGAGGGCGGGCTAAGCCGGGTGAAAAACGGCCGTGTTGCCACGCTTAACAGCAGGAACGGATTGCCCTGCGATACCGTCACGTGGGTGATCGAAGACGACGACCACTCGTTCTGGTTGTACACAGCTTGCGGCTTGGTGCGCACAACTCGGACAGAGTTGGACGCGTGGGCCTCCGATTCGAGGCATACGATCCAAGTCACGGTTTTGGGCAGTTCCGAGGGAGTCAGGAGCCGTTCGATAACCAGCGGCTATAGCCCGGGTGTCGCCAAGTCCGCTGATGGGAAATTGTGGTTCGTGGCTAGCGACGGCGTCAGCGTCATCGATCCGCGTAACCTTCACCTCAACAAACTCCCGCCGCCGGTGCACATCGAGCAAATCATAGCCGACCGCAAACTTCATTGGCAGAACTTGTCGGGTGCAGCTGCGTCGAACCTGCGCCTGCCCGCACTGAGCCGCGATCTGCAGATCGACTACACCGCTCTCAGCTTCGTCGCGCCGGAGAAGGTCCGATTTCGTGTCAAGCTCGAAGGCCGCGATCCCGACTGGAAGGACGCCGGCAATGAACGGAAGGCGTTCTATAACGATCTTCCTCCACGCCACTACCGCTTCCGCGTCATCGCCTGCAACAACAGCGGCGTGTGGAACGAGGCCGGCGACTCGCTCGATTTCTCCATCGACCCGGCATACTACCAGACCACCTGGTTCCGCGCGTCGTGCGTGGCCACCTTTCTCGCCTTGCTCTGGACGCTGCACCTCTACCGCCTGCACCAGATCGCGGAGAGATTCAACGCGCGCCTGGAAGGCCGTGTCGATGAGCGCCTGCGCGTCGCCCGCGACCTGCACGATACGCTGTTGCAGAGCTTTCACGGGCTGATGCTGCGCTTCCAGGCGGCCGTCAACCTGCTCCCCGGGCGCGCCGCGGACGCGCGGCAAGTACTGGAAGCCGCGGTCGACGATGCCGCTAAGGCGATCACCGAGGCCCGCGATGCGGTGCAGGGTATGCGGTCGTCCACCGAGCTTACGAACGAACTCTCCAAGGCCGTGGAAGTATTGGGTAACTCACTGGCCGAACAGCAGAGAGCTGCCAATGGGGATGCCCCTGCATTTTCGGTGGAGGTAGAGGGCGCGTCACGAGACCTCCATCCGATCCTGCGCGATGAAGTCTACCGGATGACGGGGGAAGCGATGCGCAATGCCTTCCACCACGCGCGGGCGCGTCGGATCGAAGTCGAAATCCGGTATGATGCCCGGGAGCTTCGCGTCCGGGTGCGGGATGACGGCATCGGGATTGACACGAGCGTGCTCCAGGAAGGGCGCGCCGGCCACTACGGTCTGCCCGGCATGCGCGAGCGCGCGAAGAGTATCGGCGGACAACTGGAAGTCTGGAGCGAGCAGGGGGCCGGCACGGAGTTGGAACTGACGATCCCCGCTTCGGTCGCATACGGCAGTCAGGCTGGCCGGCGTTTTCGCCTGTTCAAGGGCAATGTGGGGAAGAATTAATGAGCGGGGATGACGCATCATCCGTCCGGTTTCGCCTGGCGGATCTCAAGTGGTACGGGCTTACCGCGCTTTCCGTTGGCGTCGCGCTCGCCTGGGCGCTACTCCTCCAGCATTTCCACTTCCGGGAAGCCGCGGTTCCGCTGCTGCTTTTGGCGTGCGCGATCAGTTCCTGGTACGGCGGCGTGGGACCTGCCGTGCTGGCGGTGGTCCTCGCCTCCATGGGCTTCGACTACTTCTTCACGGAACCGTTCTATGCCTTCGAAGTCAGAATATCCGATATCCCGTATTTCATTATCTTTGCCTCGTCCGCCGCGCTCCTGTCGTGGTTTGCCGCGGCTCGGCGCCGCATCGAAGAGGCTGCCGGCCGGACCGCCCGAGAGCTTCGCGATGTAATCGAAACGATTCCGGTCATGGCATGGAGCGCCCTGCCCGACGGCGCAAACACATTCATGAACAGCCGCTGGGCCGAGTATACCGGCCTGTCGTCCGACCAGACTGCGGGTGCGGGCTGGGTGGCCGCTGTTCATCCCGAAGATCTTCACCGGCACGTTGCCCGATGGAGCGCATCCCTCGACAGCGGCGAGCCGTTTGAGGACGAGGTGCGTTTTCGCCGTGCGGACGGCCAGTATCGCTGGCATTTGGTTCGCGGGCTGCCGTTGCGGGACGAACAAGGCAAGATTCTGAAATGGTACGGAAAGATGACGGATATCGAGGACCGCCGCCGGGCGGAATCCCTGCTGGCCGGAGAAAAGCGGATCCTCGAGATGGTGGCGAAAGGCGATTCGCTGGCTGAAATCCTGGACAGCCTGTGCCGGCTCGTGGAGGAACAGGCCAGTGGCGTCCTGGCCTCGGTCCTGCTGGTGGAAGGCGATCATTTGAGGCACGGCGCGGCGCCCAGCCTTCCCAAAGCCTTCTCGGATGCGATGGATGGAGTTGTGATCGGGCCTTCCGCCGGTTCGTGCGGCACCGCCGCGTATCGCCGGGAGCAGGTAATCGTGGAGGACATCGCTACCGACCCATTGTGGGTGGAGGGCCGCGACGCGGCATTGGCGCATTCTCTGCGCGCGTGTTGGTCCACGCCGATCTTCTCCTCGCAAGGGGAAGTCATCGCGACGTTCGCCATGTATTATCGCGAGGCGAGGAGCCCGGGCGAGGGCGATCGCGAAGTGATCGAGCAGATCACGCATCTGGCGGGGGTGGCGATCGAACGGAAACTGACGCAGGAAAAGCTGCAGCGAAGCGAATCGTATCTCCTGGAAGCCGAGAGGTTGACACACACGGGAAGTTGGGGCTATAACCCGGAGACAGGCAAAACCACGTACTGGTCGGATGAGCTATTTCGAATTTTCGGATTGGACCCCGGGCCCAATATACCCCAGGACGGTTACCGGTTCGTCCATCCAGAGGATCGAGCCGGACTTTCCGAAAGCGCTCAAAAAGGATTCCGTGCGAAAGCTGCGTTTGCTACAGATTTCCGGCTGCTCCTGGCGGGCGGGGTCGTCAAACATCTGCACGTGAACTGGCATCCGCTTCTCCATGAAAGCGGAGAGCTCATCGAATACATCGGCACGGCCGCGGATGTGACCCACCGGAAGCAAGCCGAACAGAAATTCCGCGGGCTGCTGGAATCGGCGCCCGATGCGGTCGCGGTGGTCAATCGTGAGGGCAAAATCGTGTTGGTCAATGCCCAACTGGAGAAGCTGTTTGGTTACGAACGAGAGGAGGTATTGGGAAAGGAAATCGAGATGTTGGTGCCGGAGCGGTTCCGGAGCCGGCACCCGGGACATCGCACGGCTTTTGTGGCCGACCCTCGCACACGGGCCATGGGCTCCGGACTGGAACTGTACGGCCTCCACAAGGATGGACGGGAATTCCCGGTGGAGATCAGCCTCAGCCCGATGCAAACCGAGGATGGCCTG
>Ga0335081_10002340_pt1 | contig 29786 bp, 22 predicted proteins | sample Lox_Sample_35_FD_206713 | JGI IMG/M metagenome (GOLD analysis project Ga0335081, IMG submission 206713) | Soil microbial communities from Loxahatchee National Wildlife Refuge, Florida, United States - Lox_Sample_3.5 | ecosystem: Environmental > Terrestrial > Soil > Wetlands | place: USA...
ATCGTATGCCCAGGCCCGAACATGGTTCGAGCGCCGGGGATCGTTCACTATTATTCTGAGCCGATTCATTCCGGGTAGCCGGCTACCTCTCTATGTGGCAGCCGGCGCCTTGAAGCAGCCCGCGCGGCTTTTCGCATCTGTGACTGGAGTCTGTGCGCTTGTCTGGGTCAGCGCGATCTTTGCAGCCTCACATTTCACAACGTTTTCTCGCCTGGGCTCCGGGAGATCTTTTGCAGCTCTCGCAGTCACACTGCTAGTCGGACCGTGGCTGCTCGCTAGACTGGTGCGTTCGGCGTTCCTCACGATTCGCCGGATCGTGAAGAAGTACCGCCGTTGGGAGTTCTGGCCTGCCTGGATGTTTTATCCTCCCGTCGCCCTGATGTATGTGTGGTTCTCGCTGAGGTACCGTGGGTTGGCGCTCCCTACAGCTGCCAACCCCTCATTTCGGAACGGCGGAATCATTGGCGAATCGAAGATTGATATTCTGCGTGCGCTGATGGGCGCTGCCCCGGATTGCGTGGCCGACGGCTACTTACTCTCCGCTGGTTCGCGATCTCAGAGGATCGAAAAGGTTCAGCGTATCTGCCAAGAGCAGTCAATTGATTATCCCGTGGTGCTGAAGCCAAACGTGGGCCAGCGCGGTGCGGGATTCAAGCTGGTTTCCTGCCAGGCGGAAGTTGAGAAATATCTCGTTCAAGTCAAAACCGATGTCATTCTGCAGCGCTACATTCCACATCAGAAAGAGATCGGGGTCTTTTATTACAGAATTCCAGGGGAGCAGCGAGGCGAGATCTTCGCCGTGACTGAAAAGGTATTTCCGACGCTAACGGGCGATGGCACGAGTACTTTTGAGCAACTTCTCGACCAGGACGAACGCGCCTCGCTGATCGCGTCTACCTATCTGCGGCGATTCCCTGAACTCCGTGGTCAGGTCTTGCGGGCGGGGAGGCGCCTGCGCCTGGTGGAAGCAGGCAGCCACAGCCAGGGCTGCATGTTTCGCGACGGCAGCGCGCTCTTTTCCGAGGCCCTGCGCGGGCACATCGACGAAATCTCGAAACGCCTTCCCGGCTTCTTCATCGGCCGTTACGACATTCGCTATGCGAGCGATGAGGATCTCGCCCGGGGCAACTTCAGGATCATCGAGCTCAACGGCGCCGCCTCGGAAGCCACGAATATCTATGACGAGCGAAACTCGCTGCTTTCTGCGTATCGAACGCTGTATCAACAGTGGGAACTCGTATTCAGGATCGGGTGCGTCAACCGCGACCGCGGGTATAAACCCGCTTCCGTGCTGGAGCTGCTCAAAGACGCCCGATTGTACGCGTCCATGTCCCAAACCTATCCCTTAGCGGACTGACCAATGTGCACCGTGACTTTCATCCCCCGTGGCAACGGATTCTATGTCGCCATGAACCGAGATGAGCGAATCGCGCGTCCCAAAGCCGGCGCTCCCGCGGTCTTTCAATACGGTGGCGTCGAAAGCATTTACCCGCTCGACTTCGAGGGTGGCACATGGATCGCGGCCAACAGCCGCGGAGTTGCGTTCACACTATTGAACTGGAACGACGCCCCGATCTTGCGCGAGAAGACTCGTACTCGGGGGTGTGTCATTCCGGCAGTTGCAAGCTCCGATTGCGGTCAAGCTGCGCATTCTGCCCTCACCCAACTCGACCTGGAGGGCATTCTACCCTTTAAACTCGTCGGGTTCTTCCCGGAAGAAGAGGGCGTAATCGAGTGGCGTTGGGATCAGAGGGTGCTCAAGCGCAATCTCGTTCCGTGGGATATGCGGCAGTGGTGTTCGTCCAGTCTTTCCGATGCCCAAGCGTCATTGAGGCGAGCGCTGACGTTTCAACGAGGAGTGAAAGAGTGCGATTGCGGCTCGCTTGCATGGCTTCGACGATTGCACGCTTCGCACGATCAGGAGCTTGATCCCTTCAGCCATTGTGTTCACCGAGCGAGAGTCGAGACATTGAGCTACACCGAACTAGTCTGCACACCCAGGAATATCGAATGCCATTATCTTGATGGCAGTCCCTGTAGGGTGGACGGGGCTATACATCGCGTTTCACTACCGCGGCTATTCCCGCCTGAGCGCTCTGTACGCCGCGCTGCTTTTACTGAAGCCTCTGACAAATCGACGTGCTAACCAGCCAGGGGAGCCGCAAGGCCCTGCGCGTTCCTGGTCTGAGGGCCTCCAGGTTCGTGCGTGGCTCGTGAGTCTTGGCTGGAAGGGTTGACCCCCTTCAGATCTTCCACATAGCTCCGCAGCACCTCCGCAACGCTCCACGCCTGGGCGATGCAACCGCATGGCCGATGCGGCGCGTCTCCTTCAAAAATCTCCGAGATGTGGCCCAGACCCGCGTCTTGCAGGTGGTTTTTGAGAGGCTCGAGCCATGCGGCCACCTGGCTCCGTGCAGCTTCGGAGTATTGATTCACTTTCAAGTAGGCAGTAATAAATGGGCCCATGAGCCAAGGCCAAACCGTTCCCTGGTGATACGCCCCGTCGCGTTGGCGTGGTCCGCCGGTATAGTGGCCCTGGTACTGGGCATCATCAGAGGAAAGGCTGCGCAGGCCGTAGGGAGTAAGCAGATGCTCTTGAACTTTTGCGACCACGCGCTTGGCGCGTTCCGGCGACAACATGTTGTGCGGAAGGCTGACTGCGAATATCTGATTGGGCCGGATCGAGGCATCCGGCGGAGCTCCGTTGGTGACATCGTAAAGGCAGCCGTTCTTCTCGTTCCAGAAAAGCCGGTTGAAACTCCAGCTGGCTACCGTAGCCATGCTGCGGTAACGCTTCGCGCCCGCATCGTCGCCAAAACGCTGAGCCAAATTTTCCATGATGCAGAGGCTGTTGTACCAAAGCGCCTGAATCTCAACCGGCTTCCCTCGGCGCGGCGTCACCACCCAGTCTCCCACCTTTGCATCCATCCATGTAAGCTGAACGCCTTGCTCGCCAGATGAGAGCAAACCGCCGGGGTCGACCTTGATGCCGTAACGCGTTCCACGCACGTGCCAGCTGATGATATCGGTAAAGACCGGATAGAGTTCGTCGCGGACGAAGTCGAGGTCGCCGGAATACGCGAGGTAAGCGCGGGCCGCCTCAAAGAACCAGAGGGTAGCATCCACCGTGTTGTATTCCGGAGTTTCTCCTGCATCCGGGAAACGATTGGGCAGCATCCCTTGATCGACGCGCACGGCAAAGGTCCGCAGGATGCTCTTTGCGACGTCGAGCTTGCCGGTCGGCAGCGTGAGGCCAGGAAGCGCAATCATTGTGTCGCGGCCCCAGTCGCTGAACCAGTGATAGCCGGCAATCACCGTCTTCTGATCACCGCGTGACACGACGTATTGGTCGGCTGCCGCGGCCAGTTGTTGTGCAAATGCATCCTCCACATGAGACCCGGCGACTACATTTCGTCGGCGAGTGATCTCTGCCTGCCGGTACTCCGTGGCGCGATCCACATCATGTGGCTCGGTTGAGGCAATGATTACCGCTTGCCTTCGCCCCTTCAGGTCAAAACGAAATATCAGGGGGTTGAAGAGGTCCTCACGAAAATCGAGGCCGCGCTCTCGTTCGGCGTCGTACTCAAAGTTGCGATACCACTCAGCCGTCCTGGTTATTTCGGCCCCGCCGTGTGAGAGGTACAACGCCGGCAGTCCTTCATACGGCCTGATGCTGACTTGCTCAGCTTGCTCTTCGATGCTGCTATTGATCGCGCCGTTTTCATGGGTAGTGCTGTGGTAGTCGCGGAAGGCGATCAGGGGACGAACTTCCAGGAACAACTTGTTCGGCCGCTCCGGGTGATTGTTTTTCTTCACATGATATTGCACCACGGTCGTGTTCTCTCCGTGAAGCATGCACACCGATTTCTCGATCTCAATGCCTTCGATCTCATAGGTGAAAACCGGGAAGGGATCAAGACGAAACTGCTTGAGATAGCGAAAGCCCTGGGGATGGACCACACCCGGGTAGCGGTTGGCGGATAGGTCAAACCTCTGACCATCGATGATGAGAGTCTCCTCCAACTTCGAGAGCAGCACAAAGCGTTCGACAGGAGGCTTCAGCGCCGCGACCAGCAGCCCGTGATAGCGCCGGGTATTCAGCCCTACGATGGTGGATGAAGCGAATCCGCCCAGGCCGTTTGTCTCGAGCCACTCGCGCCGGACCGCCGAATCCAGATCGCCGCAAACCTCTTTCTCGAACTGAATCATCGCCTGCCTCTCTCAAACGAGATGCCATCCATTGAGGCGCCCTTTTCGCATGAAAGTGACGCAATTCCAGGTGCTTAGCTTACAAAAATAGGGGCACGCCGGTCGCATGCCCGAAGAAGGAGGCCGGGAATCAAGCCACTTCGCAAAAAACCTTGATAGCGCCATTGGGAGAGGTCAGCTTATTGAATAGCTCCGCATAGTTTTCCAGTCCCCGCACGGGATCGGTCAGGAGTTTGCCAAGCCAACCCGGGTATTCCGCTTCGGCCTGCGCCATATCGCGGACGCCCATCTCGAAGTACTCGCGATTCGCATTGACGGTGCCAACCATAACCTTGTTGCCGAGCACGAACTCCAGATTGATCCGGTCCGCAGGTATCTCGATCATCTTGTCTCCGCCTGTCACACTCGCCAACACCAGTACGCCATTCTTTCCCAGGGCCTGCATGCTGTCGAATACCACCGCCGAATTCCCTGTGCCTTCGAAAATCAGGTCGAACGGGCCATATTGCTTGGCCGCGTCGGCCACTGCCACGTCTTTCGTCGTGAGATATCGCGCCCCCAGTTCGTCGATCAGATTCGAATTGAGATAGGGAGCCGGAGTGCGGCCAAACGTAGTCACATCGAGCCCTTTGAGCCGCAACACCAGTGTCGCCAGTAGCCCGATGGTACCCGCTCCCATCACCGCAGCCTTCCGAGGTCGCCACACCTTCAGCCGCCGCTGAATCTCATAGGCCTGATGAATGCCCTTTTCCACGACAGTCGTGGGTTCGAGCAGCACGCCAACATGTTTCAATCCCTTGGGCACTTTCACGATGAACTCCGCATCATCCACGTAGTACTCCGTGAGGTACCCATGCCGCAGGTTGATGCCCCGCTCGTAGTACGTATCGTCGGTGGTCATGTCGTTGGTGCCGATGAGGTCGTAGATGCTGTTGCCGGGCCGGCGCACAGTGGCAACGACATAATCTCCCGGCTTCAGTTCCGTGACGTTCGAGCCGACAGCTTCCACCTGACCGAACCCTTCATGCCCGATCACCAGAAATTCATAACCCGGGGGCGCCGCGCCATATTCCGCGGCATTGATTTCCTTGTCAGTGCCGTCTACGCCGACACGCAGCACCTTCACCAGCACGCCGCGTCCATTAGGAATTTGGTCCAGGGACGGCTTCGCCAGGTCGGCGACGTGCACGCTGTTGGGTTTTCCCGGAAACACGCTGATGGCTTTCATGTCTTCTTCTCCTTGAATTCAGTCGGCAGCAACCTCGGCGACTGCTGGTTCCGCATTGTTGTGTTCGCGGGACTCCCCGCTCTGTTGCATCAATTTGGTGACAACGCCCGTCCAGCCAGTCTGGTGGCTCGCTCCAACACCCGCGCCCGTATCGCCGTGGAAGTACTCGTGAAAGAGCACAAGATCGCGCCAATGTAGGTCCGTCTGAAACTTCTCGAGATTGCCAAAAACCGGCCGACGTCCGTTCTCGTCCTGCAGAAAGATGTTGGTCATGCGCCGCGACAGCTCTCCCGCAACTTCCCAAAGCGTCAAGAGCTTTCCCGATCCAGTGGGGAATTCCACCTTGAAATCATCTCCGAGATAATGGTGGAACTTCTGCAGCGACTCGACAAGCAAGAAGTTCACCGGGAACCACACCGGTCCGCGCCAATTCGAGTTACCGCCGAAGAGTCCCGTCGACGATTCGCCAGGCTCATAATCAACCCGGTGCTCCGTGCCATTCACGCGCAACGTGTATGGATTATCGCGATGGAAGCGGGAGAGCGCGCGAATGCCATAAGGCGAAAGGAATTCGCGCTCGTCGAGCATGTATTGGAGAATTCTCCGCAGCTGCTCCTGATTGGCAATCGAGAGCAACCGACGTTCGCCCATACCCTCGGTCCGCATGCAGGCCAGGTTTTCGGTCAAATCCGGACGGTTGTCGATGAACCATTCGAGCCGGCGTTTGAAGTCCGGCAGCTTCGCAAGAACCTCAGGCTCCAGCGTCTCGACCGCAAACAGCGGAATCAGACCGACCATCGAGCGGATCTTCATCGGGAAATGATTTCCATCCGGGAGTCGCAGGACGTCGTAGAAGAATCCGTCCTCCTGATTCCATAGACCCATGCCATCGTGACCGCGATGACTCATCGCACTTGCGATGTAAATGAAATGCTCCCAGAACTTGCTGGCTACATCTTCGTAACAGGGTTCCTCGCTTGCCAACTCCAGAGCAATCGCAAGCAGATTGAGGGTGTACATCGCCATCCAGCTCGTGCCATCGGACTGCTCTAGATATCCCCCGGTCGGCAGCGGAGCGCTACGATCAAACACGCCGATGTTGTCCAATCCCAGGAATCCTCCCTGGAAGATGTTCATGCCCTCGGCGTCCTTCCGGTTCACCCACCAGGTGAAGTTCAACATCAGCTTATGGAAGATGCGTTGCAGAAATGCACGATCTCCCTTTCCCTTGCGTTTCTTATCAATCTTGTAGACGCGCCAGGCCGCCCACGCATGCACCGGTGGATTCACATCGCCAAACGCCCACTCATATGCCGGGATCTGACCGTTCGGATGCATATACCACTCGCGCAACATAAGCGTGAGCTGTTCCTTCGCGAAGTCCGGATCGACGAGTGCCAGAGGGATGCAGTGAAATGCCAGGTCCCACGCGGCATACCACGGGTACTCCCATTTGTCCGGCATCGAGATGACGTCGGCGTTGTAGAGATGGGGCCACTGATGGTTGCGGCCTTTGAGTCGGTCCGCGGGCGGAGAAGGATTGCCGGGATCTCCTTGCAGCCAATCTTTGATCACATAGTGATAGAACTGCTTCGACCACAGCATGCCGGCGAAGCCCTGCCGCATGACGTTGCTCGCATCCGGCGACAGTTCTGAGGGAATAATGGTCGCGTAGAATTCATCGGCTTCTGCTTTGCGCCGCGCAAAGACTTCGTCGAAGTCAGCAAAAGCGCTTTTGGTTTTGAAATCGGCGTCGGTGAGACGGAGACGGACCTCAGCGCTCGCTCCAGCTCCAATCGTGAGCTTGTAATGAGCCGCCACTTTGGTCCCGACCTTCTCCGGGTTCACAGCGTCAGCCGTTCCGTGCACAACATAGTCGTTGATGCCATCTTTCACGTAGGCCGATCGGTTCTCTGCGTCGAAGAGTCGCTTCACACTTGTCTCGTTCTCGGTAAACAGGAGCTCCGGAGAGCCTTCGCAATACAAACGCCGGCCCCCAGCCGGACGCAGGTCCAATTCGACTACCGGATTTGGCGCCGACCCAGTCTGCCGCAGCTGCGGCTTCCGCGCGGAATTTCCCCACGACCACGTATTCCGGAACCACGCCGTTGGAAACAGCTGCAGATTCGCAGCTTCTGGACCGCGATTCTCTACCGTGATCTTGATCAGGATGTCTTCAACATCGCCCTTTGCGTACTCCACGAACACGTCGAAATAGCGGTTCTCGGCGAAGACACCTGTATCGAGCAATTCAAACTCAGGTTGATCCTTGCCGCGGCGCCGGTTTTCCTCGACCAGCTGGTTGTAAGGGAACTCTGCCTGCGGATACTTGTACAGATACTTCATGTAGGAGTGCGTGGGCGTGGAGTCAAGGTAGAAGTAGTACTCCTTCACGTCCTCGCCGTGGTTGCCTTCGTTGCCCGTCAACCCGAACAGGCGCTCCTTGAGAATCGGATCGCGCTCGTTCCAGAGCGCGAGGGCGAAGCAGATCATTTGTCGACGGTCGCTGATACCCGCGATCCCGTCTTCATTCCAGCGATACGCTCGCGAACGTGCATGGTCATGCGGCAAATACTCCCAGGCATTCCCGTATGCGCTGTAGTCCTCGCGCACGGTGCCCCAGGCACGCTCGCTCAGATAGGGGCCCCAGCGTTTCCAATGCTTGGTTCGTGCGGACGATTCGGCAAGCCGGGTTTCCTCTATTGTCAAGCGCTGCTTCATGCGGGCTTCCTCCCTTCGCCAAGCATCCTGAGCAGGCAGGCAAATTCATCGGAGAACTTATGGCCGGTACCTGGTAACAACAGGTCCGCGAGTGTGGGCAACTCGGAAGTCTCCTCGACAGCCTGCGAATGCTGACGCGCCTCGAGTCCTAAACAATTCGAGTTCGCACTTCGAATGATTCCTCTCATCGCATGCCCCTTACTTTTCTTCGATCTCTATCGCATGGCCATCAGGATCTCTGACGACCAATGCGGCCTTGAAGCCAAGGTCTTTGTTCTGATTCGCGATCAGGCCGGAAGAAACAAAATTCGCCTTGGCCCGTGATAATTCCCGCGCGGCCTGGTCGGCGCTCCTGGTGACCAGCACAGTCTGCCGGTGGACTACGTCGTTGGCGTGCTCGTCCTCGGGATACGGCCGCCCATTTCTAGGCGCAAGATAGTCCAGCAACTCGATACCAGGCCCGCTGGCGCCGCGTAGTGCTGTGATCCGCAGCCGCGCTCCGAAGACGTTGTTCAGGTGCTCCTGCTCCGTGCCGTAGTTTTCACTCTCGCCCGCCACGTGCATCCCAAGAACATCGCGATAGAACTTGATGCTCGCGTCGGTATCAGCCACGACAATCGCGGTGTGATCGACTCCCAGGAACAGTTTGCCCGTGGCCTGGTGCCACTTGGGCAACCCCTTGTCCGGCGGGAACTGCAGGACTTCGACGGGATGTCCGTCCGGATCTTTGAAGTAGAACGCGGAAATACCCGCCGCATTCCGGTTCCAGTCGGGCAAACGCTGGGGCCCCGATGAGGCATGTTCTACCTTGTTCTGCCGCAGCCAGGTGTAAGCCTTGTCCATGTCGCTCACGATGACCGCAATGTGCTGGAACCAGCGATCGTTGCTGCGAGAGTCCGCTGGAATCGGCCGTCCCTTCGGGGCAAGATACTCAGTGAGCTCGATGAACTCGTCGCCAAGTCGCATACGCACAACGCGCATCCGCAGGCCAAACACGCCCTCGAGATGCTCGTATTCTTCTCCGGCCACCTCCGTGTCAGAGACCTTCTCGAACGTGAGGACCCGAGAGTAGAACTCGACGGCGCGGTCCATATCGGCGACCGTGATTCCAAACGCATCAACGCCATCAATCAGGGCAGCTGAATTTTGAGCGAACAGGCTTCCAGCGCCGAGTGAAACCACCACAACAACCAGCCATAGTCGTTTTGAGATCGCTGACATGATCGGAGTCATGGCTCAGTTACCTGCTCAGTGCGATTTCCCGGTCGCGCGCCGTGACTTCCGTGGAGACGCCCATGCGCGATTTGAGGTGATGCCCGACGCGAAGCGCGTTGGCCATAATCGTCAGCGCCGGATTTACGGCTGCGCTCGAGGGAAAGAAGCTGCCGTCAACGACGTAAAGGTTCTCCACATCGTGAGCCTTGCAGTTGACGTCGAGTGCGGATGTATTCCGATCGTGGCCAAAGCGAATCGTGCCGTTCTGATGGGCTACACCGGCCAACGGGATCCGCTGTCCCACATACAGGTTTCGTCCGAAGAGGCCTTGATGACAGTCGTGGCCGTGGATTGGGCAATTCGTCTGCTTCATGGCTTGCTTGAGCTTCGCCTGGAGCCGAGCGTGCGCTTCCAGATTGTTCGGCGTGTAGCTGAGAACGATTTTGCCGTCGCGCCCGATGGTGACGCGATTGTTCGGGTCAGGAAGGTCTTCTGACGTCAGCCAGAAATCGAGCGAATGCTTCGCCATCAACTCCAAGGTGAAGTTAGGAGCGATCGCAGGCGCTCCGGCCTTCAACGTGATCGCATCGAGCTTTCCTACGAACGAAATATGGCCCATCGGATACGGAAAGTCGTCGGATCCGAAGTAAAAGTCGTTCACGCCCAGCGTTTTCTGGAAGATGGTCGGGTTAGGACATTTCGAGATTGCCATCAGAACCGAGTTTGTGTGGCCCATATAATGCCGCCCGACCGTATCAGAGCCATTTGCCAGCCCGCGCGGATGCTTATCATTCGCCGAGCGCAACAATAGTGCTGCGGAATTGATGGCGCCGCACGAAACCACGACAATGTCGCCGGAATAGGTCTCGATTTTCCCGTTCCGTTCGACCCTCACGTGTTTGATTTCGAAACCGCTGGGGCCCGTTTCGAGCCTCTGTACGAGCGCGTTGGTCAATAGTGTGACGTTCGGATGTTTGATGGCCTCATCCACGCAGACCACCTGCGCATCCGATTTCGCGCCCACCAGACACGCGAATCCGTCACAGGTGTTGCATCGGATGCAACGGCTTCTGGTTGGATTGCGTTCGTCAAGCATCACCCCGACCGGCACGTGGAATGGTTTCAGGCCCGAGCGTGCAAAGTCATCCGCAAGCTGCTGGATGCGGGGTTCGTGGCTCACTGCAGGCCATGGATACGGCGAACTGGCCGCCGGCTCAGTGGGATCTTCGCCACGATTCCCGTGCACCTGATACAGGTTCTCGGCTTGCGTGTAGTACGGCTCAAGATCGTCGTAGCTGATCGGCCACGCAGGCGAAACACCGCCGTGATGGCGGAGCTCGCCGAAATCTTCCCGGCGCAGGCGAAACAGCGCGGCGCCGTAAAACTTGGTATTTCCGCCGACGCAGTAATTGGTGTGCGGGTGCAGATCCTTGCCGTCCTTGTCCAGCCAGGACTCCTTCGTGTTGTAGTGGGCGTCCACATTGACGACTTGCGGATCCCAATTCGCCTTCTCGCGCGGAACATAGTCGCCGCGCTCGAGAATCAGGATCTTCTTGCCCGTAGGCGCCAGGTGATAAGCCAGCGTTCCGCCGCCCGCCCCGGTTCCAATGATGATCACGTCGTAACGGTTATCGCTCATGATGCGAATCCTCCATTCGCTCCGCAGAAAATGCACCGTTTCCCATTGTTGTGGTGAAGCTTGCAGCATTGCACCGCGCTTCGACCTTTGCGCCAGAGATAGACTTCCGCGGCGGCCAGCATTCCCAGGGGCGGAGCTGTGAAGTAGATCCAAATCCCGCTCCACAGCTCGGCGGAATATGCCGATCCCATCGTCCGCGCCGGATTCATACTCATACCTGAAAATGGAGCTTCCAGCGTGATGTAAGTGGCTACCAGTAATCCGGCGAAGAGTCCTGTATAGTCTGCGAGTCGGTGCTGGTTCGACGCGTTCAGGACGACGGTCATCATCCCAAACGCGATGACGAACTCCGCGAGTAAAGCGACGCCAAGTCCGTGCTCTCCTGGCAGGGTCACGACGTAGCGAACCGCGGGATCTGATAACTCCATGCCCAAGAAACGCCCGACGAATATGACTCCCAGCACCGCACCCGCGAATTGTGCGCACATATAGAAAAGCGCGTCCCAGTGTTTGATTTTTCCCAGGCGCAAGAAAGTTAGCGTGACTGAGGGATTAATGTGCGCGCCTGACTGTTTGCCCCAGGGCGAGTAAATGATTGCGATGGCAGTGCATCCCATCGAGAGGCCCATCAGCAGGCGTCGAAGCCACATTGAAGCAATTGCTTGGTGGACAGGTGAACGCGGAAATTCATATAAGGCTCCGAACAGGCAGGCCGAGATCATGAAGGCACCGAGCAGACCGGCTTCCATGGCGTATTCCGGCCAATGGAGACGAAGCGAATCGATCGCGCCCAGTTTGGGCGCTGCCGGGGAGTGTGCGTCGCGCATCGCCAGTTTTGGCGTGTCGATCGTCAGGATTTGCTCGGTGCCGTCCATATCTCTGCGCGGTCTGATTCGGCACAATCGCGAAAGTGACAACACTGATGAGCAGTCGAGTTATATTCGAACCGTGCCACCTTCTATTGAGTTGCGCAGAGGCGCGAACCCGGGTCCCTTCGTTGCGATTGGAATATTTCTATTTTTCGGAATGACAATGGCTGCCCTGGCGGGCACGACCCTCGTGTGGCCGGGCACAACCCTCGATCGAATCTGGCTTCTCAATCAAAGTGCTCATCGGCAGCTCGCACCCTTGGGTCCAAAAGTAGGGTGGGCATTCTTATTGCTAGCGCTGGCCTTAGGAGCAGCTGCTGTGGGTTGGTTTCAAAAGAAGAAGTGGGGATGGCGCCTCGCGGTCTGCATTATCACGACCCAGGTTTTGGGCGACCTCCTGAACTTGATCCGGGGAGACTATATCAGGGGCGCAACGGGCGCTGTAGTTGCCGGAGTTCTTTTGATTTATCTTTGCCGCCCACGAATTAGAACGCTATTCAACTAAAGCCAGCCGTCCGGACAGGCCTCAGTTCCGTCTGAAGGCGATCGTAGAGACGGCGACTGAATCCCCCCGGCAATTCGAATGTCTTCCCGCTCCCCAATAACTGCACGACGTTTCTCGATCCGTCATATACCGCTGTGCAGTGTGCGCATCCGCGCAGGTGCTCAGCGATCTGCTCGCGCAGTTCAGCGGTCACATCGCCTTCCATGTAGTTCGTTAGTTCTCGCCAGACTTCTTGACAGGTGATTTCAACGAGCTGTTCTTGTCGGTCCACGGCTTTTCCCGATCATTGGATTCGGCACCTACAGAAAGGTGACACCAGCATGAAGTGCAAAGCGGATCCGGGCACCTTTGAAACCTTCTCATCAGTTCCGAATCAGACGGGGCACGTGAAGGGTTGCAAGCAGCAAATGAGCCTGATCTTACAGGCCACGGATCGTTATCGATTCATCGCTGCCCGACGCTCACGAATACATCTAGCGAGGACAGACCCACCATGAGTAAGGCAGCCCGTTATTCACTCCGCGCCCTGGCAGCGATGACGCTGTTGTTCGGCATCTCCGCCTTCGCACAAAACATGCACACCTCAAGCCAGTTCCAGGGACCCAAGGCCAACAAGGGAACCGTCTCTCACAGCGTCCGTAACGGCAAGAACGTCCTGACGCTGTCGGACGACTTCGTCGTGCCCGATACTCCGGACCCGCATTGGCAGGTGGTTGACTCCGACGGCCAAGTCTACCTTCTCGACAAACTGAAGAAGAAGGCCCTCCTTGGCGACAAGTACCAGAAGGAAATTGTTCTCCCGAGCTACGTGAAGAACGTTTCCAAAGTGATCATCTGGTGCGCCTGGGCTGAAGCCAATCTTGGCGAAGCCTCATTCTCCAGCCCCGTCAGCAACTAGAACCACAGCAGGGGCGACGCCGACCCGAAAGCGGCTACAGCGCCCCTTTATTACACACGAGGTGATTTATGAAACACATCCGATGTCTAGCAGCATTCGCCATAGTGGTGACAGCTCTGGCCACGATCACCGCGGCACAGACTGCCGAGAAAAAGACGCTCACGCTCAAGGGAGCGGAAGCGGTAATAGCGGCGGCAAAAGCGGAAGCCCAAAAGCTCAACGCTCCCGGAGGCGTAATCGCCGTCGTCGATGACGGCGGGAACCTGATGGCGCTTGAAAGACTCGACGGAACATTTTCTGCGGGCGCAAACATCTCCATTGGCAAAGCCCGCACCGCGGTCATGTTCAAGAAACCTACTCGCTTCTTCGAAGAGCTGATCAACTCGAACGGAAAAGGCCGAACCGTGATGACAGCCCTGGAGAACTTCACTCCGCTTATTGGCGGCATTCCGATTACGGTCGACAGTCAAATCGTTGGAGGAGTCGGCGTGAGCGGTGCAGCGACAGCCGATCAGGATGAGAAGCTGGCAATTGCCGGTGCCAATGCATTCTCGTCCGAACCCTCTGCCGCGAGCGATCCCGCTCCGGTCTCGTACTTCGAAAAGAGCAAGGTCGACGAGGCATTCTCCAAGGGCGCCATCCTTCTCGACGGGAGCGACGGCCGCAACTACATGGTCCACGCCAGCCGCCGGGAGAAGCCAGGCCAAGCCGAAATTCACACCAAGGACACGGACGTGATCTACGTTCTCGATGGAAGAGCAACGTTCATCACGGGCGGTGAGGCCATCGACGCAAAGACGACAGCCCCCGACGAACTACGCGGGCAGAGTATCCGCAACGGACAGACGCGGCAGATCGCCAAAGGCGATGTCATCGTGGTTCCGAATGGTGTCCCGCACCAGTTCGCGCAGGTGACCGATCCATTTCTGTACTACGTCGTGAAGGTTCGTTAACGAGAAACCACAATGACCAAGCACCGACAAATCTCGATCCTCACGGGCCTGATCGTTTTGGCTGTGCTCTGCGGCGCTGCTGTAACCTCTGCCCAGACCATTCAAGACCCTCCGTTCGGCCGGCCTGATGCCGTCGTTGATCTGGCGTCGCGTGACGGAGTGCAGTTGATCCGAGGGCAATGGCGTTATCACGACGTCAAGATCATCGATGCCGATTCGCAGGCGGTCGGGCCCGATCTAAAACCCAGCGGCGCCCCAACGAAGACGTATGACTACTCTCCTCACGCCGGAACCGCCAACTTCGACGATTCCTCCTGGGAGGCTATCGATGCGACGACACTCGATCAGCGCCGCTCCACAGCCAAGGTCTGCTTTGACTGGTACCGGATCAATATCACGATCCCTGCGAGGGTGGGCGGTTTCGACACTGCCGGTTCAACGGTCGCGTTCGAGATTGTGATCGACGATTATGCGGAAGTATGGGTCGATGGGAAAATGCCGCGCGTTCTCGGCCAGCCTGGAGGTCCCGTCATCAAGGGATTCAACGCCCCGAACCGTGTCATCCTCACACGGAATGCTCAACCCGGACAGCACATTCAGCTGGCGGTCTTCGGAATCAACGGGCCAATTTCCTACAGCCCGCAGAATTTCATCTGGATCAAGTCGGCGACGCTCGACTTTTATCGTTCACCTCGAGTAGCTGTCAGTGAAACGCCGGCGGAAGTCATCCGCAGAGATGCTGCGCTCGATGCCATCATCTCGCCAGGCGCCAAGATCGAAAAACTGGCAGGCGGCTTCCTTTTCACGGAAGGCCCTATCTGGGTTCGACGCAGTGACGAGGCCGACGGATATCTGCTTTTCAGCGATCCCAACAACAATGTGATCTATCGCTGGACGCAAGATGGTCAACTTTCCGTGTTCATGACCAAAAGCGGCTATCGAGGATTCGACATCGGCGAATACAGTCAGCCTGGCTCGAACGGTCTCACCCTGGACAAGCAAGGCCGACTCACCATCAACCAGCATGGCAACCGCCGCGTCGTTCGAATGGAGAAGAATGGCCAACTCACGGTGTTGGCCGACAACTACGAAGCCAAGCGCCTCAACAGTCCCAACGACCTGGTTTATAAATCTGACGGAGCGCTCTACTTTACCGATCCTCCATTCGGCCTGCCGAAGTTCTTCGACGACCCGCGTAAAGAGCTGCCTTATAGCGGCGTCTTCCGGGTTTCGCCCGATGGCACACAGGTACGACTTCTCACGACGGACCTGAAGGGCCCCAATGGCCTGGCGTTTTCGCCGGACGAGAAGTTTTTCTACGTCGACAACTGGGATCCTGAGCGGAAGATCATCATGCGATACGAAGTGTCGCCCGATGGTGGTTTGGCAAATGGAACAGTCTTCTTCGACATGACCGCAGCCGAAGGAGAAGACGCGTTGGATGGAATGAAGGTGGATCAAAAAGGCAATCTCTACGTCTCCGGCCCGGGTGGTCTATGGATCATTTCACCGGAAGGCAAGCATCTGGGCACGATTGTCGCCCCAGAACACCCGCACAACTTTGCATGGGGAGATGACGACGGGAAGACGCTCTACTTATGTGCGAAGACTGGACTGTACCGCATTCGGCTCAACGTCGCCAGAATTCGGCCATAAACAGGGTCACCGGGATACGGGCTCATCCGTTGCCACTTGTCCTTCGCCCGTTCCGAGCGCCTGCGCGATCTTGGCATTGTGGAAGTCGGGCACGGTTCCCAAACCGAACGCAACCGTATTCGCGAATCTTGCAAAGCCCACAATGACCACCGCCTCAAGGATCTGTTGCTCGCTGAATCCGTAGGTTCGAAGAGCGTCCACATCGGAAGCTCGCATCTTCGGAGACGAATTATTCAGTTTCGAACAAAAGTTCAGGAGAGCCTTGTCCGCGATAGGGATCTTGGCATGTACATGGTCGATGGCGATCTGCTCGGGATCGGGACCGTCCAACTTAAGCATGCGAACCATCTCGCAGTGGGCAGTTACGCAGTACGTGCTCAAGTTTGCCGCCGAGCACACCAGAAAGATGTATTCCTTCTGTTTTCTGCTGAGAGCTCCATCCTTGAGCAGAAGCCGGCCCATCAACTCGATCTCAGTCTCGATCAGGTCCGGCCGCCTTACCTGGGCAGCGTAGAAATTTGGCAGAAATCCAATCTGTTCCCTCATGATCGCGAACGACGGGAAGTCCTTCTCGTCATATGGTTCATTTCGAAGGTATGTCATGAAGCCCCCAAGCTGTGGCCCTAGTCTACAACAAGGGCTGCTGGTTAGAACCCGGGCGCTACTCGGGTCTGGGCCTGGCCTTAGTACAAGCTATACTGACTGCCCAGTCTGATGAAGGACACGGCAACAACTCGGGGAGAAGCCGAAGCGACGCACCACGTTCTCGTCCGTTTGTATGGCAAAGTGCCGAACTTGTTCCACTTGCAAAACGAGCTGGCAAACGTTGTCCAAGCCGAGGAACGGCTGGTGGATGAGATTTTGCTCCGAGAGAGTGCGCTGCCCAGAGATATCAAGAGTCACCTGCTTGCGACTGTTGCTCGCGCCCGCCAGAACGACTACTGCTGGTCTTTATTCTCGCGGGGTGGCGCCGAGCCTGGCGACTGTTCACCCAGGCTACAGTCGACTGCGGTAAAACTGGCAAGCTTTGGTTGTGCGTTCGGTAGCGATGACGTCAATCTCCTTCGTACCGCCGGATTCAACGATGACTCGCTGCTTGATGCTATTCTGACTATCGCCCTGGGCCAACTGCTCTGTACCCTGGCGGAGGCCCTTAGTCCTGCGCTCGATTTCGAGCAATCCGCGGCGTTAGATCCAATGCCGTTACCCGAGCGGGCGCCCGATGGTAGAAGCGAAGCCAGGCCGCATCTCACGGAGCCCCCGCGGCGCAATTTTGATTTCTTACCCTACGCCGTACTTCGGGACCACCTCGGATTCGTCCCTAGCCTGTTCCACGGGCAAGGTTTCCGGCCTGATGTAATTGACGCGGAGGTCAGTGCATTCGATCAGATCGTCGTCCGTGAGGAGCATCTCAGCCGTACACAGAAAGAGGGCATTCTTCTGGTTCTCGCAGCGGCTAACGCGAACACGTATTGCGTAGTGCTTCAAAGCCAGGTCCTCGCCGCTCTCGGAACTCGGGAAGACGACATCCGACAGCTTGCGAATGACCTTCGGCGCGCGAGTCTCTCGAGTTCTGACCTGGCTCTCTATGAGGAAACGCAAAAGCTGTCTTGGCCCCTTCCCGGCCACGAGTTTTCGGTGGAGCGACTCCGTAGCGCAGGATTCTCATCGACCCAAATCCTGGAAGCCTGCGCGACGGCTGCTTTGGGCAATTTCTTCAACACGTTACAGTTTGGGATAGGGTGCGTCCCCGATTTCACGCCTGAGTGCGTTCTTACCGCAAAAGATTTGTATCGTTTTGCGGTGCCGGTCCGTCCTATTTCCGATGTCGCTTCGCCCGTTGATCCCGACGCTGACCTTGTCTGCCAGGCACAGTGCGGCGACAAGGATGCTTTCGAGGAACTTGTGCGGCGCCATAACCGCCGCATTTACGGTACCTTGGCGGGTATTCTCGGTGATCTCGATGACGCCCGTGACGCCACGCAGGAGGCGTTCCTGAAGGCCTTCGAGCATATCGGGCATTTCGAGCGGCGATCGAAGTTCTCGACCTGGCTTACGAGCATTGCCGTAAATACCGCGACTGAAGCGTTGCGCCGGCGAAAGCCTGCGGAACCTCTGGACGAGCTCACGACCGACGAGGATTTTCGCCCCCGGCAGGTACAGCCATGGGCAAGCGATCCCGAAGAAATCCTCTCCGCCACGCAGCGGCAGTTCCTGGTCCGTGAGGCGATTCTTCGACTTCCATACAAATACAGGGTCGCCGTGCTTCTACGCGATATAAGCCAGTTCTCAACGGAAGATGCGGCTGCGACCCTCGGCCTGAGCGTTCCGGCCCTGAAAGCGCGGGTGCTGCGCGCTCGCCTCATGCTCCGGGAGAGCCTAGCCGTCCACTTCCTGCCCGCGGAGAAGCCGAATGCTTAGCTGCGCAGAGTTTCTGGCCGAATTCGGGGAGTACCTGGAAAATGCAGCGGAACCCGGCCTTCGTGCCCGCCTGGAAGAGCACCTGCACGAATGTACGACCTGTTGTGTGATCGTCGACAGCACTCGAAAGACCATTCAAATTGTGACAGATAGCGACTGTTTCAGCTTTCCCGATGGCTTGGGCGAATCGATCGTCACGGAAGTCATGAGCCGAGTGCGACAGAAGTCCTGAGAACCTCCCGGCACAGCCAAATTTTTTGTATCTCCGGCGTGCAAAGCCCGTCTTACTTGCGACTGGGGCAAACACTTCGTGTTGACCGTTTCAGAAAACGAACAGACGCCCATTGCATCCCTCCAGGCGGAGCTAGGTCACGCCCGCGCTGAATTGGATCGACTTTCGCTAGAGCGAGCCCAACTCAGCGAAGCATTGCGTTCCAGCGAAGAGTTCAAAAGTCGCCTCATTGCTGGCAGCCGCGATTGCATCAAGGTGCTCGATCTCGACGCTCGTCTTCTGTTCATGAATCAGGGCGGAATGCAAGTCCTTGAGATCTGCGATCTGGCTCCCTTTCTAAATGGCTGCTGGATCGAATTTTGGGAAGGTGGGGACCGGGAGAAAGCTCTCTCAGCCGTCGAGACCGCGCGGAAAGGCGGTGTCGGAAGGTTCACCGGCTATTTCGAAACGAGAATCCACCGCGAACCGAGGTGGTGGGATGTCGTGGTGAATCCAATTCGCGACGCCAACGGCACTCCCGTTCAGCTCCTGGCCGTGTCGCGCGACGTCACCGAGAAGAAGCAGAGCGATGATGCCCTGCGCGAAGCCCTCCAGATGAATCAGGAGATCATTGAAGGCGCGGCAGAAGGAATCATTCTTTACGACAAAGAGCTTCGTTATCTCGTTTTCAACCCCTTCATGCAGCGGCTCACCGGTGTACCTGCCGAGGAGCTTCTAGGAAAGCCCGCGATTGATGTCTTCCCCAGGCTCGGACCTAGTGGAATTGAGTCCTCATTGAAGCGTGCTCTTGGAGGCGAAGTTGTGCAGGTCCCGGATGTCCTGGTGCCGGCACATGGGGCTGATGGCCATGATGTCTGGGAGTCGTGCACCTTTGCTCCGCATCGCAACGCTCGCGGCGAAATTGTGGGCGTGATTGGGCTGGTTCGCGATGTCACAGACCGCCACATCGCCGAAGACACGTTTCGTTCAATCGTGGTCGGAACTGCATCCGCTACCGGAAATGAATTCTTCCCCTCGCTGGCGCGCCACATGGCTAACGCCCTTCGGGTGCGCTACGCCTTTATCACCGACTGCGACGATCAGAAACGGGCCAAGGCTCTGGCTTTCTGGAAGGGTGATCAACTGGGGGAACCTTTCGAGTTCGACATCGCCGACACTCCCTGCATGAAGGTACTGCACGGCGAGGTCTGTCACTACCGCGAAGGATTACAGCAACTGTTCCCGCTCGACACCGGCCTCGTCGACCTGCAAGCGGAGAGCTATCTGGGTGTCCCTATGCTGGACCGTGCCGGGCGCGTGATCGGGCATATCGCCATCCTGGATGACAAGCCTATGAACCGGGACCAGCGGGCCATCGATCTGGTAAAGATTTTTGCCGCTCGCGCCGCCGCGGAATTGAAACGACAACGTGCTGAGGCCGCACTTCAGAACGCTCTGGAGCAAGTTAGCAGTCTGCAAAAGCAACTGGAAGCGGAAAACGTCTACCTGCAGGAAGAAATCACTAAAGAGCACAACTTCGAGGAAATCGTCGGCAACAGCAAGGCCATCCTCGAGGTTTTGGAACGGGTGGAGACGGTGGCCCCCACGGATTCCACGGTTCTTATCATGGGTGAAACGGGCTGCGGAAAAGAACTCATCGCCCGCGCGATTCACAGCCACGGTTCGCGCAAACACCGGCCGCTGGTAAAGGTAAACTGCGGAGCGATTCCGACAGGTTTGGTCGAAAGCGAACTTTTCGGACACATGAAGGGCGCGTTCACCGGCGCGCTCGAGCGTCGGACCGGACGCTTCGAGTTGGCCGACGGAGGAACTCTCTTCCTCGATGAAGTCAGCGAGCTTCCTCTCGATACACAGGTCAAATTGCTTCGCGTGTTACAGGAACACGAGTTCGAACCATTGGGCAGCAGCCGCACTCTGAAAGTGAACGTCCGCATCATCGCCGCCAGCAATCGCGATATGGAGAAAGCCGTTCAGGAGGGTCGCTTCCGTGCGGATCTCTACTATCGCTTGAACGTGCTCCCTATTAATGTTCCCCCGCTACGCGAACGCCGCGCCGACATCCCGTTGCTTGCAACCTTCTTTGTCGAGCGCTTTGCGCGCCAGTTTGGAAAGCACATCACCGGCGTCTCCCAAGATACGATGGAGATTCTTTCCCGTTACGATTGGCCCGGCAACATTCGTGAACTGCAGAATGTAATCGAACGCGCCGTGGTCTTGTCGCGCACTTCCGTGCTCAAATTAGGTGCGGACCTGCTGCCCATGCGCAGCGCGACCGCAGCGGACGAAGCGCAGACAGGGGGCAGTGCCTCAGCGCACGAAGACTCCGCCAACTTCACGCTGGAACAAGTTGAGAGGCGCCATATTTTGCGCGTGCTGGAGCAAGCATCCTGGGTGATCGAAGGCGACCGCGGAGCTGCCAAAATTCTTGACCTTCATCCCAACACGCTGCGCAGCCGCATGAAGAAACTCGGCATCGAGCGCACCACGATCAAGACGACTGTGCCCACAACCTCACCTAACGACCGCGATCAGATGGCGATCTAACCCCACAGCTCCTGACTCTTACCTTTACTTTTCGTCTTTTCATCAGCCAAAGGCGCGCTCCTGCCCACGTTTATCCGTTGTCTCTGAAAACCTTCCCACGAAATCTGGTGGCCACGAGGGTGGGCGAGCGGCGGTCCACGACTGTTCGTGGCGTTTATCTGTAGTCTGCGCGTAAATGAATCTGTAACTCCTTCCGCTTCAACACACCGGGCTTCTGCCCTCTGTTGCTTGTGATTGGCACGCGTCCTGCACTAGTCAATACGTCACTTGGAGGACAACACAGCAGTGCTCAGGATCTCGATCATCAACGACACCGATCAAGCAATCGCATACCACCTGGAGGGCCGGCTGGTCGGTCCGTGGGTCGATGAACTACGCCGACTCGGCGATGAAGCCCTGGCGCAGAACAAAACACTCACGTTGGATCTTGAGGGGGTCCGTTTTGCCGATCTTCACGGAGTCGCCTTGCTACACGAACTGTCCCAGCGTCAGGTGTCCCAATGCAACTGTTCGCAATTTCTCGTTCAGCAAATGAAGGAGCTCACGCGATGACGACCATGACAGCAGTTGGAGTGCTGCTCACCCGGAAGCAGATGGAAGCTGCCGAGTCGAATCCTGCCACAACATCGGGGCCCAGCTTGGAACTGGCACTGATCACTCGTGTGCAGGCTGGCGAGGCTGACGCATTTTACGAGCTGGTGCGCCCGTATGAGCGGGCCGTCTTCCTCTCGGCTCTTTCTCTTACCCGGAATGATGCCGACGCAGAAGAAGTCGCTCAGGAAGCAATGCTGAAAGCGTTCAAGAACATTAGGGGCTTCCGCCGCGAAGCCAAATTCAGCACCTGGCTGATCCAGATCGCGATCAACGAAGCGAAGATGAAGATCCGCAAAAACCGTCGCCATCTGTACGAGTCAATTGAGGAATCACAGGTATCCGATGATGGCGATTACATGCCCAAGGATTTTGCGGACTGGCGCGAGATCCCGTCTGAAGCTCTAGAGCGCAAGGAACTCCGCGACGCTCTCGCTCTGGCCTTGAACTCACTCCCGGAAAAATACCGCACGGTGATGATGCTTCGGGACGTCCAGCAGCTCAGCATCGCCGAAACGGCACAAATACTTGGTATCAGCGAAGCGAACGTGAAGACGAGACTCTCACGCGCCCGCCTTCAAATGCGCGACGCGCTCGCTTCCGGGTTGGGAAGGGGCCCCGATCGAAGTGCCGAACTAATCCCGGGCACCCCGGCTTGGTGATGTGACGGCTGCGTTTCAGGTATGGCGGAATTCTAGGTCGGTCGCGACTTTTTCAGGAACCTGCCTCCTGCACTCTTCCTTTGCGAAAAGCTTGTCCGATACCCTCTGGCGGTACACTATCGCCATGGTCGGCAAGACCATCTCGCGCTATCGCGTCCTCGAGCAGATAGGGGCTGGCGGCATGGGGATTGTGTACCGCGCCCGCGACGAGCAACTGGAGCGTGATGTGGCGATCAAGGTATTGCCGCCAGGCATGCTGGCGGATGCGGACGCACGGCGTCGTTTTCGAAAAGAGGCCCTATCGCTGGCGCGGGTTAACTTCCCAAGTATCGCCACCATTCATGAATTCGGCAGCGAAAACGGGATCGATTTTCTGGTCACCGAGTACATTCCCGGAATCACGCTCGATGCCAAGTTGCGTGGATCGAAGATTCCTTTGCAGGACTTGCTGCAACTGGGGATGCAGCTGGCACAGGGACTTGCTTCGGCTCATCAACATGGAGTTGTGCATCGCGATCTAAAACCGGGAAACCTGCGCATTACGCCCGACGGGCGGCTGAAGATTTTGGACTTCGGCCTCGCCCAATTCGCGCCACACGTGGGTGAACTAGGAAGGACGGTAACCCTTACCAAGTCTACCGAGCTAACAGGCACCCTTCCCTACATGGCGCCGGAGCAGTTGAGGGGCGAGGCAGCCGATCCGAGGTCCGACCTGTGGGCAGCCGGTGCAGTGCTGTACGAGATGGCAACAGGTACGCGACCCTTCCCCCAAAACAACGGACCCTTGCTAATCAACGCTATCCTGAACCAACAGCCGACTGCACCCAGCGCGGTCACGCCAGGTGTTCCGGCCAATCTCGAAAACATCATTCTTAAGGCGTTAGAAAAGGATCCTGCAAGACGGTATCAATCCGCAACGGAGATGTATGTCGACCTCGAGCGGATAGCACACCCCAGCGTACAAGCGGCGACGCGGGACACGACCACCGCAGCTGCACGCGCTCAGGATCGGTCAGGCCTGGAAGGGAGAATTGGGGCGTGGAAGATCGCAACAGCGGCGATCGTCGCTTTTCTGTTGATCACAAGTGTTTATTTCGTGAAGTCGAGTCTGCAAAGGAAGAACTCTTCGCAGGCTCCCGGCATGGGTACAACCGGGCGGAAATCGGTCGCGGTGATGGGCTTTAAGAATCTGTCCGGCAAACCTGAGCAGAATTGGCTGTCAGACGCGCTTTCCGAAATGTTGACGGTAGAGCTTTCAGCCGGTGACAAGTTGAAGACGATCCCGGGAGAAAACGTAGCGCGAGCCAAAGCAGATCTGACGCTTAAGGACAACGACAGCTTTTCGCGAGAGACACTAGCGAGCATTTATCAAAGGTTAGGAAATAATTTGGTGGTGCTGGGGTCCTATCTGGATATCGGAGGACAGGTTCGCGTCGATGTCCGAGTGCAGGACACGATGAAGGGCGAGACCGTAGCAACGTTGTCATCCAATATGCCGGACGTAAAACTGCTCGACCTCGTCAAGGACTTAGGCAGCCAGTTGCGCCAGACATGCGGAGCCGGGGCTATCAGTGGGGAGGAAGCGGCAGAAATTCGAGCGGCACAACCGGAGACTGCCGATGTTGCCCGCCTGTATGCGGAAGGCGTGGCCAAGTTGCGGTCGTTCGACAACCTTGGAGCCCGCGACGTGCTGCAACAGGCCGTGGCCGCCGAGCCACAAAATGCCTTCGCCCATCTGGCGCTAGCTCGCGCTTGGGGTGAACTGGGGTACGACGAAAAAGCAGAAGCCGAAGCAAAGAAAGCGTTTGAGTTATCACGTAATCTGTCACGTCGGGAAAGCCTGCTGATGGAGGCAACCTACCGTGAAACTGCGCGAGACTGGACACGTACCCTCGAGCTTTACCGGTCGTTGTGGACGTTCTATCCCGACGAAGTCGATTACGGCTTGCGCCTGGCGGACGTCCAAGTGTCGGCCGGGCAACCCCAGAGCGCGATGGCAACCATCGCAAGTCTGCGGCAGTCTCCAGGTCCTTTAGGCGATGACCCTCGAATCGACATGGCAGAAGCCAGATCACGAGCCAGTCTGGCAGACTATCAGGCGGCGGTGGCAGCTTCGCAGAGGGCCGCGAAGAAGGCAACTAAGGTCGGAGCGCGTTTTCTTTATGCGCAGGCACTGCTGGAGCAATGCCAGGACCTGCGCGAATTAGGTCAGTATGCACTCGCCAAGTCGATCGGCGATCAGGCGAACGAGACGTTCCACCAGGCAGGTGACTCTCGCAGCGAGGCCAAGAGCCTGACCTGTGTAGCCAATGTCGCGGCTGATCAAGGTAATCTGACATATGCGCGCAACCTGCATGAAAAGGCTCTCGCCCTCGTGCGACAGATCGGCGCGCAGAATGATATCGCTGGCGCGCTGATTAACCTGGGAAATCTTTTGGCAGCAACCGGAGATCTGGACAATTCAAGCCGCCAATATCAGGAGGCGTTGACGGTTGCGGAGGGGGCAGGCGACAACGCGGATGCGCTTCTGGCGCAAAGTAACTTGGGCGCAAATCTGTTAAGCCAGGGAAACCTCGAGGACGCCCGCAAGCGGTTTGAGTCCTCGGTAAAGACGGCTCAGACTGCGGGCGACCAATCACGGGTTGTGGATGCCCAGATCAATTTGGGCATGGTGGCATCGCTCCAAGGCAACCTCGAAAGCGCGCGCGGCTATCTCGAAGACGCCCTTCGCAAATCAAGCGAACTGAATCTCAAGAGTGATCAAGCTACTTGCATGGCTGGCCTGGGAGACATCCTGCTGGCGGAAGATGACTTGGCAGGAGCGGAGAAGCGCTATCAGGAGGCCTTGAATCTGCGCACGCAATTGGGAGAGAAAGGTTCGATGGCCAGTACCCAGGTCTCCCGCGCAACGCTAGCACTCGAACGGGGCCGGCCGACAGTGGCAGAGGAACTCGCACGCGGGGCCGCGGAGGAATTTCGGGTCGAGAAATTACTCAGCCAGGAACTCGCGGCGCGTGACGTTCTGGCGCAATCCCTCCTCGCCCAGAAAAAGCTCGGAGAGGCACAGGCACAGGTAGCGCAAGGCACTGCATTAAAGGTAACAGACATCCCAACGCAACTGGGCTTTGAGATTACGCGCGGACTCGTTAGTGGGCGTTCGGGCAATGTGACCGAGGGCGGCACGACCGTGTTGGCCTCTGAACAACGAGCCAAACAAATGGGAATGGTCCCATACGAACTGCAGGCGCGGCTGGCGCTGGCAGAGATGCAGATCAGGACTGGAAAAACAGCGCCGGCACAGGCGGCTTTGGAATCCCTCCGCACCGACGCAACTCGACGCAATTACAAGCTTATCGCCCGTAAGGCAGAAGGCCTAAGATCGGCGCACGTGTTGAATTGAAGAAAGATATCGGGCCAACTGGAAGGGTCGCGCATATTGATGTGCAGCAGGACAGTCGTTGGGAGAACCACCAGGCTGCGACTGAAACCGGAAACCGATCCAGCCATGTGCGTCGTTGTTCCGGCGAAGTTCCGGGCAGGAACGGTATCGACAAAAAAGAAGAACCGAGTTTGCTGCCCACGGGACTCGCTTAATTGCGCGCCAGAGGCGGGTCCATATTGTTGTCCAGCATCGCGTCGAGCCGTTGTTTGGATAGCTGGCGCGATCCGGAACCTTAGAGATCGTCGCTGACCTCCTCGATTGTAGGCGGAAATCGTGGAGCTTTAGATTGAAGATCACTTGCTCGCGCTGGGGAGAAGTTGTGCTACATTTGCACTGGTTCTCTGGGGTATTGCAACGCGCGAATTTGGAGGTAAAGCTATGAGGGTCACGGCGGCTCTGGTTGCGGTTCTTCTGCTCTCTCTGGCGGGGACGATTCCCTTGTTCGGCTTTGTTTCGATCCCGGTACGGGGGTCGTCACGAAATGGTACGAATGATATTGCGCAGTTGTGGAATCTGTTCGGCCCGACCGGCATGCTCTCCCTCACAAACGGGACAAAGAAAATCACCTACAAGCAGCAGGTGGTCTGTCCGACTCAAGACGAAACTAACGCGTTTGATCCCTCCAACACCCTCCATAGCGGAACTTGCGAGTCTGGTGCTTACCTGTTCCTTTTCCAGCTCCGCTCGAGCTCAAGCAACGTCACTGTCACGCTCGGCAACCTGAATGGTTTTGTTCCCGACCCCGATCCCATCTCACCTTCATATGGAGTATTGCTGTGCGACAGTCCTGACAATACACTTGAGCTCTGCACTACCGCGACGCAGGCGCAGTTGCCCAACATCACTTTTTCGTCCAATCCGGCTCATACGACAGCTACTTTTGTGATCCCGAACTTCCCCGCGTTTCCGGCTGGAAAGGTCCATCAGGGACAAGGTATTACCCTGTTCCTCCTGACACAGCAAGCGGGCCCGAATCCGGTATACCTGCCCACAATCGCTATCCATTGACTTGGTCGCGAGAATCGCGGCGTCAGGAAATTCCCATGCCGGGTTCTTGACAAAGGCCCGACAAGATCTTAAAGCTCATACAAGGTCAAGCTTCGACTCGGTCAACACTTCTTAAGAATCCTTCAAAGACTCTCCTCTCGCAGTGTCGATTCGCGCAGAAAATTTGTTCTCGTTGCGGCGAAATGCGGCGAAGTTCTGTTGGAGATTTGTAAGGTATTGAAGAATTGGCTCCTCAGGTAGGACTCGAACCTACAACCCTCCGGTTAACAGCCGGATGCTCTGCCATTGAGCTACTGAGGAGTGTCGATGAACACACCAGACGTGCGTGTCTTTTGAGCTGTCGCAATTATCATAGCATCTCGCGTACAGCCTGAAAACCCACGCTGCTCGCAAGCGACCCTTCCGTAACAACGTCGCCCGCTAACGTCTTTCTCCTCATTTTTTGCTAACCTGTTCAGGCGTTCGGCCGGGTCCGCAGACTTCGGACCGCGCCCCGGTCCCAATTATCCTGTGAGGTCCACATGTCGGGGGATTTTCGTTTGATCTGCATCGTCACTTCTCTTTTTCTGCTCGTCATCGCAGCCGTCGCCGCCGATAGTTCCAAGCCGAACGTTCCTTCTGGTCCACCCAAGGCGAAGGTCGAGCCCGTCGAAGAAACTCTGCACGGTCACAAAATTGTCGACCCTTACCGCTACATGGAGGACGCCAACAACCCCGACACCAGGTCTTACGTCGAGGAAGAGCTGGCCTACACTCGCAGCGTTCTAGACCCGCTCCCCGGCCGCGACCAGATCAACGCCCGCCTGGCGCAGCTGCTGACCATCGGCAACATCACCGCGCCTCAACTGGGCGGCAACTATTACTTCTACACTCGCCGCGAGGGCAAGCAGAACCAGCCTGTCCTCTATGTCCGCGAGGGACTGAACGGCACGGACCGCGCCCTCATCGATCCTAACCGGCTTGCCGCCGATGGCACGGTCGCCCTCGACTGGTGGTTCCCCTCCGAGGACGGGAAGTACATCGCCTACGGAACCTCCGCCAGCGGCTCTGAGGAGAGCACGCTTCACATCATTGAGACCGCAACCGGCCGCGTCCTGCCCGACGCCATCGAGCGGACGCGTTTCGCCAGCGTCACCTGGAAGAACGATAACTCCGGCTTCTACTACACGCGTCATCCGCGGAAAGGCGAGGTCCCGGCCGGAGAAGAGGTCTACCACGTCAAGGTTTTCTACCACTCGCTCGGCGCCGATCCGGCCAAAGATCCTCTTCTGTTCGGCGAAGGCCGCAATGCGCAGGATATTCCCACGGTCGCGCTCTCCGAAGACGATCGCTGGCTGCTGATCACGGTCTTTGAAGGCTGGGCGAAGAGCGAAATGTATCTTCAGGACCTGAAGGCGGGCACGCCCCCGGTCGAACTCACCACCGGCAAAAATTTCATCTATAACGGTGAGGTTTTTCGCGGCAAGCTTTACGTCCAGACCAACGAAGACACGCCGCGCTACCACGTTCTCGTCGCCGACGCCACGAACCCTAAGCGAGAAAACTGGAAGGAGATCGTTCCGCAGTCCGACGCTGTCCTGCAGGAAATCGGCGTCTTCGGTGGAAAGCTTTTCGCCCAGTACGAACACAATGCAGCGTCAGAGCTTTCCCTGTTCGATCTGCAGGGCAAAAAGCTGAGCGACATTTCCCTTCCCGCCATCGGCAGCGTTTTCTCCGCCGGCGGCAAGTGGGACAAGAACGAAGTCTTCTTCGGATTCCAGTCGTTCAACGTGCCGCCCAGCATCTATCGCATCGATCTGACAGAGATGGGTCGCACCACGGCCAACGGCCAGGATGCAGAGGCTTCCGGATTCAAGCCCCCGGCTTTGTGGGCCAAGGTCGACGCCCCTTCCATCGATCCCTCCACTTATGAGGTCCATCAACTTTGGTACAAGTCGAAAGATGGCACCAGCGTGCCCATGTTTGTCGTGCACAAGAGGGGGCTGGAGAAAAATGGAAAGAATCCGACTCTGCTCACCGGCTACGGCGGCTTCAACGTCAGCCTGACTCCAACGTTCAGCCGCAGCGCGTTTCTCTGGCTGGAGCATGGCGGTGTGTATGCGGTCGCTAATCTGCGCGGAGGCGCCGAATTCGGCGAGGACTGGCATCGTGCCGGCATGCTCGACAAGAAGCAGAATGTCTTCGACGATTTCATCGCCGCAGCCGAGTCGCTGATCTCCGAGAAGTACACCGACAAAGACCATCTCGCAATTCAGGGAGGTTCCAATGGCGGACTGCTGATGGGAGCCATGATCACGCAGCGCCCTGATCTTTTCCGCGCGGTCGTCTGCGCCGTGCCGCTGCTTGACATGTTGCGCTATCAGAATTTCCAGATTGCGAAACTCTGGATCGCGGAATATGGCTCCGCCGAGGATCCCAAGCAGTTCGACTGGATTTACGCGTACTCGCCGTACCATCACGTAAAGGCGGGTACGGAGTATCCTGCCATCCTCTTTATGACCGCTGACACCGACACCCGTGTCGATCCCATGCACGCCAAGAAGATGGCCGCCCTCATGCAAGCCGAAGCCAAGAACGGCTCAGATCCGGAGCGGCCCATTCTGTTGCGCATCGAAACCAAAGCAGGACACGGCCAGGGAAAGCCAGTTACAAAACAGATCGAGGAGCAGACCGACGTCTTCTCATTCTTGTTCTGGCAGCTGGGGGTGAAGCCGTAACGGGCAGCGCCAATCGGCGGGTGGCGGCTAGGGCGGTCAGCTGCGGGCGCCCCCGCGGGGTACCCCCCCTCCCCCCTTGATTCCATAAAATATAGATAACAAGAGGGTTGGATCGTAGATCGCGCGCCGCGTGCGGTAAATTCCAGACGGGAAAGAGCTTACACGTAAAATATTCTGGAACAAGGAGTTAGCGAGCGGGCGGAGCCCAGAATCAACGACTTAGCGTGCTTGTCGTCGGCAGATTCCTCGCAAAATCTAGATGTCAAGGAGCTTACG